>Ga0326728_10003458_pt1 | contig 48932 bp, 34 predicted proteins | sample MB3enrmetagenome_FD_207602 | JGI IMG/M metagenome (GOLD analysis project Ga0326728, IMG submission 207602) | Lab enriched peat soil microbial communities from McLean, Ithaca, NY, United States - MB31MN | ecosystem: Environmental > Terrestrial > Soil > Wetlands > Peat | place: USA: New York... | reverse complement strand
CGCTGGCGGATTGGTGGCCACGATGTAGTTGGCCAGCGTGCTGGTATTGTTGCCACCGGGGCCGCTCACGGTCAGTGCCACCGTGTAGCTGCCGGCCAGGTTGTAGGTGTGCGACGGATTGGTGGTCGCGCTGAAGTTGGTGGTGTTGCCGTCGCCGAAATTCCAGAACCAGTTGGTGATTGTCCCCGTGGATGCGTCCGTGAAATTCACCGCCAACGGCGCCACCCCATTGGTCGGGCTCCCGCTGAACCCGGCCACTGCTGGGGTCGCCACAATCAAGTTGACCTGTCCCGCCGTATTGGTGTTGATCGCATACGCGTAGCCTGCCGGCGCCGTGCCGATCGTCACGCCGTTACCGGTCAGCATCTTGCCGTAGGTGAACAGCAGATAGGTGTTCGTCGTGAACCCGCCCGCAGCCGTGATGTTGAGCGTGCCGTTCAAGGTCAGGTTGGAGCTGACGACTGTCTGGACGCTGTTGCTGCCCAACTCGTACTGCAATACGGCTCCGCTGTTCAACACCAGATTGGTGATGGTCAACGTGCCGATGCCGTTGGTGCCGGGGGCCAGCGTTCCGCCGCTGGCAATTGTCACCGGCCCGCGAATCACGCCGCTGCCACCCAGCGTCGCGCCGCTGGCCACCGTGACCGCACCGGTACCCACGCCACTACCAATCGCATTATTGACCAGCAACGTTCCGTTGCTGACCGTGGTGCCGCCGCTGTAGGTGTTGCTGACGATCAATGACAATGTGCCGCTGCCCAGCATGATGAGTCGGCCGCTGCCGCTGATTACAACGCCGTTGGTGATCGCGTTCGAACAATTGAAGGTCAGCGTTGCATTGTTCGCAATGTTGCCCGCTCCGAGCGGTCCGGCCACGCCGCCGTTGCCGACTTGCAACGTCCCGGTGCTGATCGTCGTGCCGCCGCTGAAGGTGTTACTGGCACTGGTCAGGGTCCAGGTGCCGGTGCCGACCTTTGTAATCGCAGTCGCCCCGCCACCGTCCACGATCTTTCCGTTGAAGACCGCGCTGACATTATTGCTGCCGACCGAGTAAATGCTGGCCGTGCCTCCGGTCCCCGACGAGCGTCCCGACAACGTTGTGTTGCTGCCTCCGATCAGCGCGCCCAATTGGATCGTGACAGCACCGTTGCGGTTCGCCATGGTAACATTATTCGTTCCCAAATCGAACGTTGCTGAGGCGCTTCCCAGGCTGCCATAGAACCGCCAGTAGCCGGTGCTGTTGCCGAGGGCAAAGGTCCCGGTAAAGCTCGTCATGTTTGAGGTTGTTGTAAATGTATTACCGGCGCCGCTGATCAAAACGTAGAGCGTACTGTTACCCGACCATGCCCCATCAATTTCGCTGTTGCCTGTATTGAGCGTGCTCGTTGCCGTGACACTGATCGAATTGGCAATCGTGGCGTTGTTGTTTAGCACGCCGCCGGCCAACGTGATGGTTGCCGTGCCCGCCGCGTGCGCATTGTTGACCGACAAGCTTCCGGCATTCACCGTGGTGCCGCCACTGTACGTGTTGCTGACAGCGAGAATGACGCTGCCGGGCCCGCTGATCGTGATCCCGTTGGTGCCGGAGATCAGCCCGGACAGCGTGAGCGAATTGGTGGAGTTGTTTGCAATCGCCAAGCGACTGTTGCCGAGAACAACCGGCGCTGCGATCGTATCACCCAGACTGGTGGCAAACTCCGTCACACCCGCCTGGTTGGTGCCGTTGTTGAAGGTCAACGTCCCGCCGTTGCCGGCCAGCGTGTAGCTGCCTGCCGTGTTGGGATCACCGATATTCAGCACCCCCACCGTGACAGCCTGATTGAGATTGTTGGTTTGATTGGCGGCGAGGCCGACGTTGACGACAGCCAGCGCCCCGGCGCCGTTCGGAAACGCGGCGGTGTTCGTCCAGTTCCCGTTGACATTCCAGTTCTGCGCGGCGCTCGTCACCGTGTTGGTCCAGTAGGCCGCTGCCGACCAGCTTTGCGCCGGCGTGGCGCTGACCTGACTGGAGTTGGGCCCTTCACCGCCCGCGTTCAACCCCGAAACGACATAGAAGTAATTGGTGCCGTTGAGCAGACCGGTGTCGGTGTAACCGGTGCTGGCGATATTCGAGGCGATAATCGCGTACGGTCCCCCATTGGTGATGGAGCGTTTCAAATTGTAGCCGGTGGCCGTGGCGGTTGTCCACCAACTCAAAGCCACCTGGGTATTGCCGGGGATGGCCGCCAGCCCGCTCGGCGCGGCCGGTGGCGGCGGCGGTTGTGTCGTGGCATTGGCGATATTCGAGTAGGCCGAATAGTTGCCACAGAGTTGATAGGCCCTGACGCGGTAATAATAGGTTGTAAACGTGGCCAACCCTGTGTCCGAGTAGCTGGTCGCGTTCGTGGTAACGGTGGCGATCTGCGTGAAGTTCATCCCGTCCGTGGAACGCTCGACGGCAATCCCGTCCTCATTGGTGGAGTTGTCCGTCCACGCGAGATTGATCTGGTTGGTGCTGATCGCTGTCGCCGTCAGGCCGCTCGGAGCTGCCGGTACGGGCGTGGTGGTGGCGTTGGCGGCGTTGGAAAAGCCCGACGCACCACTGTTGTTGGTTGCAGCCACCTCATAATAGTAGGTGGTGGTGGCCGACAACCCCGTGTCCGAGTAGTTCGTGACATTGGCGCCTACGGAAGCGACCTGCGCGAAGTTCAATCCGTCCAGAGAGCGGAAAACCAGGAAGTTGATCTGGTTGGTCGCGTTATTTATCCATGTGAGATTGATCTGGCAGGAGGACACCGCCGTGGCGGTCAGGCCGCTCGGCGCGGCCGGCACCGACGAGGCGGGAGTCGTGGCGGTGGCGATGTTCGAGTAGCCCGAGTAAGCCGGGCTGCCGTTGCACAGTTGAAAAGACTGAACCTCATAATAATAGGTGGTTAAACCGAACACCGCCGTGTCCGAGTAGTTCGTGACGTTCACGCCGACGGTGGCGATCTGGGTGAAGTTCGTCCCGTCCGTAGAACGTGAGATCGCAAACCCGTCCTCATTGGTGGAGTTGTTCGTCCAAGCAAGGTCAATCTCGCCCGCACTGGCCGCCGTGGCGGTCAGTCCACTCGGCGCTGCGGGTGCGGCCACGGTGGTATTGCTGGCGATATTGGAAAAACCTGAAGGGCCACCGCTGTTGTTCGCGTACACCTCATAGTAGTAGGTCGTGCCGGGCAAAAGTCCCGTGTCAGTATAGTTGGTGGCATTCGCGCCCAACGTTGCAATCTGGGTGAAGTTGGTTCCATCCACAGAGCGATTGATCAGATTACTGGTTGCGTTGGTTGCGTTGTCAGTCCAAGCGAGATTCATCTGGCACACCGCCGTTGCCGTCGCCGTCAGCCCACTCGGCGCAACGGGAGGAGTGGTATTGAAATCACCCAATTCGACGGCGTCGTACACCCACCCGGCGCTGAGCCATGGGCTGAGGTCGCTCGAACCGCTGATCGGCGTGATCGTAAGGGTGTTCGTCCCAACCACGAACGCGCTGGCTGGAATGCTGTAGGTGAACAACGCATTATTACCGCGGTACGTTCCGATCGTGAAGCTCCGGGAGTCGGGCTGGGTCGAAGCGCCCGGATTCGGCGCCGAAAAACTGTTCACCGTGACGGATGGCCGCCCGTTGTTGTAAGCGCACGTGATCCCAATCCGCAGAGTCAGGTTTTTGACCTGGTTGGAAGCCAGGTTGAACAGGACGGTCGTCGGGCTGTTGGTGCCCCTCATCTGAATAGCCGGAAAACTGGAATCGGGATCGGTCCCGACATGGAACGTCGTCGGCACCCAGGGGCTCATCCGGACGTCCGAAGGATGCATCACGATGTTCAGCGGCAGCGTGCTGGTCGCATTCAGGAATGAAGACAAATACGTGTTGGTGGCATTCAAGAAACCGAATGGAGTACCGTCCCACTGTCCGATCCGAAAGATCACCGTCGGATTGACCCAGCCGGAAACAAGATTCAGCGTATTCGTCTGGCCCGCGCTCACGGTCACCGTGTCATTGGTAACCTCCAGTTCTCCCTGGAGCAACGTAGCGGTGTAAGTCCCCGGCTTCATGAGGGGAGAGGTGTAATTCCCGTTCGAGTCGATCAATGTCCAGTACTGGGCGGCGCTGTTCTCGAACCACACCATGCTTGGCACATTGGTGATAATCCCAGACCCGGTGCCCGTCACAACGCCACGGCCTGACGCTGGAACATAGCCGCTCAAATAATTGCCTATGCCTGCCGTGTCGATCCAAGAGAGGTCAAGGGGCAGAGTGGGTGGCTGGCCAGTCGTAAACACAAAGGCATAGGGGCCATATAACACGTTCATTCGATAGTTTTCCGTCTGGTTGTGCCCGGAATTCATGTAATTGTAAATTTCCTGATCGCTTCCCGCGCCATCGCCCTGGTTTTCTATGTCCCGGAAGAATGGACCGCCCGAATCGCTCTCCCGATTTCCAAACACACTCCACACTCCGACACTGGTGCCCGTCGCCCCGCAATACGTGAGATCCATGGCGCGGTCTTTCCCATGGGTCAGCCCGTCCCCATAATACTTGGAGGTCGTGGTGCCGTTGGCATATCCAAAAACATCCGTGCTTTCGATCGCTCCCGTGTTGCCGTTGTTGTCGGAAGGCACCGGGCCGCCCGGCACCGAGTTCCATTGCAGACGGGTAATGAAGCGCAATTCACCGACCGCAGGCTCAGCCGTCGGGTACGTGGCCATATAGATAATGTTGTACCCATTTCTTACCATGATGTAGTGCGTGAGGCTGGCGACAACTGTATTGTTCGATGCGGTCTGGATGGTGATCAGGATATAACTGTTGTTGAAATTGGTTGCCGTGACAGTCGCGGTACCAAGCCCCGAAGCGATCTGTGAATTTTTGTCGGTGGCCTGATACTGGGTGCCATTATACAAAATCGAGTTGATATCTCCGCTGCTTTGACTGACCTGAAAAACGAGGCCCGTGCCGGTGTTTACCACGTAGTTGCCGCCACTGCTGGTGACCCCGAACTGACCAAACACCCGCATCGGTGCCGCCAGACATAGAAGAAGAACCAGCCATCGACTTGCATGGAAAAACCCCCAGTGATTTCTGATCCAGCCGGATTGGCATGCAACATCATTGTGTGTATTCATTGCGACCCCTCTTTCCTTGGTAACTGACATTTCCCATATGGCTTAGGCCCCGCGATTGTCGCGTAACATTCAACCGGAAGAGCGCTTATAGTATCGCCTTTGACAATGCTGTCAAGCTGATTCTGAGCCCCCCTGCTGCTCCAAGACAGCCTCGGGATTGCCATCTTGGTCTAAGCCGTCCGCTGAGGAACCAATCTCAACATACGTACTTCATCAGCTGATACACGGTTTTCGACCGCCCCCGGCACATCCGTGACCTCGCTACACTTTTCAGCCGCCGTCTACAGCTTCCCATCGTCACGCTGTTTATATCAAACTTGGGTGCGCGGTTCTGCGCAAAAGTGGTAACATGACACGGTTATGAAAAATGCATCAATTGACAGATCAAAAACTGCGCTGGTGGTCATAGACCTCCAGAAAGGCATAGTAGGACGGCAAACCGCTCCCTATGCGTCGGACATCGTAGTAAGAAACACGGCGGCTCTTGCCGAAGCGTTCAGGAAAAATGGCATGCCAGTTTTTTTAGTGAGGGTTGCTCCATCTCCGGACGGAAAAGACGCGCTGCGTCCCATCGCTGACGCGCCAATGCAGGCTCAAACCCCTCCGCCGGACTGGGCGGACATTGTTCCGGAAGCGGGACCGAAACAGGGCGATTTCTTGATAACCAAACACCAGTGGGGCGCTTTCTACGGGACGGAACTTGATTTGGAATTCAGGAAGCGCGGCGAGCGACAATTGTCATGTGCGGCATATCGACAAATCTCGGCGTAGAGAGCACTGTACGGTTCGCTTATGAATACGGGTACAATCAGATTTTTGCGGAAGATGCCATGTCCGCCATGTCGATAGAAGAGCACATGTTCACAGTTACGAAGATATTTCCCCGCATCGGCTTGGTGAGAAAAACCAAAGAAATATTAGCGGATTTATTGCACGATTGATTTACACCAATTCGGGCAGACAATATAAGCCGAAAATTCTTCGGCCCCTACTCCACTTACGGATGAAGTCTTGCCCAGCGCTCCTGCCTCTGGTTCTGCCCCGCATGTTTTATCTGTAGGCACGTGTCCGGCCGGAGACCGATGGCGCAATTGAAAAGACGGATCCGGCTGACCAGGTCTAGGTTTTCGTGGTGAGGCATTAACCGTCAACGCCCAAATCGGACAAGCAACAAAGTTTTCCTGCGGATGTGTTTGCCTCCCTGCGATCTGGTCTGCTGTCGATCATCTTTGGCCTGAAGCCCCGTGCTCCTGTAGTTTCGTGAGCGCCTGTTGAGCCAGTTGCAACTTGGCACGCGCCTCGGCATAATCGGGCTTGAGCCGCAACGCCTGCTCGTAATGCTCGATCGCCTCCTGCACCCGGCCCACTTGTACCAAGGCAATCCCCAAGTTGTAGTGCGCATCGACCGAATCGGGCCTGATACGCAGGGCCTGCTCGTACTGCCCGATCGCTTCCTGCACCCGGCCCGTCTGCTCCAAGGCGACCCCTAAGTTGTTGTGGGCTTCGGCGTAGTCGGGCTTGATTCGCAGCGCTTGCTCATAATGGTTGATCGCCTCTTGGATCCTGCCCATTCGCCTCAAGGTGAGCCCTAGTCTGGAGTGCGCCTCGGCAAAATCGGGCTTGATCCGCAGTGCCTGCTCGTAGTGTCCGATCGCCTCCTGCACCCTGCCCAGTCGTAGCAGGGCATCTCCCAAGTCGTAGTGTGCCTCGGCGAAATCGGGTTTGAGCCGCAACGCCTGCTCGTAGTGCCCGATTGCCTCTTGCACCCGGCCCGTCTGCTCCAAGGCGACCCCTAAGTTGTTGTGTGCCTCAGCGTGATCGGGCTTGATCCGCAAGGCCTGCTCGTAATGTTCGATCGCCTCCTCGATTTTGCCCACTTGCCCCAAACTGAGCCCTAGTCTGTAATCTGCCTCGGCGAAATCGGGCTTGATCCGCAGTGCCTGCTCGAAGCGCCCGATCGCCTCCCGCACCCGGCCCAGTTGAAGCAAAGCATCTCCGAGGCTGTAGTGAACCTCGGCGAAATCAGGTTTGATCCGTAGCGCCTGCTCGAAGCGCCCGATCGCCTCCTGCACCCTGCCCGCTTGCACCAAGGCGGCCCCTATGTTGTTGCATGCCTCGGCAAAATCGGGCTTGATCCGTAGCGCCTGCTCGTACTGTTCGATCGCCTCCTCAATCTTGCCCGCTTGCGCCAAGGCCGCCCCTAAGCCGTTGTGTGCCTCGGCAAAATCGGGTTTGAGCCGCAACGCCTGCTCGTACTGCCTGATCGCCTCCTGCACCCGGCCCGCTTGCGCCAAGGCCGCCCCTAGGTTGTCGCATTCCTCGGCATAATGCTCAGCGCTCGCAAACAGGTTAAACGCCACCGAGAAGCCGAGCAGCAGGCCCCAACCCCAGCGCACCGCTCCCCGCCAGACCGGCAGGCCGACCAGCACCGACTCCGAGGTGGGGGCCAGCGTGCGCTCCAATCCAAGGATGCCAACCACGGCCAGCAGCACCAGCGTCGGCAGAAAGTCCACCTCAAAGCGACTGGAAGCGTAGTAATACAGACCAAGAGTCAGTGCGCTAATCGCGAAAAACAATGCTATCGCCGCAATGAACCCGCAGAGGATGGAGCGCGTCTCCGCCGACCGGCCGCGCCACGCCAGCGGCCCCGCCAGCGCCAGCCACACCAGCGGAACGTTCGTAAGGATGCCGAAAGGCTTCTCCACACCGCCATGGCCTCGCGGCAGGGACGGCACCGTCATACTCTGCACAAAAGGAAAATGCCGACTCCAGCCCACCGACTTCAGAAAATAGACCCGGAAATTGAACCAGAGATAACCCAAACTGAAATGTTGCACTGTATCCTGTCGGACTCCGGCCAACTGGTAGCGCTGACCGAATTCCAGCGGACTGTCGAAGCGCAGATAATTGTAGAGCATCAGCCCCAATCCGATAAGTACGATCGGGCCCGCCGCGGCGGTCAGCAAAATCCAAATCTGTCTTTGCTCACGCCACGCTTGAGCCACCGGCACCAGCAGGATGACCGCGCCCAGCAGCAGGGAGGGCCGTGCCCCCAAAGCCAGCCCGTAGGCTAGGCTGGCTGCCGCCAGCCACCGACACCTCCGCTCCGGCTCGTGCAACGCGCACCAGAGCGCCCCCAGCGCCAACATCGTCAGCATATATCCGCAACTGATCGCCACTTCGTTAACCTCAGACCGCGGGAACATCACCGGCAGGAGTGTTGCCAAGCCCAGCACCAGTGCGCAGGCCGCCACCACCCCGACGCCCACTTCGGCAAAGTAGCGACGCCATAGCCCGCTCAGCAATCCCACGCTGGCCAGAAAGCCTACCACGCAAAAGATCGCCACGGCTTGTTTGTGAAAAAGGTAGTGGCCGGTCAGCGCGACGAATGGCCAGTACAATAGCAAGGCGGGCGTAACCCCGAAGTAGAGGTAGAACCTGCCCTTGTAGTAGCTCAGGTCGGTTGTCTGGTAGGGCGCAGACCGATAGGCAGCATTGGCGGCCGGATCGTAGGGGTCGGCAAGCTGCCCGAGTCCGGGCGGCACCTCTTTCTTCAGACTGAGTTGGCCAGCACGGAAACCTTGCACCAACAAATTGTAGTAAGTGTCAGCCGCGTTCAGGCTCAACGATTCCGAAACGCCCGAGTGGGCCGCGCAGGCGTAAACTCCGACGACCAGCGCGCACACTGCGCCCAAGACTCCGCGCTGCATCCACCGGGACTTTCCTCCGGATGTGTTGGCCTCCCTGCGATCTGGACTGCTATCGATCATCTTTGGCCTGAGGCCCCGTGCTCCTGTAGTTTCGTGAGCGCCTGTCGAGCCAGTTGCAACTTGGCCCGTGCCTCGGCTATATCGGGTTTGAACCGCTTCGCGAATTCCTTTGCTTCCGCCGTCTGTGTGAATCGCCCGCACATGAGGGCAACATTACACCGCGATCCTTTCGCTTGGAAGCCGTGACCAATGTGAGCCTATCCATCCTTTCCCATTGCTGAAGGATCGAGATGTCGAGGCCCATGTCATTCAAAGATGCGGGCGATGCACCCCAACAAACCGTTGCAGAAGCCCAATGGAAGATTACAATCGCGGGAAATGCGCTAGCCACCGGATATCACCTCGATCGCCCGAGGATGCTTGGGGGTACGCCGCACGAACTTTGACGGTCTCGATGTGGATTTTAACTGGCTGAAACAGAAGCCCAAGCCTCTCGTCGCTTTCAGTGGCGGCCCAGGAGACACGGAGGAGACCGCCGTGATGATCCAAGCGGAAATACTACCAAATTCGGCACGATGGCCGAGTATGTGTAGGTCGAGAAGGTTTGTGGCCGCATGAACGTGGACTGGAAACAAACCTTTCAAGGAGTGCTGGGCATGAATGACAAAATGTATGATTTCCAAAGCGTTCAGATGAAGGACGGAAGCCGACGGGAGTTCTGGTTCGACATCACGTCATACTACGGGAAATGGTAGCTGTCATGTGGTCTGCATGATCGCCATACACTTGGCTGATAAGGGTTGCCCCTGTCTTGTCCCCGATCAGCATGACAATGTCTGCATCTTTAAGCACGCTCTCCCGCGCCTGCGCGACGGCCAGCCTGTTCGGTGCGGTGTTCGTTTCTTCGTAGCCTTCTTCTTGGGCGGGTCAACCCGTATCTCCACTCGTTTGGCATGTTCCCATGTTCCGACCGCGAACCTTTCCCCGGCATAGGTTGCAGCCGCTTTCCGCCGGGCATTCTGAACGAACTGCTTTATGAGAGGATGCAGGGACGCCCAATCGTTTGGCTTTGCAGAGCCGTTGCTGCCCGTGTGATGCACCTCCGCCGTTTCTCGGCAGTCTTTTGGGGACCAACGCCCCATCATTCTGCGCTCGCCACTGTTGACGACGCCCGGACGCTGACCAGCTCAATGCCGGTGCCAGTGCCGAGGTTGCGGCTGTACTTCTTGTCGGTGGCATTGTTCCAGTGTTCGTGGACGCCTTGGCTGGCCAACGGCTTGCCGTCTTTGTTCGGATCGTACACTGTCTTGGAGGGCGGCTTGTTAGCCTGGGCCGCTTCGTGCAGGTAATTGTCCACCGCGCCGGTAACGATCGTGCTCAGCGTGGGTTCACTGCGCAGGAAGTCGAGCGCCACGGAGTCGATCGCAATGCCGTCCTGCGACGCGAACAAGCTCGAAGTCCAATGACCGTTGAACGGCGCGCTCTCCCATTTGCACGTCGGGTCGAGCCGATACTCGTTGTGCTTGGATGCGTACAGGCCATCGATCAGGTACAGCACCGTTTTGCCGCCCAGTTCCTTGTGACCGATCAAGTCCACGAGGCTGTTGTATGTCCCCATTTGTTGCGACGCCTCTCCCCCGCGACCCATCTTGACAGCGAGCGTGCTGTGCAGGGTGCGGGCGGCCGGCGCGCCGTCCGCCGTGAAGATCGATCCCAGATGATTTTTCGCGCAGGCCGTCATCCCGGCCATGGTGTGACCTTTCAGACCGGCCACATTGATCAGGTAGGTGGCCTCGGTGACGCACGTCGGAAAATAAATTGGGTTGCCGCCTGTGGCGAGAGCGAGGGCGTCGGTGGTGGCTCGGACTGCTTTCTCACGGCCGTCGCCGCCGACGGAGTCAACGAAATGCACGCCGGGGAAGTTCTTCGTGCACCGGTCAAAGATGGTGGAGGGAACATTCCGGATGGCGTCGTAGAAGGTGATGTCGGACGGCGCGGCACCCACCTCGGTCACCAACTGCTTCAGGAGCGCCTCAACGAGCTGCGGCGCAATGTAAGAGGCATTCGCGCCGTCGCCGTGGTTGCGGCACTGATTCAGGTTCAGTTTGATGGCGATCTTCTCGCCCTTTTTGTAACTGACCGCCCCTTTGCCGGCGCGCTTGTTGAAGTCGGCAAAGATCCGGGTCCAGGCTTCCTTGTCAGTGGTGGCATCGCCCACCGAGCGGATGACACCCGACAGCATCGCCGAGACAGCTTGCGGGTGGGTATTGCTGTCGTCCCACCAGCCAGGCGTGTTGCTGGTGCCGTCCCACGAGGTGGCATTGGGGTCGTGCGTCCAAGCCACGCGGCCCGGTTTGACACCGACGGCAACGCCCATCGGTGAATTCACCGGCTCGGTCGGACTAAAGACGGGTTGGGTCGGCGGCGGGTTCTGACCGAAGAGCGACGGCATCGGCTGATTCAGAAAGAAAGCCGTCCCCACAACAGTTGCCACCAGGATGCAGAGTGCCGCCACCATCCAACGCGCCTGATGCACATGCAGACGGCCCTTGCGGAAAGCGAACAGGGAACTCCAACCACTCAGAAGCCACACGATGAAGCCCGTCGCAATCGGGAAGGCCGCTCGTTGGCAAGGATATGTCGCCCGACTCGGCTTCGGGATCACCCGTACCAGAAACCAAGCCAGCGCCAAGGCGCCGCCGATTGGCAAATAGCAACGTGATGATCGCCATGTAGCGGGCTTGCGTGTCGATGGTTCATTAACCCGTGTCGGGGCATGTCCGTACTGCTGAGAGTTCATGGTCCGCTCTCCTCAAAACACGGGGTGATACGTGGGTCATGCTCTAACGGCGGAAGGCACCTTACCCTCCCATCGGCCGTTACGAGTTCACTAACCGAGGTGAATTCTGAAACCGACGGGCCTTTTGGTCAAGGATATCTCCACCTGATCGGCAATTCGACTGATCGACACTTTCATACGTTTCAACCTTCTCGTTGGAGCACTAATTGCCTAGCACTCCAAATAGAAAATCCGTGTTCTCGATCTTCGGCGTGTTGATCGGGGTCGAGTACAGGAACGGGCCCTTGGGTCCGAAGGGTTGGACGTGCGCATCCGGGCCAGTTTTTCCTTCGGTTGCGCGGTCAGCGTTTTGCCGACATTCGCGAAAGCCGTGGCGTAATGAAGTCGATCACCGCCTCCCGGAACCCCCGGCCTCAGGACGGGCAGATCCTCCACCGTAGGAGCGAGAATCGTTGAAACGTTGCTCTCCTAAACTTCGGCCGTAGGCCTCGCTGTTGAACTGTGAGGCGCGGTTTTGCGGCACGCTCCGCCACTGGCTGCCTTCGTTTCGCTCCCAACCACCGGACGGAACCGAGCGATACACGGCGCCATCCCGGCCCCCGTAAACATTGTTCCGTTCCACGACAGGCAGTGCTCTGTTCGGAGTTCCCCGTATAATTGTCGGAGCCGCGTGGACGAGCGGAGCGCGCTGCGGACTCGGCTGCGCGACAACAGCGCGAGTTGAGTACGGCGTAAAGCGACGGGTCGGATAGGTCTGCCGGTAAATGTTCACGCGGTTGACGCTGACTCCCGTGAGGCGGAAGTCGCGATGGTGGCGCCACCGGTACGGCCCCCACCACGGTTCGCACCACCCGCCGATGAAACCGAAATCGAAAGCAGTGTCGTACCCGCAGGCGAATCCCGCCCCAAACCCGTACGTGCATGGTTCGCCGATCCAGTACGTCCCGCAATACGCCGGGTAATACCAGCCGGTGCCGTACACGACCACGTCATCCGGGCACACGACCGTGCCGAAGTATCCGGGCGTGTAGCCGACGTACACTTCGTCCGGCGTCGAACCGTACACGCGCACGAATGTCACGTAGTACAGCGGCGAACTCGGCGGGATGCTATAGATGACCGGCGGCACGGTCGTCGCCACGACCCATGGGCCGTCGGCCGAGGGCGCCACAAACCACACGCCGTTCTGGACGCTGTAAAACGTGTGCGCGTCCACGCGAATGACCGGCATCGGGCTGTTCACCGCGTAATACAACGGCGTGCCTTCGATCCCTCGGAATTGCGGCTCGCCGTCGTAGGTCACCGTCGGCGCCGCTTCGTGGCGGTTGATAGTGCCGGTTTGCGGAATCGAGTTGGCGATGACCGCTTCCTTCGCCTCCGGCGTGCCGGGCACGGAAACCAACACGTTGGCCTTCGGATGATCTGGCGGAATCTTCGCGAAGTCGGCGGGCAAGCTCTTGTAGGGCACGAACACCCACTGACCGGTCAGCGCCTTCGCTTTGAACCAGCGGCCCGAGATCAACACGTAGTAGTCGTTGCTCCCCACGTCCATGAAGATGGCGTTGTCGCTATTTAGCACTTGCAGCAGCTGCGTGCCTTCGACCGGCAGGAATTGCGGGCTGCCCATCGTCTGAATCAATTCCGACGGTACGGTGCTGACATATATCGCGGGCGATTGCCCCGATGCCGCCGCGCCTTCCTCCGACCGCATCAAGTCCACCTGGCCGGCTTCGACCACAGCCTGCTCGATCGCGCTCAGCTCCGAGCCGACAACGGACATCGGTTTCCACGGACCTTCCAGCGCCGGCGCTTCGTACCAATAATTCGCCGCCGTGAGGTAGAAGTTGTTGTTCATTTTCACGATCAACGCGCGGGTGTTGATGACTTGCTCGACCCCCGTGTCGAACGCTGGTCGCAGCACCGGCGGGCCGTCCACCAATACCAGCACGGCCGGCGTGGCCGAGTAGATGATGCGCGGCGGTTCGTTCTTGACCGCCACCGCCCGCGCCTTCTTCACGGCCTGGGAGATGGCAAAGCTGGCCTCGAGATGGTCAAGCGCGATCGTGCGAGTCTTCGCCGGCCAATGTTTGCGGATGAGCGCAAGATAGTCGGCCTCCTGGTTTGATGTGGTGGGAAAACTGACCTTCGTGACCTGGACATTGTTGAGGGTGACGATGCGCGCGGTCTTGTCAATATCAGCCCGGGCCTTAAACCAGACGACACCATATACAGGCGCCTTCGCACCCGGAGGCGTAATGGCCACTGCCGCTCGCGATGCGAAATCCGGACCGTCCCACTTCTCAATTTGCGGCTGGTAAATGGCAAGTTTCGTACCGTTGTCTTCAAACTCGCGCGGCCAGCTTAAATTTTGGTTTGTCGCCGCACTTGATTGGGAATCGGCGTCGTCCCCTGCCGTCGCTGCGATTTGCGCCGACGACATAACTGCCACCGCGATCAAGGCGAATCGAAGGGTCTTCATTTTGAAAGTTCCTTTCGTAGTGATGGCTTAGACCACAGATTGCTCGCGTTTCTATCTACCATGTGGGTCTTCATTTTGAAAGTTCCTTTCGTGGCGATGGCAGGTAGTGGGAATCCGCCCGCTTTCCCGTCAACCGCGCAAGCCGGGTTTCGGGAGACTCCGCCAGCAGGTTGCGCATCGTCTTAAGCGGCTTGGGAAAACCGAGAGGCTTCTCCATCAACGCTCCGACGCCCGCGTTGACCGCCGTGAAAAGTTGCTGCGACCGTGCCGTGATGATGATCACCGCGAGTAGCGGTTTGGGCCAAGTACTTCTTGAACTCGCTCTCGCTAATTCGGCTGGCAGTGACGTTACCGCCCGACACTTTGTGAGGCGTGAGGGAGTATGTGTGATAATAGTATCCAATCGAGCTTTCTGTTTGACCGGAGGAACAGTTTACCAAAATCCCGATCTGCTGGCCCCCGCTTTTAATCACACCGTTATAGCGGAAGCAATTTGACAGCGCGGGCGAGGCGCGCTAGGCTTCGGAGCGGCGGCGAAACTTTTTCGCGTCGGTCTCATCATAAACTGAGGAAAGGAATCTGATCATGGCGCACGAATTACCGAAACTGCCGTACCCCTACGACGCGCTCGAACCGCACATTGACGCGCGCACGATGGAGATCCATCACACCAAACATCACCAGGCTTACGTCACCAACCTCAACGCCGCGTTGGACAAGCACGCTGATCTGCACAAGAAAACTCTCGAAGACCTGCTCCGCGGGATCAACACCGTGCCCGACGATATCCGCGGCGCGGTCCGCAACAACGGCGGCGGGCACCACAATCACAGCCTGTTCTGGACGATCATGAAAAAGGGTGGAGGCGGCGAACCCAAAGGCGATCTGGCAAATGCAATCAAGAGCGCGTTCGGCGACTTTGCGAAGTTCAAAGAGACAATCACCAACAACGGCATGACCCGGTTCGGCAGCGGTTGGTCGTGGCTGGTCATCGGCAAGGACAAAAAGCTCAAGGCGTACTCGACCGCGAATCAGGACAGTCCTCTGATGGAAGGCGACGTGCCGATCCTCGGCGTCGATGTGTGGGAACACGCGTACTATCTGAAATACCAGAACAAACGCGCCGACTATCTCGCCGCGTGGTGGAACACGGTCAACTGGGACGAAGTTGCCGCGCGATTTGCGACAGCAAAGTAAAGCAAGCTACCGAGCGAAAATTATAGGCCAACCGTCTCGGTTGCCCTATAATTTTCCCCGATGAACGTCGTCCTCGTCGAACCCGAGATCCCGCCGAACACGGGCAATGTCGGCCGTCTCTGCGCCGCGACGGGCGCAACGCTGCATCTGGTCGGCCCACTCGGGTTTCGCCTCGACGACCGCAAACTGAAGCGCGCGGGCATGGATTACTGGGAGCACATCACGTGGAAATATTGGGATTTGTTCGATGGCCTGCTGGCACACGCAAGTCCCGCCGCGCATTTCTACCTCGTCGAAACGAATGCCAGGCGCCTCTACACGGAACCCCGCTACAAGTGGGGCGACTACCTCGTGTTTGGCCGTGAGACAAAGGGTTTACCGAAGGCGCTGCTGAAGCGATACGAACGCTCGACGATCAGCATCCCCATGTTTCACGAGAAAGCGCGGAGTCTGAACCTGGCGACCGCCGTGGGCATCGTGTTGTACGAAGCGATGCGACAGGTCAAAGGGTTTTAACGATTACTTGTTCTGGCCGGGAAACAACTGCTTGAGCGTGTCTCCGAAGCTTTTGCCGGCTTTGTCGAGTGAGTCACCAATGCCTTTTACACTTTCGCCGAGACTTTTCTTCAGCTCGTCCGGTTTGATGCCGATGTCGGGGAGATGAACCTGGCTGATGACGGTCAGCAGCACCAAGCGCGTGATGTCGGTGGAATCGGAGATGTTCTTGTATTCGGCGGCGACGTTGACAGGAATACGGCGCTCGCTCGGCTTGCCGCGGCTGTAATCCTTGATGACGACCTCGCCGGCGCACTTCACGCGCAGCAGGTCAATCTGATACTTGGTGGAGCCTTTGCCGGAGAACAGCATTTGTTTGAGCTTGGCAACATTGGAGTCGCCACCGCTTTTCTTCACGATAACGATTTCCTTAAGTTCGACGAGCATGTCGTTGATGTGATTCTTTCCGGAGATGATCGAAGGAAGCTGGTAGTCAATGTAGAGACGCGGCAGGTCGACGAACAACGGCTCCTCGTACGCTGCCGGGTTCTTCAGGCGAATATTGCGCACGTCGATCTTGCTGGCGAACACGCGGAAATCGAGCGAGCCGATCTCCAGCGGGAAACCCGTCACCTTCTTCACGCCGATCTCGACCGATTTGCGTGCCACAAGATTGAGAGACAGAAACAGAACGGCGAGACATACAATAGCGCAGATCCCCAGCCACTTGAGGACTTTTTTCATGCTTTTCTTCTAGCCGTTTCCCGTCGAAGAATCAAGCGCACACAAAAACCGGCGCGCACCGTCTGGTGTCAGCGTGCGCTGCTGTCGTGGCGAATGCGATTCGCGGCTACTTCTCTCTGAGCACGACGAACGTCGCGGCGCCCTCGCGCTTCACACTCAGCAGGACGCCCTTCTTCGTGTCAGCCTTGGCGATGGCGGCCTTGAAAGTTTCCGAGCTCCCCACCGGTTGTCGATTCACAGCGGTAATGACATCCCCGTGCTGCAGGCCGCCAGCCTGGGCGGGGCTGTCATCAGCGACTTCTGTCACGACGACGCCTCCCGTTTCCTCCAGGTCAAGTTGCCTCGCCAAATCTTTCGTGAGCGTCTGGACAACCACACCAAGCGTTGCTTCGGGGCTGGGCGCGCGCCGCATTCGGCGCGATGCCGGCCGCGGTCCGCCCGTCATTTCGGCGGTCTGCACGACCACCTGGATACGCTTCCCGTCGCGAAGCACATCGAGCACCACCTTTTGGCCGATTTGCTTGTGGAGAATTTGCTGCTGCAGTTCTTGCGGCGTTTTCACCGCCGCGCCATCGACGCTGACGATAATGTCTGCCGGCTGGAGATCGCTCGCGGCAGCAGGAGTGTTTGGAGAGATTGCCCGAACCACGACGCCGTCCGTCAAGTCCTTGTACATCGCGCGCAGAACTTCGTCGTCGGCCAGAGGCTCGATTGCGACACCGATCCACGGACGCACGACGCGGCCTCTTGCGATGAGCTGGTCCGCAATCTCACGGGCCATGTTGATCGGAATCGCAAACCCGATGCCGCGATTCAGCCCGCGGATCAACGTGTTGACGCCGATGACGCGCCCTTCGATGTCGCAGAGCGGACCGCCTGAGTTGCCGGGATTGATGGCGGCATCGGTCTGAATATAGTTCTCGTAATCGGCGCCGCCGAGATTGGCGCGCCCCTTGGCGCTGACGAATCCAACCGTGAACGTGTAATCCAGTTCGTACGGGGCACCGATCGCAATCGCCCATTGCCCCACCCGAGCCTTGTCGCTGTCGCCCAGCCGCGCAACGGGCAAATCCTTGCCGTCCACCTTGATCACTGCGATGTCGGTCGCTTTGTCTTTGCCGACCAGCTTCGCGTCTTCGAAGACCCGGCCATCTTTCAGGCGCACCTCGATGTTATCCGCCCCATCGACGACGTGATTGTTGGTCAGGATGTACCCATCACGCCGAATGACGATGCCGGAGCCCTGGTCCTCAACGTCGCGAGGCTGCGGCCTGCGCAGGCCATGCCGGCGGAAGAAATATTCCCAGGGCGTTCCCCGAAACTGCCGGCCATCGTTGTCATTCCCGTTGTCGCTGTTATCTTCGTCGTCCGACGCATCAGGCTTTGCCTTTTGCACCGACGTAATGACGACGACCGATTCGCTCGCCTGGTCGGCAACCTTCTCGAAAGCGTTTTCCAATCGGCGGGCAATGTCGAGATCGCCATCGGTGCGCGGGGCGGCTTCCGCCGCTTGGGCGGGCAAGCCCAACGAGAGAGCGCAAGCGACCACTGAAACGCAAATTGCCATGGCAATACGAGATGTTTTCATAAGATTTCGGTGACGAACCTTCCTCATTTGACAACGTTCAATTCAACCGGCACCAGCCAAGCCGGCTCTTACCATAGCAGACAGCCCGCGCGTTGACAAACCCGGCATTTCCGATACGGTTGTATTGGAATGCTGGCCACCACCGAACAACAGTCGTTGCAGGAACGCATCCGCGAACTGAAACAGTTGCGCAACGCCGTCATCCTAGCGCACAACTATCAGGTGCCTGAACTGCAGGATGTGGCGGATTTCGTGGGCGACTCACTCGGCCTCTCCCTCAAGGCGAAGGAAACCGACGCCGACGTGATTCTCTTCTGCGGTGTCCACTTCATGGCCGAGACCGCGAAGATCGTCAATTCGAGCAAGACCGTTGTGCTCCCCGATCTGGAAGCGGGTTGTTCGCTGGCCGATTCCTGCGACGCCAAAGCGCTGGCGCGCTGGAAACAGGAACACCCCGGCGTCGTCATCGTCGCCTACATCAACTGCACCGCTGCTGTCAAAGCGTTGGTGGACATCATCTGCACCTCGTCCAACGCCGTCAAAGTGGTCAACTCCATCCCGCCCGACAAGAAAATCCTGTTCGTGCCCGATCAGAACCTCGGCCAATGGGTCATGGCGCAAACGAAACGCGAGTTGATCCTCTGGCCCGGCGCCTGCCACGTGCACATCCTCTTCACGCACAAGGCGATCTTCCAGTTGAAGCAGCAACATCCCGCCGCGAAGATCGTCGCTCATCCCGAATGCGTGCCCGCCGTCCGCATGATGGCCGACGAAGTCTGCTCGACCGAGAAAATGGTAAACTACTGTAAAAACTCGCCGGCCAAAGAATTCATCATCGCTACCGAAGCGGGCATGTTGCACCGTCTTCAAAAGGAATTGCCCGACAAGATTTTCATCCCCGGCCCGACCGACACCTGCCACTGCAACGAGTGCAATTTCATGAAAAAGAACACGCTGGAGAAAGCCATCGCCGCGCTGGAGAATCTTTCTCCCGAAATCGTCCTCGACGAAGACATCCGCCGCCGCGCCCTCGTGCCGATCGAGCGGATGCTGGCATTAGGAAAATAGCTGTCAGCCCCGAATGCTTTCGGGGTCCGCCGAACGATGCAGCCTTTACTTCGGAGCAAGAGTTGGTCATCTTATGGCCCAGGCGATTGGCAAACAATGATCTGCACGACCACAAGCCTCGATCTGCATTTCCCGACTAGGCTGCAAAAATGCAGTTCACTACAATGTTGGGCGAATAACAGTGTGATGAACAATGAATTCTGACCTACAAGATTTTGTGAAGGAAACACTGGCGCAAATCGTTCGCGGTATTGCTGCCGCACAAGCCGAACTTAAAGGGCTTCACGCCATAGTGAATCCGCGGCTTGCTATAAGGCGCGTCAAGAGCCATCACGAAGGTGGAGAGGAAGACATATTGGCTCAAGGCTATCGGCTTGACCGCGAAAACCTCCAGCGCAGCGGAATTCTTGAGACCCAGAACGGTGGCATTGCAGATATTGTCGAGTTCGACGTCGCGATTATCTGCAACGACTGTCATCGAAAGTTGCATGGCCGGTCGGAGGAAAATTGGTATTGGTGACGATATGACTACTGCTGACCACTGGCGCGGCCGGCGGTAGGTGAGTTTTATCGTTGGGCAAATGGAGGTAACGTTTATGGGATGGAGTTTTCCGATTAAGAAGAAGATCAAATGCGGCAAATGCGGAAAACAGTTTGAGATTGTCATCCGAAGTCGAAATACCCAGCGTCATACTTGCCCGAAGTGTGGCGCAGGTCGTTCGATTTCCAGCCGTGATTTCGAGGCCGTCGAGAAGCAGGCCGCGAAGGTGGCGCGCGAAGTTTTGGGAAAAGCGTTTGGACGTTGATAGCTTTTTCAGAGTTCGGACATAGCTTCGGAAGTCTTTTGTGAAGGCGGCGCTCATACGGTTAGCTTATTTCCGGCGTTGCCCAGATTCCACCCTTGGTTCTCTGTATCCGCTCATCGTCGTGGCTTGAGTCGCGGGGGCGGTTCTGTTATCAGTGCCACGCGAATGATTCCTTCCTTTCTCACGGCAATTCTCTGGTCGATCTCGGCGGTGTGCGCGACGCGCTCGACCCGGTATCTGGGCGGCGCGCTGGCCAATTTGACCCGGCTGTTTCTGGGGACGATCCTTCTCGCGCTGTGGGCGCATCTGTTTGGAATGGGACTCCGCGGAGCGGGATTGTGGTTCTTTGTGTTGAGCGGACTGGCGGGGTTCGGACTCGGCGATGTCGCCGGGTACGAGGCGTTGCCGCGCCTCGGATCGCGGCTCGGCATCCTGATCATGCAGTGCGTCGCCGCGCCGATTGGGGCGCTGATTGAATGGTTGTGGCTCGGCACCACGTTGAGTCCAGTGCAAATCTTCTGTGGACTATTGATCTTGGCAGGAGTCGCAATTGCGCTGGCGCCGAAGGATCATCTCCAGATCGAACGAAAATGCCTGGTGTCGGGCATCGTCTTCGGATTGGTGGCAGCCCTTGGCCAGGCTCTGGGCGCGGTGTTGAGTCGCAAGGCGTACCAAGTCGCCGCCCTCGCAGGGCAGAGTATCGACGGTGGAACTGCCGCGTATCAACGCATCCTCGGCGGACTCGGTGTCGCGGCCTTGTTCTTCGTCGTCATCCAAGCACAGACCAAGGAATCCAAAGCGCGTTCACCGGGTGCTTGGGGCGCGGCTTGGCCGTGGATCATCTTCAACGTGTTGGCGGGACCGACGGTCGGCGTCAGTTGTTATCAATGGGCGCTGGCGACGACACCGAGCGGGATCGTGCTGCCGATTGTCGCCACGACGCCGTTGGTGATCATTCCTTTTTCCTACAAAGTCGAAGGCGACCGCCCCGGCGTGCGCTCGCTGATCGGCGGCGCGATCGCCGTCGCAGGCGCAGTGGCGCTGACGCTGGTGAGGTGAGGCATTCCCTTGTAGCCGCGAAACGTTTTCGGGAATATGTGGCTGACGCAATTCGGGCGTCAAGCAGGCCGTGGCCGGAGTTGAAGTTTACCCCGCACGGCAGCCATCATTGAATCCGGTCTTGCCCCGAAAAGAGTTCGGGGCTACAAGAGGGACATGTCCGACATCCAACGACAACGCGTCAGCTCCAGCGACATCGCGTCCATCGGCTACGACGAAACGACCGAGACGCTGGAGATCGAGTTCCACGCCACGGGCGTGTACCGCTATTTCTCCGTGTCGAAGTCTGTCGCCGACGAGTTCCGCGCCAGCCCCTCCCCCGGCAAGTACTTCCTCCAGAACATCAAGGGTAAGTATGCGTGGGAAAAGGCGGCGTGAAGGGCGCGCCGCGTGTTTCGCCTCAAACGCGACCACCACCAACGTCGCGGCCTCGCGCCTCTGGCGTACGTTCTGCGCGACGCCAAAAGTCAGCGCGAATGGAAGATCGCACCCGAAACTCGCTCATATGCGGCGTCTCCGTCAGGCCAATTGTTCGGATCTGACGTCTAGGTGCGATTGGTGGTGCCCGCGCGGTAGTCGTATTCCCATTCTGCCTCCGTCGGCAAGCGATAGGAGCGGCCTTCCTTTTCGGACAGCCAATGGCAAAACAGGGGGATTATATACTTGACTCAAACCGAGTCGAGGGTTTATTCTGTCCGCACAAGCTGATAAGCTTGGCTGATATGATTCGATTTCTGGCATCTAACGTATCCGCGCGCCTATGTCTCTTCGGTGCTACTATAAACATTGCTCTTGACCCTAAGCCCGCCGCCGATCTGCTTGACGAAAAGGCTGCACAGTGTGTTCTCAAGGAACTCGAATCGTTGAGCATCTGTATTGGCCAGATGGAGTTGAAGGAAAGCCAAGCGCGGCTTGAGCAAATTGCGGATCACCTGAAAAAACCAACTCAAAACTGGCAAAAGTATCCAAGCTACGATGTGGTGCGAACCGCACTGCGGGACTTGAGTAGCGCCATTTACAAGGAGATGGAGAAACATAGTTTTGTCTACATCCCACAAGACAGGGCGAAATACTTTGAGCAAGACGCTCTGTTCGGCGAGGAGGTGAATAAGGAGTTTTCTTCGGTCAAGGCTGACATCAAAGACGCGGGCAACTGTCTTGCTGCCGAACTGGATACGGGTGCTGTGTTTCATTTGCTCCGCGTCGCCGAAAAAGGAATGAAAGCTTTGGCTCGTCACCTCAAGATCAAGAAAGTTGCGAAGAATAAACCCCTTGCCTTCGGAACTTGGAAAGACATTCTCAAAGCGATTCGAGACAAGATTGATAATTTGTATAACACCTCTCCCGGCGCAAAGAGAACAAAGCAATTGGAGTTCTATTCAGACCTGCTGAACTCCTTGACCGGGTTAAAGGAATGGCGCGATAGTGTCAGCCACGACCGAAGCCGATATGATGAACATGACGCAGCGAAAGTATTGACCTACGTTTCTTCATTCATGCAACGGTTGGCTGAGCGAATTCACGTATTGGAGGCGTTTCCCGATGATGCCGATGATGCCTTTCAAGAACCGTCCCGCATCGGTGTCGTTGCGTTCGTTGAATCGGAACGCCTGCTCATCGAGGTATCGGAACAAGTGAAAAGGCTCAACGCTGACATAGGTTCCTCGGACAGTCCGCTTCAACAGGGACCAGAAGTTTTCAAGTCCGTTGGTGTGGACATGGCCTCTGGCGTAGCACACGGCATGATCTATCACGTTGTGAACGTAATCGTCTCGCAGTCCCTCGTAGGACTTCAGCGCGTCGGTGTGAACCTCAGAGCCTTTGGCAACGTACTTGCGAACGTGTGCCTGAAGCTCAGGTCTGCGTGTGCTCTGGACAACCTTCAGGATAACGCGAGACTTGCGCTTGGGCGTTGTACGCTCCAGCAATCCCATCACGGGAGTCATGGCGACGGGGCCGGTGCCTCTGATCTTCCGTTGACCTTTGTGCATGTTGCGGGCTTTGCCGCCGATGAAAGTTTCATCGACTTCGACGTTGCCAGCAAACCCACAGATCGAACCGTCCTGAACGGCGAGACGAATCCGGTGCAACATGAACCACGCAGTCTTTTGAGTGACACCGAGAGCACGGCCAAGCTCGCAAGAACTGATTCCGTTCTTGGCGTTGACGATCATCCAGAATGCGGGAAACCACTTGTCGAGGCCGAGAGGACTCTCCTCGAATACGGTTCCAATCTTTGCGGAGTATTGGCGCTGGCAATCACGGCATCTCCACAGCCTGCGCGCGGGCATAAAGACCGAGTTGGACGAGTTGCACCGAGGGCAGTACGCCTTGCCGTCAGGCCAGCGTATCGCCGCCATAAACTCCAGCGCCCTGTCGTCGTCGGAGAAGAATTTGATTGCGTCTTGCAATGTCTCAGGGAATTCAGGTTTTTCTTTCATGGGAACATATTCGCATGAAAACAGTTTTGAGTCAAGTATATAATCCCCCAAAACAGGGCCGCCTCCTGCCACGTGATGGGTTCGACCGGTTCGTTGTCCGAACTGCGGCCCAATATGATACTTGGGACGACGATGCTTGTGCCTCGTGTCATACATCTGTGCGTTGCTCTCGACAATGAATCGATTTCCTCTAGAATCCGCGAACCAGTATGCCTCCGCATGTTCCAGCTTCGTGGTCACGATTCGTGGCCGGTGTCCTCGCCGCCGCGCTCGTCATCGGGCTGGGAATCAGCACCGTCTATCGCGCGGGGCCGTATCCGGTCAGGGCCGCCAATTCCGGTTTGCAGAAGGTGAGTCGGTGGGAGAATCGTCTCGGCTTCAGCGTTGATCCGTCCGGCGGCAGGATCTGGGGTTCGAAAGCGCACCGGTGCGATTTGACGGTCGATACCGCCGCGGGACGCGCGGTGCTCGATCGAACCGACATTTACCAGGCGCACAACATCCGCGGCTGGTACTATATCTATCCGCCGCTGTTCGCCATTGTGATGATCCCGTTCACATGGATGTCCACCTTCTGGGCATCGCTCTCGTGGTACCTGATTTCGGTCGCGCTAGTCGCGGAAACGGTGAAGATGTGCGCTGGGATTGTGCGGCCTACCACCGGCTGGCGACGCGACTCGCTCCTACTGTGTGCGCTTCCTCCGCTGCTGGCGCTGGTCCCGCTGATGTCGGCGCTGGCGCGCGGACAAACAACCCCGGTACTGCTGTGGCTGACCACGGCCGCGGTCTTTTGCCATTGGCGAGACCGTGATCTTCTCGGCGGGTTGTCCCTGGCGGGAGCGATCTTGCTGAAGGTGTTTCCAGCGGCGCTGCTGGCGTATTTCTTGTGGCGCAGACACTGGCGGTTTGTCTTGGCAACGGTCGCCGGTGTTCTTCTGGGCGTGTTCGTGATTCCATCGGCGGCCTATGGCTGGCGCCAGAATCTCTGCTACCTCGGAGAATGGAAGGAAACCGTGGCGAAGCCGGCATTGGATACGGACGTGGACAGCCAGGACGATCGTCTGTACGGGCAGTTGCACGACCCGCGCTTGTCGCGCAACCAGTCGCTGGCTGCCGTGCTTACGCGATTAACGGGCAACGAGCGTGCGCGGTTGGCGGCGGATGCCGTCGGCTTGGCGATGGCGGCCGCAATTCTGTTCGTCGGTTTGCACCGCAGTACCACCAAAGAAGTGTTCATTCTCTCGGCAGTGATCGCGTGGATGTTGTTGATTCCGCCGGTGTCGTGGTCGCATTACTTCATGCTGTTGCTCCTGCCTCTGACCGTGCTGACGGGGGTCGCGTTTGCCGACAGGGACGCGGGAGGCCGTTTCGTTGCCCGAGCGGCCCTGATCGTGTTTGCCGTCCTGGCGCTCGGCGTTGCCAGTCGCCGCTCCGCGCAGGCTTACGGGCCGCTCTGCTGGGGAACACTCGGGCTTTGGGCGGCGCTTGTATTTGTTATGTGGCGGGTCTCATGGGTGTCGTCTGCCTCCAACCCAACGGCGCGTGTCGCCGCAGGCGAGCGTTGAGGAATCAGGAGCGTGCGCGCTACGGTTGAGATTTGGGATCGGCGCCTAGTGGTGGTGGCTTTCGCATTGGCGCTGGTGATGGGCATCCGTGCCGTGCATCTGGTCGGCCACGCCTCTCACGAACGGAAATATTCTGACGGCTAGCAACCAGAAATTTGAGATGCCAACCGGCCACGGAATCCGACGAACACGCCGGCCAGTTCATCCTGCCGGTGCATGTGGTTGTAAGGCGGGAAGCCCGCCGGGTTTCTCGCAGCGGTGGGAACGATTGGCGGCGCGATGCCCTGCGGGCATCGCACTTTACATTCTTGACCCTGCCTGGCTACCGGTAGCGGTAGTATTTCACACGCAGGATGCTGACGCGGTCGGTCGGCAACCGTAAGACGGCCCGTTGGCCTCCCCCCTGCCCGGTGTCGTCGCCGGCCAAGTGTCGCTCCACCACCCAGCGACCATCTTTGAAAGTGCCTTCTTCCACGCTCGCGAGACTGGCCAACGGCGTCTCCGTCGCGTTGGCATCGGCATTGATGCTCAGGCCGCTGCCAGCCACCCAGTAATCGTCCGGTCCCACCACGATGAAGATACCGAATCCGCGCGTCGGTGCTTGGGCCTGGCCGAAGCCTCCCCCAGCCCCGGCCGCGCCACCGCCGCGCCCACCACCTCCGACGGCAGCGGGTGCAGCCGCTGTCGGAGGAGTGCCGCCGCGCCTGCCGCGGGCCATGGTGATGTTCAGCGTGTAATTCCCCAGCGAAAGCTTCTGCGCGGGGCTGTTCGTGTCGAGCACGACGCTCTCCATCGTGGCTTTGCCCTGGTTGGCGAGAATCAGGGGAGCCAGTTGCGAGAGTGCGCCATAGCTCCGTGCCAAAAGACTGTCAGCATCCGATTGTCTTTCGATTCCGAAGGGTGAGAACATCATGGCGTTCAAATGGCCAACCGCAAGGAACAGATTCGCCGGGTCCGCCCGGGTTTCCGGAATGAACAACGGATTTCCGCTTCGGCTGTACCGCGCGGCAATCTCGGCGAAGTTCGACAGGTAGATGTCTGGCGCCAGCACATCGATGTGCGGCGCACCGGCCCGCCAGATGTCATGCATGTGATCCTGCGGCCCGCCGCTCGGGTAATCTCCGGGTTGCGTGTCCTGCGGCTGGACAATCCACGCGTTGACATACATGGGCAGTGCATAATACTTCTTGCCCGCCTCCGCCACGCGGTCGAGGTAGCGCGCGTAGTGCCACGCCATGAAGATCTCGTCCGCCTGTGTCCCGGCACCGAAGACATCTTCCCATGTACCGGAGGACTTGAATCCGGCCGCTTCCCAAATCTTGCGGAATTCCGGCAGTAAGGCGTCTTTGTGTTGCTGGAGGTAATCCATCAGCTCTTTCGGCACGAGTTTGGCGAAGGCGTCGTTCGCTGCCGGGCAACGGTCCCGGGAATCTCCCAGAAGTCCCACCTCGTTCTCCACTTGGATCATGATCACCGTGTGCTTCCGTCCGTCCACCTGGCGGACATGACGCATCAGCGCCGCGAAGGCCCGGGCATCGGCATTCCAGTTCGCCTCGCTCAGCGTGGAGAGGATCTCACGGCCTTTGCCGTCTTTGTCGCGGGCGATCGGGAACCGCTCGAAATCCTTTTTTACCCAAGCGGGACAATAGCTGGAGGTGCCGTTCTTCCAGCTTGCAAACCAGAGAAGCATCAGACGCAGATCGTGCTGACGGGCAGCCTCGATCAATCCGTCCACCACCTTGAAGTCGAACTTGCCTTCCTGAGGCTCGATCCAGCTCCATCCCACGCCGACCAGGGCGGTGTTGAGATTGTTGCTGGCCAGATTGGACCAGTATGGCCTGACGTTTTCGATGGTGGACGCCGTGTTGTTGCCGAGTTCTCCGGCCAACGCCAGATATGGTTTGCCGTCCACAATCAGTTGCGTGACCGTGCCCCGCTTCTCAAGATGCGGGATGGCCGGGCCGGTTTGCGCCTGAGCAGGTGCCGCCATCAGGACCAGCGCGCCAAGAATACTGCCACACATCAAAGTCCCAGGTTTCATGCTTTGCCTCCTTCAATGTTGAACGATTGTCCTCAAGAAACTTCAGCGGTAACGGTAGAGTTTGACATGTTGGATGCTGGGGCCATTGCCCATAAACCTCAATCCGCTCCCCGATTGGTTGATCGCGGCAGCCGCTGCCAGATCGTAGCGCAACAGGATGTCGTCACCGCTTAGCTTGCGCCCCGGCACCCAGCGGCCGCCCACGTACGTGCCGGCTTCCACGGCGGCGAGTCCGGCGACCGGCGCTCCCGGCGTGTTCGGGGTGAACGTCACTTGGATGTCGTTGCCGGCCACCACATACTCGTCCGGTCCAACGGCGATGGCCAGACCGTATCCCAGATCCGGCAAGACATTCGGTGCCCGGCGATTGCGTCGGAGATCAAATTCCACGGTGTAGTTCCCCAATGGAATCTTTTTGGTCTGGTTGTCCTTGTTCAGCGATACGGCGGCAATCTCTCCTTTGCCTTGATGGTTGAGTATCAGCGGGGCCAGTTGTGAAAGGACCCTGTAAGCCTTGGGTAGCGGCAGGCTCTCGATGTCGGTCGGAGCCGACGGCTCGGGACCGGTGCCGGGTCGAAACCCGACCAGCCGCGTCGTCTGATCGATCCCCATTACCGAGTAGCCAATCGCGTCGTGCTGACCGATGGCATAGAACGCGTTGGCGGCGCCGCCTGCGTCTCCACGCGACTCGGGAACGAACAGCGGGTTCCCATTTCGGTTAAACAGCACACACCAATCCGCAAAATTCGTCAGGTAGATGTCCGGTGCATTGAAATCAATCTGCGGCGCACCGGCCCGCCAGACTTCGAGGGTGAACGGTTCCGGACCGCCACTGGGATAATCGCCGGGCCCTTTGTCTTCCGGTTGAACGATCCACGTGTTGGTGAAGATCGGCAAGGCATACTCGCGTTTGCCCGCCCCGGCCACCCGGTTCATGTAGCGCGCGTAATTCCACGCCATGAAGATTTCGTCTGTGGCCGGGCCGGCGCCGAAGACCTCTTCCCAAGTCCCCGCGGTCTTGAAGCCGGCGGCTTCCCACGCCTTGCGAAATTCCGGGAGGAGCGCCGCCTTGTTCTTCTGGAGATGATCCATCAATTCCTGCGGCACGGGTCTGCCGAAGGCTTCGTTGGCTGCGGCAGAACCGTCGCGGGAGTCTCCGAGCACACCCACCTCGTTCTCCAGTTGGATCATGATGACGGTGTGCTTCTGCGAATCGATTTCGCGGATGTGCTTCATGAGGGCGGCGAAGGCTTTGGCATCGGCCTCGCGGTTGGCTTCACTGAGCGTGGAGAGTACCTCGATCGATTGGCCGCTCTTGATCTGGACACGCGGGAACCGGTCTTGGTTGGCTTTGACCCAGGCGGGAGCAAAACTGGAGATGCCGTTCTTCCAGCTCGCGAACCACAGGAAGACGATGTGGAGATTGTTGCGCCGGGCCTCTTGGATCAGACCGTCCACCACGTTGAAGTCGAACTTGCCTTCCTCAGGCTCAATCCAGGCCCAAGCCATGCCCGTCAGGACGGTGTTGAGGTTCACTTTGACCAGCAGCGGCCAGACCGGCTTCATGTACTCCAGACTCGACGAGGCCGTATTGGCCAGTTCACCGGCCAGAACCAAGAACGGTTTCCCGTCAACGATCAACTGAGTGGCAGTGCCATGTTTCTCGAGATGCGGCTGGGCCGCACCGGATTTTGTCTGGGCACTGGCTGTCGTCAGGACGAGCGAGCCAACGACGCCACAACAAATCAAAGTTCTAAGTTCCACGTTTGCCTCCTGACAGTTTGAGCGATTGGTTGCAAGCAAGATCCAGAACCATTTTCATTTGGAGGGCGAACCTCCCGGCGATCCGTGATTGTGAGCGCAACGGATCGGCTCGGCAGAAAACTCGCCCTCCACCAGCATATCCACCAAGTACAACATCTTCTCTCGGCGGTTTCATCCTCATGATCTGCCTGTCAATACCTCATCAGCTTCACCCGGTACACGGCTCCTGGCTCGGGTAACGTCACGCGCGGAGGATCATACGAGCCCTGGTAGGTTCGCCCATGTACCGTCTGTTTCCAGGCGCCGTTCTCGTACACACCTTGTTCGACCTCGAGGAACTGGGCCGCCGTGTAGCCTGATCCCAACGCCGGCCGGAAATCGACCGTCGAGTCGAACCCCATGATCAGGAACTCGTCCGGCCCGAGTTCGCCAACCAACACGCGGGCCGACGGTGTGGGCGAGCGCGGTGGCGGAGGCGGCGCCGGGGCGAGCGCGACGCTTTGAGGGCGGTAACGCACCAAAAGATCGTAGCGGTCGAAGATCAAATTACGCCCCGTGATCCCTTCCTCCTCGATCGCCGCCTTCAGTTTTCCCGTGCCCTGCAACTCGGCGATCACGGGGAGGGCGGACTTGACCACCCGGAAATCGTTGCCCAAATCGACAAACCGCGCGTCGAGCTCCGGCCCGGTCACGCCGAGGTCCACACCGAACGCGCCGAAACCGATACCGGCGAAGTCGGCCAGCGCATAGAAGAACACGCGCGCGCCGGTGATCGTTCTCCCGGCCTCGGGGCTCCAGTATGGATTATCCGGGCGGACATAGCGCGAGTTGATCATCCGGAAGTTGGCCGAAGGTTGCTTCGATGTATCCGACGAGAGAATATCGATGTCCGGCGCGGTCGCTTTCCAAAGATCCAGCATGTGTGAAACCGGTCCGCCACTCGGGTAGGTCTCGCCCGGCCAGTCAAACACGTCGTACTGGTCGCTCGTGCCGTAACCGCCGTTCCAAGCATTGACATAGGTGACTAGCGGATAAATCGCCTTGCCGGCGTGCGCCACATCGTTGATGTAGGTGGACAGGTAATAGGCGGTGAACGTTTCCTCCGCGTCCCGGCCGAAGACCTCCTTCCACGTCCCCGGCTTCTTCTTCAGGGCCGTCACCAGCTTTTCTGGCACCGGGCCACTGAACAGCTTGTTCGATTCCGAAGAGTAATCGCGCACGCTGCCCAGCACGCCCGACTCGTTTTCAACCTGGATCATGATGACCGTGCGATAGGCCTCGTCCACCTCCCTGAGGTGTTTCATCGTTGTCGCGTAAGCTTTGCGGTCGGCTTCCAGGTTTGCCGTCGCATGCGGCGAGAGCACGCGAATGGGTTTGCCGCCGGAGTCGATCACCCGGGGGAACCGGGCGGGATTGGATTTCACCCAGTTCGGTGCCCAGTCCATCGCCCCGTTTTTCCAAGTGCCGAACCAGAGCATGACGACCCGCAGACCTTCTTCCCGCGCCCGGAAGAGAATCCTGTCGAAGTTGGCGAAATCGAATTTGCCTTCTTCGGATTCGATCTCATTCCAGTAGACGGGATACTCCACCGTATTCACGTTCATCGCCTTGAGCTTGGGCCAGGTGCGTTCCATCCGATCCGGGAAAGCGCTGTCGTTCATGACCTGGCCGCCGAGGATGATGAACGGTTTCCCATCGACGAGGAAGGTGAACCTGCCGTCTTTCTCCACCAATTGCGGGATCGGCTTGCCTTGCGCGAATGCAGGGGCAGCCGCACTCGCCAACACTAGACACAGCCCGGCGAACGTGCGCAGCATCATCAACCTCCTACCTGTCAACCGTGTTAACCTCCATCTTACCCAGCGAACTCAGTACCTCATCAGTTTGGCCTTGATCAGGGTTCCTTGCGACCGGAGAACCAAGCCGCCATCGGTGATATTGCCATTGCGGAGATACGTCGGTTTCCAGACGCCGTCTTCATACACGCCTTCCTCGATCAATAGACCCTGGACTCCGGTGAATTCCGATCCCGATGTCGGCTTGAAATCAAGCGCTGCATCGAAGCCGGCGATCAGGAACTCGTCCGGACCCAATTGTCCCACCATCACTCGGCCCGAAGGAACTGGTGGGCCTGAGGCGGCCAGAGGTTGGCCGGAACTTCGACCCGGCGGACGGAACCGTACCAGAATGTCATAGTTGTCGAAGTACAGCATCCGGCCCGGTATGAATTCCTCCTCGACCGCCGCCTGCAGTTTGCCCTTGGCCTGCAGGTCGGCAATGACCGGCAGGGCCGTTTTCAGGATACGGAAATTCGCAGCCATGTCGGTGAACCCTGGGGTCAATTCGTCCCCCGGGCCAGCGTCCATGCCGTAGGGAGAGAACCCGATCGCGGAGAACTCTCCCAACGCGTAGAAACAAAAGCGCGCGAACGCCGTCCCGCTGCCGGTTTCGACGACGTACAGCGGGTTGTCCGGGCGGGTGTAGCGCGACAGGATTGTCCGGTAAATGATCGGCGATTGGTGGTAGATATCGGGCCCGATGATGTCGATATCCGGCGCCGTCGCTTTCCATAGGTTGATCATGTGCGACTGTGGACCGCCGCTCGGGTAGCTGTCGCCGGGCCGGTCGAACTCGAGGAACCGGTCGTTTGTTCCTTCGCCGCCCATCCACACGTTGACGTACATCGGCAGCGGATAGACCTGTTTGCCGGCCTTGGCCACGGCGTTGATATAGCCCGAAAGATAATAGCCGGTGAACATCTCTTCCGCCCGCGGACCGAAAACCGCTTCCCACGTTCCCGGTTTCATCTTTAGCGCCCTCACGAGCTTCTCGGGCACCGGACCGTTGAACAGCTTGTTGCTCTCCGGGGAATAATCGCGTGGCGAACCCAGAATGCCCGACTCGTTCTCGACCTGCATGAGAATCACCGTATGATCGTTCCCGTCGATTTCCTTGAGATGTTTCATCAGTTCCGTGAACGCTTTGCGGTCAGCCTCTAGGGTCGCCTGTCCATGGGGCGAAAGCACGCGGATCGGACGCCCGCCATAGTCCAAGACCCGGGGAAACCGTTTCGTGTCGGTTTTGACCCAGGCCGGCACGTAATCCATCGCCCCGTTTTTCCAGGTGCCGAACCACAAAGGGATTGCGCGCAGTCCTTGGCTGTGCAGACCTTTGATGATCTGGTCGACGCCGCTGAAATCGAATTTCCCCTCCTCCGGCTCGATCTGTTCCCAGTAAATCGGGTACTCAATCGTGTTGGCGTTGAGTGCCTTGAACTTCGGCCAGGCGCGCTGCATGCGCTCGGGGAAACCCGTGGGATTGTCGACCTGGCCGCCGAGGATGATGAACGGTTTGCCATCCACGATCAGTTGGGTGACTGCGCCGCGCCTTTCGAGGCGGGGAATCGGCGCGGTGACCTGGGTTTGTGCGCCCACCGTGACGACGAGCGCGAATAGAGTGATGCAGCTCAACAGAATCCTATTCTTCATGGTTAATCTCCTCTATGATACCGATACGGTTTGACGTGCTGAATGCTTGGTCCAACGTCCATGAAGCGCAGTCCGTTGGCGGACTGGTTCGCCGCCGCAGCCTTCGCTTGCAAGTACTCCAGCACACAATCGTTCCGGGCCAGCATACGAACAAGGAGATCCGCAGGTCAATCGAGATCACCGGCCCGGATCACCGTCCACTTGAACGGAGAACCCGCTTCGGTTGGGAAAGTGATAGTGGCTGCGACCGCCCCGAATTTCGAAATCCTTGCGTCTTTTTTCTGCTGGGAGCGAAATGGCGCGGTGGTGCGGCTGGTGACGGCAGACCCGCAGAAGACCGCGCAAGCGCTGAGCAGTGCAGGTTTCCAATGCCAAACCGATTCCGTACTGTTGATTGGCCTGCAGAAGAAGCCGGGCGTGGCTGCGCAGACTGGTGTCCAATTGGAGGCAGCCGGCATCGACGTGCGCTACTCATACGTCTCGTGATCCGTGCGCAACCGGGCAATTGCCGTTTTCAAAACTGCGGATGACGACCGCGCGTTGCGGGTCCTTCAGGTGAATGCGTTGGTGGAGGATTTGACACGTGAGAAGACGTGTCGTATTCGCAGTGAACGAAAGATACGCCGGCGGGTTGCGACCAGATTGGTGGCGTGAAAATGGTAAATGGGGCAATGACACAATGATCCAGAACAACAGAACCCAAAGCGAGAAGATCGAGTTCAGGTTTCACGCTCCCGATGCAAAATCGGTCGGCGTGGCCGGTTCGTTCAACGGTTGGGATCCGACGCAAACGCCGTTGCGGAGAAGATTCGGCGGCGACTGGAGGGCGGCGCTGAAGCTTACTCCGGGACGCCACGAATACCGCTTCGTCGCCGATGGCAAATGGTTCACCGATCCCGGCGCGGACGAAACTGGGCCCAATCCCTACGGCGGGTGCAACTCCGTGCGGGTCGTTTGAACCAACGATATCGAATCAGGGAGCGCGGTTCTTTGCAGGTGCTACTAGGCGGAAGAGCGACCGCAAAGAAGAACTGAGACAAATCCGCAAGGAATGGAGCAAGCCGTGCTGAATTTGGCACGTTGGAATCCGTTGAAGGAACTGGAGCGGTGGGATCCGGTTCGGGAACTGGAAGGCATGGAAGGTCGGTTCACCCGATGGTTCGGGCGTTTGCCGGTGCACCGGGAGCGTAACCACGAGACGCTCGCCATGGCCGAGTGGATGCCGCTGGTGGACATCAGCGAGGACGACCGCGAGTATCTCATTACCGCCGAACTTCCCGAGGTGAAGAAAGAGGAGATCAGGGTTCACGTAGAGAACGGAGAATTGACAATCCAGGGCGAGCGCAAGCTGGAGCGCGAAGAGAAAGGAAAGAAGTACCATCGCATCGAACGCGGCTATGGCAGCTTCACCCGCAGTTTCGCTCTACCCGATGACGCTGATCCCACCAAGGTGTCGGCCGAGTTTAGGGACGGCACGCTCAAGGTGCATCTGCCCAAGAGCGCCACGACTAAGTCCAAGGCCATTGACGTGAAAGTCACCTGAGTGCGGCCCGCCGAAAAGTGTAATTCGAGAATCGGTTGTGCAACGGTTGCGCATATGCTATGTAGAGTCAGGCGACAGATGCTCCGGCACGCACATTGGCCATCGCGCGTGAGCGGGTAGAGGGCGCGACATGTTGCGAGCGGGGTGTTTTGAAAGCTAGGTACCTATCAAGATTGCAATGTTTTCTTGGGAAGCCCTGCACGGCTGGCCGGTGGGAGGTGTGGCGGTCCACGTGACAGAGTTGGCGGCCGCTTTGCAGCGGGCCGGGCACGAGGTGCATGTATTCACCCGCCCCACCTATGGCACTGGCGGAGTGGCACGGTTGGACCGCGTCTGGTACCATTACTGCCCCCACAACCTGAGCCGCGATTTCGTGGACGAGATCCAGGAGATGTGCCGTTCGATGGTTTGGCATTTTTTCCAGACCGAGGATTACATCGGGCATTTCGACGTGATCCACGCACACGACTGGCTTGCCTCCAACGCCATGGTCTGGATCAAGCAGGGCCGGCCCAATCACAAGGCGATTTTGACCATGCACTCCACGGAGTACGGGAGTTGCGGCAACCATTTTTGGAACGGCACTTCCATGCGTGTGCGGGACCACGAGAGGCACGGCACGTATTGCGCAGACCGGGTCATCGCCGTCAGCGGCGCGCTGAAGGGCGAACTGATGTGGATGTACAACCTGCCGGAATGGAAATGCTGGGTGATTCACAACGGAGTGCCCGTCCACAAATTCGACGGCTGGCTCGATCCGGGGGGAGTGAAAGCCCGGTATGGCATCGGGCCAATGGATCCGACCGTCTTGTTTGTGGGACGAATGACGTTGCAAAAAGGCCCGGACCTGTTGCTGGAGGCGATCCCGGGGCTGCTGCGCCATTACCCACACGCCAAGTTCATTCTGGCCGGCGAGGGTCATTTGCGTAGAGACCTTGAGCACCGTGTGCGAGCATTGGGCGTGCAGCACGCGATTCGCTGGTTTGGGTACATGCCGAGTGGCCAAGCGATTGAGTTGTTCAAGTCCTGCGATGTTGTCTGCGTGCCGAGCCGCAATGAGCCATTCGGCATCATCGTGCTGGAAGCTTGGGCGGCCGGCAAGCCGGTGGTCGCATCGCAGGTTGGCGGGCCGGGCGAGTTTGTCTGGCACAACGTGAACGGTCTGAAGGTTTATCCCACCGTGGATTCCATTGGGTGGGGACTGGGCACATTGTTTACCAACTGGGAATGGGCGCGCTGGATGGGCCGCAACGGTCGCGTCGCTGCCGAGTCGGCCTTCACTTGGGACAAAATCGCTGACACCACCGTGCAGTGTTACCGGTCCTAGAACAACGAAGCCGGCAACGAAGAAAGAAAGAATGGAGGAACAACAATGAAAAAGAATAAAGAGGCTGCCGTATCGATTCGGGCAGAAACAAACACAGGGTCAGAGGACGACATCGTCGAGATGAAGTTCACGGCGCCCAAGGCACGCTCCGTCTCCGTGGCGGGGAGCTTCAACGGTTGGGACTCTCAGCGCACCCCGCTGCGCAAGGAAGCGGGAGGGGTCTGGCGCGCATTCGTGCCTCTGTCGCCGGGTCGCTACGAATACCGGTTCGTGGTGGACGGCCAATGGCTGGAAGACCCGGACGCCAAAGAATCGATCTCCAATCCGTATGGCGGGCGTAATTCTGTGTTGGTGGTTCGTGGCGCGCCGCGGCGGGCAATGGCAGCCGTGGAGGACTGGTAATCCCGGGTGCAGGGCGCCAGTGGGCTTTTCCCATGGAACCGCTGTCACCACTTGTGGAGACGGGCCGCGCAACGGCAGTGTTGGCGAGACGAACGAACCCGTCCCCACTGAGCCTGCTGACCGCGGAAGACCTGGATCAGTTGGCTAGGGGAGAGCACTCCAGCTTGTACGAAAAACTTGGTGCCCACCCGGTACGCGCATGGGCGGAGGAGGGAGTGTATTTCGCAGTCTGGGCACCGCAGGCCGCACAGGTATCCGTCGTGGGTGACTTCAACGCATGGGAGACCGGAGCGCATCCCTTGCGGCGCTGGCGGGATTCGGGGGTGTGGGAAACGTTCGTCCCCCACGTGTCGCGGGGAGCGTACTACAAGTTCCGAATCGTTCCAGCGTTCAACGCCCAACTCTTGGACAAGGCTGACCCATTTGCTTTTCGCGCCGAAGTGCCACCGCGGTCGGCGTCGGTCGTTTGGGACCTGGACTACGCTTGGGGCGATTCGGCGTGGCTGGAAGAGCGCCGGACTCGCAACTGGCGGGCCAGGCCGATCTCAATTTACGAGGCGCACGCCGGTTCGTGGATGCGTGTCCCGGAGGAAGGGAATCGGTGGCTGACGTACCGGGAACTGGCGCCGAAACTGGCGGCCTATGTGCAAGAGACGGGGTTTACTCACGTGGAGTTACTGCCGCTGACGGAACATCCGTTCTACGGTTCGTGGGGGTACCAGCCGACCGGGTTCTTTGCCCCGACCGGTCGCTACGGAGCGCCGCAGGACCTGATGTACCTGGTGGATTGCCTGCATCAGCAAGGCATCGGGGTGATTTTCGATTGGGTCCCGCTGCACTTTCCATACGATGGATTCGGTCTGGCACGGTTTGACGGCACCTGCCTGTACGAACATGAAGACCCGCGCAACCATCATCATCCCGAATGGGGCAGCGTGCTGTTCGACTACGAGCGGCCCGAGGTGCGCAGCTTTTTACTCAGCAACGCGCTGTTCTGGTTGCGTCATTATCACGTGGACGGCCTGCGGGCTGACGCAGTCTCGTTCATGCTGTACCGCGATTACTGCCGCAAACCGGGCCAGTGGAGCCCCAACCGCAACGGCGGACGCGAAAATCTGGACGCAGTGACGTTCCTGCGCCAGTTGCACGAGGGAATCGCTTCCGAATTCCCCGATGTGCTGACGTGCGCCGAGGAGGCGACGACCTATCCGCAGGTCTCGGGTCCGACGCGCGAGGGCGGGTTGGGGTTCACCTTCAAGTGGGACATGGGTTGGATGCACGACACGCTGGAGTACATGAGCAAGCCGTTTCATGTTCGTCGCGGGCTCTTGAACAAGCTGACGTTTCGGATGATGTATGCGTTTTCCGAGAATTTCGTGCTGCCGCTGTCCCACGACGAGGTGGTGCACTGCAAACGATCGTTGCTGAACAAGCTGCCGGGCAACCCGTGGGACAAGTTTGCAGGGTTGCGCCTGCTGTATGGTTATCTCTACGGGCAGCCGGGAAAGAAACTGCTGTTCATGGGCGGTGAGTTCGGCCAGCGGGGCGAGTGGAACCACGAGCGGAGCCTGGACTGGCATCTATTGCACGAACCGGCCCATAGCGGTGTGCAGCGGTGGATTTGCGATCTTAATCGCGCCTACACGCAGTGGCCGGCGCTGCACGAACTGGACTGCGACCCGGCCGGGTTTGAGTGGGTTGACTGCCACGATCACACCAACCAAACGCTCAGCTTCTTGCGCAAAGGGCGCAGCAGCGATGAGGCGGTTCTCGTTGTCTGTCATTTTCTGCCGGGAGTACTGCGCGACTATCGCGTCGGTGTCCCATGGCCCGGTTCGTGGCGGGAACTGCTCAATAGCGACGCCCGCGAGTACGGCGGCAGTGGGGCCGGCAACAATGGCGGCGCGACCAGCGAAGAACACGGCTGGCACGACCGCCCGTATTCGCTGAACCTGACGGTGCCACCGTTGGCGGCGTTATTCTTCGTTTATGAAGCGCCGCGTGCCGAGGGGCGCGCCGCCGAAGTGGAGGAACTGTCTCATGGCTGACGTCTATCATGCGCTCGGTCTGCACATGCATCAGCCTTTGGGCGACCTGATCGCCTTGCACAACAGCCCGGAGCGATGGGAAGCCAAACAGATCCTTTGGTGCTACGACCGTCCCACACGCATGCTCGAGGGCTATGGAGACGTGGCCCGTTTGCATCTGAGTTTTTCTGGCACGTTGCTCAAACAGCTCGAAGATCCCGCCGTGCGCGAGACGTTTCACGATGTCGTCGTCGAGGATTTCCTGACCCGCTATCGGCGCGCCAATATCGAGTATCTGGGAAGCGGGCTGCATCACACGGTTTATCCGCTGATCCCGCCTGCGGACTGGGAGGCACAGACGGAGTGGTGGCTCGGTCTGGGCCGGCATCTGCTGGGCCGGGAGCAATTCGCCGGATTCTGGCCGCCCGAAATGGGCTTCTGCATGGAGATGATTCCCACGCTCGCGCGTCACGGGTACCGGTACGTGATTGTGGATTGCTGTTACATCAAACCAAAACGCCCGATGCGCTGGGAGGAACTGCGTTACCGCCCTTACTTGGCCCGTTACGACGGTGCCGAAATCGTTATCGTGCCGCGCGACCGTGAACTATCCAACGCCCAACTCAGCGGACTGGATCCGGGCTGGTTTCAATACGAGGTGCAGCAGCGAACGAAATTCTGTGACTTCCCCGCGTTGGTGACGACGTGGACCGATGGCGAGAACGGTGGGTGGTTCCGCGCTGCGTGCATCGACAGCGGTTTCTGGGGGTTCTTTTATCGCCCGATCCTGAACCGCTATCGCGCCGGAACGTTGGGGTTCACCCCGGTCCAGATCAGCGAATTCTTGAGGAAATGCCCGCCGACCGAGGAGGTCGAAGTCCACAGTGGCGCTTGGAACACGGAACATCATTGTGGCAGCGATTTCACCCAGTGGACCGGCTCGCTGCTCCAGAAAAAGGGCTGGGATGAAATCAGAAACGCCAGCTGCTATTACCAGCAGGCGAAGCGAGCGTTCGACCAATGTCGCCAGCTCAATGGCGATCGCGAAGACGTTCGCCACCTGATTGCACGGGCGTATGACCACATCCTGACAGCGGAGACGAGCTGCAATTTCTACTGGAGCAGTCGCTGGGTACATCGCTCGTTCGACGATATTGAGCAAGCCTATCACCTGCTCGACACAGCGATGAGCAAAATGGAGAACACCCAATGACACCCGAACCAATTCCCGAAATCATTAACGGGCTGCCCAACGTTTCCGGTTGGGAAGCAGAACTCGAAACGACGGGCCGTCGCCGCGAGACGGTCTTTCTGGGGCACACACCGTTCCGGCTTGAGAACCTGCAAGCTGCGTTCGGCGTCGCCTTGCACATGCACCAGCCGCTGGTGTTCGATGACGGCGATCTGCGCCAAGCGCAGATGGTCGGCAATCTCCAGTACATGATGGAGCGTCAGCACATCCACGGCAATCATGATGCGCCCGTGTTCGCCTGGTGTTACACGCGCATCGCCGATTTCATCAGCGAACTGGCGGACGCGGGCCGCCACCCGCGGGTGATGCTCGATTACTCCGGCGAACTGCTGTTCGGCCTGCGCCAGATGGGCCGCGGCGACATTCTGGACAATCTCAAGAGCATCACGCTCAACGACCGGTACTGGCCCTATGTTGAATGGCTCGGGACGATGTGGGGCCACGCGGTCGTGCCGTCCACGCCGGTGCCCGACCTCGAGTTGCATGTCCGCGCTTGGCAACATCACTTCGCCGCCATATTCGGTTGGGAGGCGCTCGCGCGGGTGGGCGGGTTCTCGCCGCCGGAGATGCACCTGCCCAACCATCCCGACGTCTGCTTCGAATACGTCAAGACGCTGCGCGCCTGCGGGTACCAATGGTTGGCGGTGCAGGAGCATTCCGTCGAAGAACCCGACGGCCAAGGCCTCCGGGAGCGTTACCTGCCGCGGCGGCTCGTGGCACGCAACAGCCGCGGCGAAGAGGCGTCCATCATAGCCCTGATCAAAACTCAAGGCTCGGACACCAAACTGATCGGCCAGATGCAACCCTTCTACGAAGCCAAGGGCCAACATTCGCGGGAACTGAAAGGCAAACGCGTCCCGCCGTTGATCTTCCAGATCAGCGACGGCGAGAACGGCGGGGTGATGATGAATGAATTTCCGAACAACTACAATCAGGTCTGGTATCAAACCGGCACCGAAGGCGTTGTAGGCATGAACGGGACGGAGTATCTCGAACTTCTGGCCAAGGCCGGTATCACCGAGCGTGACTTCGAACCGATTCAACCGCTGCACCAACACAAGATTTGGGAACGGATGGGAAACACACCGACTCCCGATCGTCTGGCGCGACTCATCGAGGAATTGCGCGGTCACGACCACCGGTTTCACATGGACGGCAGCTCTTGGACCAACAACCTGAGTTGGGTGCGCGGCTACGAGAACGTGCTGGATCCGATGAACAAACTCAGCGCCCTGTTCCACGAGAAGACAGATCATCATCCCGTGGACAAACGCAGCCACGCCTACCGCAATGCACTGTTTCACCTGCTCGCGACACAGACCAGTTGCTACCGCTATTGGGGAACACAGGGCCGCTGGACCGATTACGGCCGCGAGCTTTGCCGGCGCGGGACGGACATCTTGAGTCATGACTTATAAAAACCGATTATCGGAAGCCACGATGGACGCTCATCGCCGCACGACCATGCCTTTGCGTTCTGCCATTGCGGCACAAACCGCCGGCCGCAAACCGGCCAGATTGGCCTAACCGCAGCGATGGCACTCTCACTCTGCTGGTGTTCATCCATTTGCTTCGCAAATAGTTGCGTTGTTTTTTGACACCGCCGGCATCAGATGCGCGAATTCCAGAATCCAAAACAACATTTGGAGAAATGAGTCAGACCATGACTGACAAAAGCGGCGGCCTTGCGATCTACAGCAGTCGCATACAAATCAAAGCAGGAGCGAAGAAAGAAAAAAAGTGCGGCTTCAGAAGTAAGAGCCTTAAGACGAGGATATTGCGTCGGAAAAGCCAATCTTGTGGCCCGTCACGGGTTTGGGGATTATCAGGTCCCTCGGTGATCACGTTGGCGATCTTAATGGTTTTTTCCTGCCGTGCCGCACGCCGCGATGGTAGACTCGTTTCCCCTCCACCATACAAGCCACTTGCCAGCCTATTGCGCCACTGCTATAAGTCAGTTTGTGAATCGGCGGCCACCACTTGGTTTTGGTCTTGGTGGTTGTGATGGCAATCAGTTGTTTCTGTGGTTCACATTGCCATTTATTGCCAAGTGAGTTAAGCTGATTTTGCGTAAGTGTTTCCTGCGCCCATAGCTCAATTGGATAGAGCGTTGGTCTACGGAACCAAAGGTTGCAGGTTCAACTCCTGCTGGGCGCGCCATTTCTCATCCTGCCCCGACGTGACAGCTTCTGTCAACCCATGACTTTCACCAATATTCACAGGGATTCCCTCGATGTTCACCGAACATGCCTCGTTGAGGGGCAGCGCCACAGGATGACCACTTCTGCCCAAGGTGTCGCTTGCACGTTGCGGATTCCCCAAAAACGCCCCGCGTTGCCGACCGCTTCCGTATCCAGTTTCGGCTGTGACGTGGACTATGGGCAAATCGTAACGACCCACTCCGTTACCCACCTCACCAGCAGCACTGTTGACGCCTTACAAGATTGATCAACGCATTCAGCAAGAAACTGGATAATTTTAAGATTGCGGTCGCACTGAATTTCGCGTATTATAATTTTGTGAGGACGGACCGTGCGCTTAGGATGACGCTTGCGATGGCAGGGCGTCCCCTTCGGGTCACGATGGCGGTCTACGTGGGGCTAAGAAAAGTAGATTTTTGCGAAACGGAGCCAATTTTGCCGGCATGAAGAATCGTCATCGTGCCAGCGCTCTTCTGTCATAACAAGTTGGCTATCAACGCGTTGACCAATCCGCCACGGACTGAAGTTCCTGACACGCGAGCCCCAAGGACCGGGTTTCCGCCTGTTCCCATCTTGCTGGGCGCGCCGTTAGAACCGGGCGTGACAGGCGATCTGTCCGTAAGGCGCGACGTAGCTGCGAATGGCAGCCGCTTCGTGAAAGAAATCGAACTCCCTGTAAGGCACGCACCCGGCCTCGGCTTCAACGGTCCAACCGGGCAGCACCTTCCAAGACAAGCCTGCGCCAAAACGGATTTCAAAATAATCCGCGGGCGCGCCGTCCAACTTCGGTTGGCCATGATCGCTGCCAAAATGCTCAGCGACCCTGAACGTCCCCGCTTCGATGTCTGCCCCGCCGTAAACCTGCAGATGGTCAGTGGCGTCGTATTCCAACCGAGGATGCGGAGGGATCAGGTCCAGCGTCCACGCATCCGCAAACTTCCAGCGCACACCTAAGCCGGGCAGAACCGGGTATTGGCTGCGCGGGTCGACTCTCAATCCGACAGTCCATTGCAGATCGGCGTCCACGAGATATACGCCGCCCAACACAAGCGGGGCGTCGACATTCCGCCAGTTCACATCGCTAAAATCGCTGTAAACGCCCGGCTGCACTTCCAACCGCACGAGCCATTGATCGATGAGTGAGTAATCGACGCCGATGACCGCACTGAGCTGTTGCAGCGCGTCGGGCACCGGCGCGTTGTCGGAGACTCCGAAGGAAAACCGCTGCCATTCAAAACCGAGCCGCAGCAGGAGGTCTTTCGTGACTTGGGGTGAGAGAACGTATTTGATGTCCCCATCCTGCTCGCTCACCGAGCAGATCTCTTTCCCGACGGCGTGCGTGGTGACGCTGCCCACATAGCTGTACTCTGCATCAAGTTCCTGAGAGATGTTCATGCTGCCGGCAGCGCAGGCTGTTCCACGCGGCAGCGACAGCAATCCGCAGAACACCAACACGCGGAACCCAAGATCGCAGTTCGTTCTTGTCCCGAGCGAGATGGTCTTTCGTTTCCGAGTCACCGTTTAGCCTTAACGTCGTCTTGGAAGGAGCGAATCTCTTTCTTGATCTCTTGCAGCATAATCGCGCCGTACGCGATCCGTTCGGTTCCCTTCGTGAACGACAACGTCGGCGCGGCAAAGAAATCGCCCCGCCAAACCAACGCCCCCGTCCTCTGCCCGACCTGAATCGGCCAGATTTCGTAGAGGGCCGCCGACGCGTAGTAGTTGCCGCAGACATAATATTCCTCGTCCATCACCTGAAAATGGTCGTTCACGGAGATGAAATAGATGCCTCCGAGACTCAGCGTGGCATGATGGTCCGCCTCGAAGAAACTCCAGTAACAGGAGGGCGTCAACGGCGCGCGGTTCGGGCTTTCGATCAAACCGCTGCCCTTCAGGACCGGAAGAAATTCATGGGCGATTTCCAGTTGCTCGCCGAGCATCGTTCGGAGTTGCGCGGCCACTGACACGGTTTCGCCAGCGGCTTCGTAGAACGCGCTTCCACCGATCCCGTCGCGTTGAAACGCAGATGCACGGGCCAACAAAAGTTGCGTCCAACAATGCGCGGCCTTGTCTGATTCCGAACTGGTTTTCAGGCAGCGCGCCAGGGCCTGCGCTTCGTCGCGGCTGAGGTTGAGTTCCGACTTGTTCTCCGTGCTGGCCAGTGTCTTGTCCAGCAGCCACCGCACAGGACGTTCGCTGGATTTGAAACTCAAGGACTTGAAGTCTGCGATGTCACAGGGATTGCGAAACAGATGAAACGCATAGACCTTCAACTCCCTGTGAGGCGAAGGATCCCAGACCTGCAATAGCTTGGCGACGTCTTCTGCGGAACCGACGACCGCGAAACAGGTTTGCGCCGAAATTCCGTTGGGGAAATCCATCAACGTGCCGCGCTCCGCGAGAATCTCGCCGTCCAGCAGCCGATTCAGATCGGTCTGCTTGAACTCGCTGAACTCTTTCAAGCTGGCCAACGGATCGGCTGCCCGTGCCACCTCCGTCGAAACCGCGCCCCACGCCAGAAAGACAATGACCAGCGCCTCGACACATCTCACGATTGTCGCCACCCCTTTCCAATCACTGATGAAATCAATGCAGGTTCTCGGTCCAAATTTCGAGCACACTAGACGAAGCCGCCAACAAACACAAGCCCATGCCGGTCAACCGCGCTCAACGCGCGAACCATTCCCCGGACTCCTTGACGCGCCATCGCCTCCTCGCTAATGTCCGAAATCGCCATGCAAATCATCCGCCTCCCCAAAGGAATCTACGAATACGACCCACATAGGCCGTTGGGCAAGCGAGGAGGATTCGGACAGGTCTATTGCGGTCGCACCCCTGAGAACAAAAACCTCGCAGTCAAGAAACTGCACCTGACAGCAGCAGACGCTGCTCATCGTGAACTGAGGATTGCGAACGAGCTCTCCGGCCAGACATTCCAGAATGTAATGCCTTTTGTGGACGCAGGCGAAGATGCTGAGTCAGGCAGCTACTTCGTGGTAATGCCTCGCGCCGAGAAGAGCCTCCAGGACCTGATTGATTCCGGGGCAAAGCATACCCCAGCTGAAGCAGCGGCAATAATGCTCGACGTTCTGGGCGGCTTACTGGAGGTAAGCAATCTAGTGCACAGAGATCTGAAGCCCGCAAACATTTTACTACATCCTGTTAAACACCAGACGGAGCTTGCGAGTTGGTGAGACGCCTTGCTAGTGTGCGAGAAGAAGCATCTTTATGAACATCGCCGCGTTGATTGACCACACTCTGCTCAAGCCCGAAGCCACCGCCGCCGACATCGCTCGTCTCTGCTGCGAAGCGCGCGAGTTCGCGTTCTGGTCGGTTTGCGTGAACCCCTGCCACGCGGGCCGCGCTGCCGCCGCGCTGGCCGGCCCCGCTCGAAGCGCGGCAAGCTCGAACGTCAAAGTCTGCACGGTCATCGGGTTTCCCCTCGGCGCGAATCTCACCGAGATGAAGGTGTACGAAACCCGGTTTGCCCTGCGCGACGGCGCGAGCGAGATCGACATGGTGATCAACATCGGCGCGCTCAAGGCCGGCGACGACGCCGTCGTCCTCGCCGATCTTCAGAGCGTGATGCAAGCTTGTCGCGAATCGGATGCGCGTTGCAAAGTAATTTTCGAGACGTGCCTGTTGACGAACGACGAGAAAGTCCGGGCTTGCGAACTCTGCGTGAAGGCGGGCGTTGACTTCGTCAAAACCTCCACGGGCTTCAGCACCGGCGGCGCGACGGTCGAAGACGTAGCGTTGATGAGCCGGCTCGTCAAACCGCACAGGATCGGGGTCAAAGCCTCAGGCGGAATCCGCACGCTGGCCGATCTCAAAACGATGGTTGCCGCCGGCGCCACCCGCATTGGCACCAGCCACGGCGTGAAAATCATGCAGGAAACAGGAGCGGCTTCCTGAAATGAGATGAACGTCCTTGCTTGCTCGGCGCGGGTCTTCCGACCGGGCCGCGAACCGGGTTCATTTCACAGCCACTTCGCGATCTTCTCGCGGTTCTTGGTGTAGAGGAATGCGAGTACGAGCAAGATGATGCCGAGGCCGATGAACGACAGGATGCGATAGACAACCTCCAATCGCGCGACATCGTACAGCAGGGCGCGTCCGAGACTCAAACCGAGCACGATCAACCCGGCAACCCGATACGAACGTTGCTTCGTTGCAAATCCGAGCGCCAACAACGCGAACCCGCATACGGACCAGCTCGCGGTGAGAAACTCGCGCGCCACCAGCCGCCGCAGCGTCACGACCGCGAGTACCGTGATCGCCACCACGATCAGGGCTGGAATCAGCCGCTGCAATTCCTTCGACAGTCGAAACGCCTCACCCCTCATCTTCGCCACACGTTGCGCGATGGAAAGCAATACCATGGCCACCAGCGCGTTGGCCCACCAACTGCCCGGCGATGCCTTGCCACTGGCAAGATAATCGATGGTCCCCGTCGCCAACGGAATCAGCGAGAGCACGGCGTACGTTCCTTCCCCGGTCGTCCCCGCCGTGAGAATCAACAAGAGCGTTTCAACAGCCAGAACGCTCAGCAGCCATCGTTCAGGCGCATGATCGACCGTGGCCACGACCGCGGCGACGGTGGCGACAAACGCGTACGGCACGAACACGATGGCCCAAGGCACAGCCGCCGGTGGAGAATCTTCGGCGCGGCCGGCCGCGTCTGTTCGCCGCCGCAGAAACACCCCGAACCCGAGTGTTACGGCGACCAAGGCCAGCGCCTGAGCCAGCGGCCACGGCTCGTCATTGAATTTGGCCGAGTAGAAGGCGGCATTAGCCCACACCAAGGGCAAGTGGGCCGACCATCCGATCTCGCGCGCTCTCAGCGCCCCACCGATCAACGCGATCAAGACGGCTCCGGTGATCCAGGCCCACGGCCGCGCATCCGCGTCGAAATGCTGCCGAGCGGCAACCATCGCGAGCGCCGTGGACACCAGCGCGAAGCAGAGGCTGCTTGAATTGAAGGGCAGCACCTCGCCTGCGATTGCGGGTCGTTCCTCGATGCGCGCACACACAAAACCCATCGCCGACGCAAATGCGACGCCGTAGATCATCCGCTCGTTCCAGTCCGGAAGTTTTCCCCAAGCATACAACGCTGCCACGGCAAAGGCCGCGCGGGCAATCCACGCAACCGAGCGCGATTGCATCAACCGCGCAAGAACGAGGACGAGCGCGCTTTCGAGCGCCAGCACGCCAACCAGTGTCGCGCCTTTGAAATAGCTGATCACGCCGAGCGTCGCGACAGACAGACCTTGCAGGAACAATACGTCCATCGTGAGTCGCTCGGGCTGGAACCGCTGATACGCAATCGCCGACGCGATCAACAGCGCGCCGCCGAAGCAGAATTGAAACTGCAACTGCGATTCGGGATACGCGTGACGCATCAGCAGCGTGAACAACAGAAACAGAAACAGATTGTTCAACGTCAGCAACCCGCTGCGCTCGGCCGAGGCAAGCGAATCGCGCGCGAGAATCAGCCCACCGACGGCAAACAACAGCCAGTACAGCGACAGAAACGCGGCGCGGAGCCGGAAATCTTCCGGAGCAAGGTAGCCCGAGTCCCAAAGCAAATGCTCCAGTTCTCCCCACCGATTGAGTTTCCACACCCAAATCATGTAGGTCAGGTACGTCGCCAGGAGCGCGCTGTACGAGATGTGCACCCAACGGTTTCGCGCGAGAAAAAACAGCGCCGCCAGCGCCAGTACGGCGTTGGAGGCGAGAGTGAACCCGGTCACGCCGCTGACGACGGACGTGTAGTAGCCGAAGAACAAAGCCATTCCTCCCAGCGTTGCCGATTGCCGTTCCTGCGCCACAGCGACAATCGCAATCACCACCAGCGTCAACAACGTCAGCGCCAAGACTGGACTGTGAATGACACGGAATGCATCGACGAAATGCGCCGCGTACGTGACGAAATACGTCAGGGCCAACGAACCGCCCTGAAGAATCCGGGCAAATTGCGGCATCCGTTTTTCGAGCCACAATCCAAAGCCGCCCAAGACCACGCACGTCAGATAACCGACCGCCACCTTTTGCGGCACCGACAATCGCGGCGTGATGTACGCTGCGAAAAACACCATACCGGTCAGCAGCGCCGCGATGCCGATGCGCGGCAGCCAGTACGTGCCAAGTCGCACTTCGAACGATTCTTCTGGTACAGTCTGTTGTAGGGCAGGCACTCCGCCTGTGTGCGGTGGCGGCGGTGGCAACCGGGGCGGTTGCCCTACAATCTGCGGTGGCGGCAGAGGTGGCGGCGCGATCTGCTGTGCAGGCGGCGCCGCCGTTCCCACCGAGATTTTTTCGAGTCTCCGATTGATCTCATCCAGCCTTTGTTGAAGCTGGCGGATCTCCTCACGCAATTGCTGGAGTTCATCCCGATCGGGTCGGGACGAGTCTGGTTGCGCGTCGCTCATGGCAGTTGCTATGCTCCTTCACCCCGAAAGCCTTCGGGGTTGATCCTGAAGCCGTCGCCATCCTACCAACAGTTCATTCCCCTGCCAAGCGATGAAAAGATTGCGATCACTTGGCTCACTCAGAAGCAAACGCATCCCTCATGGTTTGACCGCATCGTCAGCAAATCGGCGTAAGGCATATCAAAATTTCGCAGCACTGCCAAGTGTGGCTCTATGGCGCCGATGATGCAGAGAACCGATCCACAACTTGAATGTCGAGATCGGCGCGCATCCTTCTCCCGTACTGAATCGCCACGCGTTTCGCTTCCAGATACCGCGCTGAAGGCGGGCCAGATCCCGTGGAGGAAAACTCGACAGACCTCAGAAACCCCGGACTTTTGACCTGTTAAACTGCGCTTGAAACAATGGGGTGCGCCGCGGGATGTCATTCAGCAACGTGATTGGCAAATGGGGCAGATTGGCATACATCTTGGAGATCAGTCTGCGGGCGGTGGGGATTCGTTGCGGCCAGGTGGCATTGAACCAGTCAACCCAACACTGAATTTCACACATATGCCGCGTGAGGCCCTGTCCATGCGGGTTCTCCAGTGCCGCATCCAGTGGCAACAGGCAGCAGATCATCTGGGCAATTTCATGAAGCCTGGTGTCGCTGAACCAATACGGTGTAAACGGTTCAAAAAAAAAACCAGCTCACGGATCATCGCCTGAATGACAAGCGGATGCGCGTGGAACATTGGGTGCAGCGGATCTCAGAAATACATCACCCCATAGCCGCCGGGCATGACGGGCGCAGCCTCCTTGACACGGTCGTCCCACCGACTGGGTGCTATCGCGCTCCAAACCGGCACAGCGAAAGATCACAATCGGATTCTGCAATTCATCGAAACCGGCGCGCTTGATCCCGACAATCTCGACCAAATCCTCCAGCGGCATGGCTTGCTTGCGCAATGGGAGCAGTTCGCGCATAAGTTTCTTCAGGGCAACCCACGAGCGATTGGATGCGAAACATATTGGAAAGCAAACGGGCGGTGCGCAAGCGTCTCACGATGTTGCCGTTCTCCAAAAAGGTCAAACTTCTGGAGAAGCTTCGTGATCGCAGCCTGGCCATCGGACCCAACGTTTTGCGTCGTTGACCACATCCCGGAGCGTAACCCCCAGCGGCGACCCAACACATCCCCGCCGTCAAATGCCTCACCGTAAAGGTGGTCGGCAGTTTGGCAAATCGTATCTAGTGGTGCGACACACTTGATTTGACGGGTGAATTTGGGATGCTGGCTGCCACAAGGAGGTCGTATGGCAACCAAGTCGGTCGTGCAACTCGGCGAGCAGCAGCGCCGTCAGTTGCGCGCGATGATCGCGGCG
>Ga0326728_10003457_pt1 | contig 48938 bp, 27 predicted proteins | sample MB3enrmetagenome_FD_207602 | JGI IMG/M metagenome (GOLD analysis project Ga0326728, IMG submission 207602) | Lab enriched peat soil microbial communities from McLean, Ithaca, NY, United States - MB31MN | ecosystem: Environmental > Terrestrial > Soil > Wetlands > Peat | place: USA: New York... | reverse complement strand
GTGCCGAGCGTGTCGGTGGAGGTGGTGGTGCCGCTCGATGTAGCGACCGAGATGAAATTGCCGTTCGAATCCGTGACCGGCCAAGTGCCGGATGGCGAGCCGCCCAGTATGGGGGGCAGGATGACCTCACCGGAGGGCAAGATGATGCCAGCGTGGGTGAACTGCTGCACGACCAGCTCATACCCCGACCCGTCTGCGGCCAGCGAGGATCCCATTGACTCGCCGTAGCCACATTCCGGGCTGTTGGAGAAGGTGGTCACAGAGACCGGGTGTGGCGTTCCCCACGGATCCATATAGGGGCCGAAAACGTACTCGGTGTAAGGGTACCGCGTGCCGCCGACCGTGCAGTATTTGGTGTAGCGATTCTCGGTCAGATATCCGGTCGGGCCTACCGGAATGCCATTCCAGCCCCAAGTGGGGTTCTGCACCCAGGTCTGATACCCTGTCACCCCGACCGGGTACCAGATCGAGCTATCGTAGGTCAGCGGGTTAGCGAAGCCCAATCCGCGCCCCGCTTTGCCGACTATTGGGATCGACAGGTGGACGTTCAGGTTGGCGTTGTTCACGATGTCCGGGCTGCCGCTGAAACTGGCGTAGGGCGGCGTGCCCGTAGCGACTTGGGCGGAGGCCGAGGACGCCGCGAGGGAAATGACCGCGAACAGGAATGCAAGGCGCAATGGATTCCCGCCTGCGCGGGAATGACGCGGTCTTACCCGGGAATGACGTAATGGCCCGAGGGAATGACGGCTGGGCTTGCAGCGCGACTCCACTCGCGTCACCCCCGCGGAGGCGGGGGTCCATGACTGTGCGGGTGGATTCCCGCCTGCGCGGGAATGACGCGGTGTTGCGCGAGAATGACGTGGTAGGGCGCGGGAATGGCGCGTTCGACGGATTTGAAGTTTCGAGTTTCGAATTTCCATTTTCGAATTTCCGCTCTGTGTCATTGGGCGCCTCCCGCGGAGGCGGCCGGCAGCGTGAAGACGCCTGCGGGCACGCCGGAGTTGATCGCGGCACTGCTAACGACCAAATTGAGCAGCAGTGTCCCCTGGAGATACTTCTGGATTTGGAGAGGAACGAGAGCCCCATTGATGTTTTGGAAATTGCCGAACCGGATCTCGATGGGAATGTTCGTGTTGATGCCGGCGTCAGGTTGGACCGTGAAGTCGAGGACGAGAGGAAGAAACGACTGCGGGTCGAAATAAATGTCCATCGTGCTGAGGCTCGCAATCAGCGCGGTAAGGGTCGCGTCCTGCCCTGACAGCGCGTTCGCAACTCGCACATGAAGTAAGGTCGCGCCCTTGCTCGTATCCGGGCCGAGGTAGGAAACTGACTCTTGGGGATTGGCGGCAACGGCTTCGAGCGTCAAAACCGGAAAGAACCAGCTCGCGTCGGTCCAGCAATTGTTGGTAGCCATGGAGTGGACCGCGCCGTCCGGCCCAATCCAGGCCCCGGCAGGCCCGTTGCGAATCTCCTGGCGCGCTCCGCCGCTCAAGTAGAGCTGGACCAAGCTTTCCTGATTCCCACTCGCAGTGAGCGTGGCCGTGCCGGTTTCTTCACCGGAACCGGCGACGTAGGTCGCGGTGGTTTGCAGGATTACGTCAGTAACGGTTACTGGGCCGGTGAGGGCTTTCAGCGACGAAGAAATCACACTGAGCGCCTGGGGGTCACGAACGGCGGTTTGTGGCGCGGCCATCGCGTGGCTGACAGCGGCCCAGTAAAGCAGCGCGGAAGCGAGTGAGAAAACAATGGCGTTGCGAAAAACCGGCGAGATCGTGGGGCGAAGGGCATGCCTGAACATAGTGACACCTCTGGTAAGGAAATTGAAGAATGAGGGCGAAGTGGGTTCCCGCCTTCGCGGGAACGACCGGTGGTTACGCGGGAATCACAGGGTACGGCGCGCGAACGACGGGCAGCCTCGAAGGAAGCGGTATCTGCCGCGCGATGGCTGCACACGGCGCTCTCTCCGGAACCAAAGATGAGGCCAAGTTACCCCCCCGCAGTTCTGTCAAGAGACAGAAATGCCGAATGCAACATTTTTCTGTGAATTATTTAGCGACACAATGTCGGGATGTCCGGATGGTTTACGCTGTGGTAGGTACTGGCAAATCCCCGCCTCTTGGGGTCTGTCTCTTAGGGCGTTCGGCCCGCAAAACTCGATGAAAATCGCATTTTCGACCCTGCGATGTCTCGAAGGGGCAGGTTAGAGTGGGCAGCTCAGTCCAGATAATCCCTTTGGAGGACTGAGGCGCTGCCAACTACTCAATCCTCAAGGCGTCCATGGGCGAAATCGACGCCGCACGGGTGGCGGGAATTATGGTTGCGACGAAGGCGCAAAGGGCGAGCCCGCTCGCAGCCACGCTTAGCGCAACGGGATCCCAACTGGAAACTCCGTAAAGCTGGGAGGAGATCAGGCGTCCGGCGCCGATGGCTAGCGGCAACCCCAGCCCCAGGCCAATCACAACACGTTTAAAGGCGCCGTGCAGCACCAGTTGGATCACTTTGGCGCGATTGGCGCCAAGCGCCATGCGAATGCCGATTTCGTTGGTGCGCTGCGCCACTGAGTAGGCCGTGACGCCGTACACCCCAACCGCCGCCAGCAAGAGCGCGACGATCCCGAACAGACCCGCGAGGCTGGCGACGGCGCGTGCCTGGTCGAAGGAGAGGGCAACTTGCTGCTCCATCGTCCGCACGCTGACGATGGTGAGGTTGGGATCGAGTTCGGCGAGTATCCTCCTCAGCAGCGGCTCGAGCACGCCGGGCGGCGTGCTCGTGACCAACATGATCCCGCCGATAAAATGCGAGCGCAACTCGATGCTCTTCATCAGGTCCTGTTTGTAGTTCACATTTTGCGCGAGCGGCACGTAGAACATGGGCCGCGCCGGCTGGTATAACCCCCAGCTCGCAAACTTGGCGTCCCGCACCACGCCCACGATGCGGAAGGTTGCGGCGTTCTCCGGCATGTCCAGGCCGAAGTGCTGGTCCAGTGGATCTTCGTTCTTCTTGAAAAAACGTTTCACGAACGCTTCGTTCACTATGGCCACGGGCTCCGTGGTTTCGTTGTCGGCTTCGGTAAAGGCACGCCCGCGCGAAACTCGGACGCCGAAATTCTGAAGGTAGTTCGAGCTCACGCGGTCCCAGGATGCCCCGCTCTCTTCGTCCATTTTGGGAGCCGGATGGCCCGCCACGTAGATCATTTCGCCCCAGTTGTCGGTGAGCGGGTTATAAAGCGCCAAGCCGCTTCCCTCGACGCCCGGCAGGCGATTGAGACGCACCTCGAGCTCACGGTAGCGCGCGGCCAACTGGGCCTCGGTATAGTTGGACGGCGGATTGTGCAACTCCACCTCGACGCGCCCCTGAACTTGATATCCAAAATCCTGGTGCTCGACTTTGTTCAGACTGCGCGCCAGCAACGTGGCGCCCGCCACCAGCACCACCGACAACGTGGCCTGCACGATCAGCAGCCCTTGCCGGGTGAATGAGGAACGATCGCTCGTTCTGCGGCTCGAACTGTGCAGGGCTTCCGCGGGGTCGGTCCGCGTGGCAAACCACGCCGGAACCGCGCCGAATACAACTCCCGTTACGAGGGCCAATAAGAAAGCGAATGCCAGCACCATGAAAGACGGCAGGGGGCTGATGGGCAGGAAGTGCGAGCTGTGGAAGGCAAGTGAAAGCAGCAGGCGCGCGCCTCCCACCGCCACCAGAAGTCCGACCACGCCCCCGCCGATGGCGAGCAGCACGCTTTCAGTGAGCGCCTGCCCAACAATCTGCCGCGAACTGGCGCCCAGGGCCAGCCGCACGGCGGTTTGTCCGCGCCGTGTGACGGCGCGAGCCAACAGCAGATTCGCCACATTGGCGCTGGCAATCAGCAGCACCAACCCGCAAACCGAAAGCAGGATCTGAAGGCTGCGCCCGTACTCTTCTTTCATCTCTGCGACGCCCGCACCGGCGGGAACCACGTTGATCACTTGCCGGGGAAGCATTTTGATCACGTCAGGCATCCAGTTGGACGGGTAACCTGAATCATGCTGCAACCATTGGCGCAGCACGCCGGTGAGCCGGGGACCCATTCCGGCAATCGAAGCGCCCGGCCGCAGGCGGCCGATCACCCGCAGCCACGCCGATACCGACTGATGGAGGAGTGCACTTGCACCGTCCACCATGGGCTCCTGCTGCAACGGAAGCCAAAGATCGGGAGGGTCACTACGGAGCGTTTCACCGAAGAACCCGGGCGGAGCCACTCCGACCACGGTAAAGGGATGGCCTTCCACGATGAATGTCGAACCCACCACGGAAGGATCACCGCCATAATTGGCCTGCCAGGCGCGATAGCTGAGCACAGCGGCCGGCGGAGCACCTGCCCGGTCATCGTCAGGGCTAAGCAATCGTCCGCCGAAGGCGCGCACTCCGAGCATGGAGAAGTAATTCCCGGTGGCGAATTCGGAGCGCACCGGCCGGGCAGCCACTTCACTTTGCCGCCGCACGCTCAGCAACCAATTGCCGGCTTGAAATGCCGCCACCTCCTCGAATTCCGGTGTCGCCGCCTTCAGCCGTTCGTAAAGGGAGAATGAGTAGAATCCCCAGCGGTCCTGCGGTCCCCCCTCGACGCAGCAATCGTCGCCCTCGCCGATTCGATAGAGCCTGCCCGGGTCAGCCACCGGCAGGGAACGCAGCATCACCGCGTGAACCAACGTAAATATCGCGGTGGTTCCGCCGATTCCCAGCGCCAGGGTGAGTACCGCCGCAGTCGTGAAGACAGGCGACTGGCGGAACTGCCTCACCGCATAGCGAAGATTGCTGAGCAGCTTCTGCATTTCGAACCTCCACCGTGCGTGCAAATGCGCGAAGCGCCTTCAGCACACCCTAATTTCATTACGGCAGTGCGCCACTTCAAGTTCCGCAAAAATCGGAACCGCCCGGCCAGCGCTTGGCGGCCAGGCACAATTCACTTGGTGCTCTCTCTATTGACGCCTGCGGGAGTAGTTGGTTAGCGGGGGGTGGGCCAAAAGTTGCCCGCAATCTCTGTCAAGGGGATGTGGAGTTCTACTTCACCAGCCTGGAGTCTGAAGCATGGCGGCGTAAAGCCGCCGCTACAGTAACCGGTAGAGGCTCGAAATGTCAGATTCGAGTTCGAGCATAGAGGATGTTGTCTATCTGGGCGGCGGCGGCTCTCGTCTCGGTACGACTGCGATTATCGCTTACGTTCTGCTGGCGGCACTGGGTGCAATTCTCACTGCCTGCGGAGGAGGCGCTGGTGGCGGGAATGGGGTGGCGGAAGGACCCTACGGCTTGCGACATCCCGTGGCGTCCTTCACCGAAACTGCGCAATGAGGAAGCGGACCTTCCATGTCTGGCCTCCCGCCCAGAAGGTTGTTTTTCTTTGCGACCTTGGCGTGCTTTGCGCCTTGGCGTGAAACCTGCCTTCATTTTTCCCGCTTGAGCATCAAGGGCAGGCTGCCGCCACCCTGTGTCCATGTGCCGTCAATGGTGGCGAGATCGCTGCTTATTTTGCCCTCGAACCCGCCGCCAATTTGCTTCAGCTCGAGCTTGAGCGAAGAACCGGTTCGCGTCACGGACGTCACCTGAATCCCTTTAGCGTTCTGATCGGGACTGTCCATCGTCGCGGTAAGGCCGTCCGCGGTGTTAACAATGTGGAAAACCACGCGGAGTTGTCCTCCGGGTGTGTCGAGCGTGCCCATCCACGCGCCATCGATGTCAGAAGGTTTGGCGGGCTTGTGCTCAGTCTTCATTGGAGTGGTCGCTCGTTTGAAATTGAGCGGCAACGATTGTCCCTGCGTCCAAGTTCCCGCGATCTCCGTCATGTCGGCGTTGACCGTGCCTTCATAACTACCATTGACAACGTCCACCGTGAAAATGAGCTTCGAGTCTTTGAGTGTAACCGAGTTCACGGGAATGCCATTGGCCCCTTGATCGACGCTGTCCAGGGTGGCTTTCAGGCTGCCGCCCTCGCCTCCGGTGATATGCAGCACAAGGTGTAAATCCCCGTTCGGTGTGCTGAGCGTGCCCTGCCAGTCGCCAACGATGGTCTTGGCGAGCGCAATAGGCGCCGTGCAAACAATGAGCGCCACAGTGATGAGCGCTTTTTTCATATAGCCTCCCTGCGAGATCCTGCGGGTTGGCAACGTTAAGGCTTGCGAGCTGCCCGAGGTTCTCGTCCGCTTTCCAAAGCGGCCACTATCATACGCTTCACCGCTTGCTTGGACAATGCCATGAGGGAGGGAGTCCTAAGATTTTAGTTGACAAGAGGGATAATTTGTCGTTTAATGTCCTAAGCATTTAGGAGGCTGCTCGGCTATGGAACGAAAACACCTTACTCGCCCGCTCACCCCGCTGGAGCTCGAAATCATGAAAGTACTTTGGGATGCGGGGCCTGCCACCGTGCAGTCCGTGCAGGAGAAGCTCCCCGGCGAGCCCAAGCTTGCCTACACCACGGTTCAGACAATGCTCAATGTGCTGCACAGAAAAAACAAGGTTAAGCGCACGCTGAAAGGCCGCGCCTACGAGTACGCGCCCCTGGTCAGCCGAGAGATGGCCGTTCGCACCACCTTGCGTGACGTCATCACGCGCTTCTTCGGCGGCTCCGCGGAAAGCCTGGTGATGAGCCTGGTCGCCAGCCGCGACTTAAATCCAGAGAAACTAGCCAAGCTGAAACGCCTGGTGGAGCAAGCGGAAGGCGCAGCGAAGGAGAGATCCCATGGAAATTCTTAGCCGCTTGGTATTTACATTCCTGCTCAACGCGCTTTGGCAGGTAATTCTCGTGACCGCCCTGACGGCCATCGCCGTGCGCATGTTGCAGCGCGCGCCCGCGCGTTATCGGCACGCTCTGTGGGTCGTGGGTTTAGTCCTCGCCGTCGTATTGCCTCTCACGACCTTACCCGAATGCTGGAGGCTCGCATGCCGATCCGCTGCCGCGGGAGAAATAACCCCTCGGGATCCCGCTTCCCTTCCTCGCCAGCCTTCGCATGTGACCGGGCCTCAGTCGAAACTGGCTCAAAGCCCGATTGAAGGAACGTCCGGGTCAATGAGCGCGCACGGCGAGAGCCGACTCTTACTCCTGAATCCGTTTCGCCATCACAGCCGGTCAATTGCGTTGCCGCCTTTCGTCGCGTACGCGGCGTTGAGCATGTACTTGTTATGTCTGGTCGGCTACCTCACTCGCCTCGCATGGGCCTGCAAAAGTTCCAGACAACTTCGCCGCGAGGCTCGGGCTCGCCGCCTCCCGGAGGCGTTGGCCATACTGGTAACGGAGTGCCAGGCCGCCCTGGGTCTCGGAAGCGTCGCCGTCTGTGCTTCTACTGAGGTGGCGGGACCGGCGACAGTGGGGTTCTTCAAACCACTGATCATCTTGCCGGAGAAGCTGTTTCAAGCCACGCCCTCGGAGGAATTGACTTCCGTCTTGTGTCACGAAATGGCCCACGTCCGGCGGCGGGATTACTTGTTGAACCTGATCTGCGAATTCCTCTTCCTGCCGCTCGCCTTTCACCCCGCAGCGTGGCTGCTCAAGCGCCGGATCGAGGAGACGCGGGAACTGGCCTGCGACGAGGCCGCCGCAGGACGGCTCCTCAGCGCCACAGCGTACGCCCGTTCTCTGGTCAGCCTCGCCCAAAGCATAGCGCCCTTAGCTTCGGCTTTACGTCCCCGATACACCCTGGGCGTCTTCGACGCCAACATTTTGGAGGAGCGAATCATGAGACTTCTAGACAACCGGCCTCAAGTCAGCCCCCGTCGCGGGAGACTGCTCCTGGGCGGAGCAACATTGGCATTGGCGCTTGCCGCTTTGGCGGCCGGCGCCTTCTCGCTTTCGGCAGTGGAAAATCCGCAGGCCGCCGACAATTCCTCCCCTCGGACCGATTTCTCAGGGCGCTGGGAAATGGATAGATCGCAGAGCGATCTGCCCTCGCCCGCGCCGGATAACTTGATCGAGGTCATCGATCAGCACGGCTCCGAACTAAAGGTGACCAGTACCTCCAAAGACTGGAACACCAGCAAGCCGATCGCAGTCTCGCTCTTCGCCCTGCTGTTGCCCGAGTTTACAGCGACCACGGACAACAAGGAAAGCATTCAGCCCTTCGGCCCGGGTCAAATACGTTCGAAGACACGCTGGCAAGGCAGCGACCTGGTAACGGACTGGACGCTCGAGCGGGACGGCCAGGTGGCTGTGATTGGGCGATGGGTCAGGCGGCTGTCCGAAGATGGCAACACGCAGACCGTGGAAATCTCGGCGCACGACCCGATCCATAATCTGGATGGCGAGGCTAAAGCTGTGTTCGTGAGACGAGAGGAAGACCTTCGCGCGTTCCTCGGCACGTGGCAGGGACAGTTCAACGGGAAGACATACATCTCGTTAAGCCTGAAGGAAGCGGACGGCGCCCTGAGTGGCGCCGTGAGCGTCGGCGGTTTTCGCATTAACGAAAGCGGCCAAGTGGCGCAGGTAAAGGAAGAGGCAGGTACGCACGATGCGGTGCCCATCGTGAATGCGAAGTTCGACGGCGCGTTGCTCTCTTTCCAAGGTAAGTCCCCTAATTGGCGGGGCACAGTCGTTCAGTTCCAGATGAAGCTCACAGGGGAAAGTGCAGCGGAACTAAAGTGCCTGGTGCTCGACTCTCCTCCTGATACGCCAGTGCCTGGCTGGTGGAAGATTGTTAGGCAATCCGATGATCGTCCGGCAGCAGTTCGCGGGCCTGGACCTGTGGGCGGGGTCGTGGGTGGCGTCACCGGCGGTATCGTCGGGGGAACCGCAGGCGGCGTTTCGGGCGGCATCACGGGCGAGATTTGAGTCAAATTTTGCAGCACCAGCTTTGCTCCCCGAAGGGAAGCACATTGAATGGTCCCGCAGGCGCGGGATGAAACCCACGGATGGGAGAGCGGCACAAATGTCCCTACTTCCCACCCCCCGTAGCCAGGCCCCTGACGCCTGAAACCTGCCCTTTTGTCCCCTGCACTTTTCTCTTGACACCGGCCACGGCATAGAGTAGCCTATTATGGTTGTCGGAAGCCGGCCCCGCAAGGGGAAGCGGCAAGGCAACGCGAGATGTACCGACGTGGGGAAGAAGCATGAAGATGGGAAAAAGATGTTTTTTGCGAAACGAACTCAGATATCTATTGCAAATACAGGGGTTAGCTTTCTAAGACCCTAAAAACGAACTGGTTTTTGAGTGTAAATGAACCCAAATCAGCCCCCAAAAGGCGCCGCAAATCCACTTCTAGAGCCGAATCGAACTGGTATTCGCGCCTGCGAGTGGGGTCAGAGCAAGGGGGCTACATGAGCTTCGAATTCGATGTCTCCAGAAAACGGCATAAGTGTCACCCGGCCGGCTCTGCAATCGGCGCCCAGCAATCGACACTCGGCTTTGTGGCAGCTCTCATTTGTGTTATAGTCAGCGAATAAAAGGCGAATGGAGGAGGCATCTGACTCCTCGCAACGTGAGGCAACGTGGAAGAGGAAACACAAGCACTGGCGAACTTGAGGACGCCAACGGAGGAAGGCCTGGCGCCCATTCCTAGCGCCCTGCGAGAGATCCGGGAGAAGTTCAAGGGCCCACCAATCCGTGGCGGAGTGACTGTTCTTAAACACTTCCCGGCGCGCGAAGCGCAGACTGCGCCGATTCCGCAGTTTCTGCCCGCACGGCTTGTCGAGGCGCTCCAGGCGCGTGGCATTGCTTCTCTGTACACGCACCAGGCGCGCGCCTGCGAATTGGCCCGTGAGGGCAGAGACGTAGTGGTGGTCACACCCACGGCTTCCGGCAAAACTCTCTGTTACAACCTGCCCATACTGAGCGAGTTGATCGAAAAGCCTGAGGCCCGGGCACTCTACCTGTTTCCCACCAAAGCGCTTTCGCAGGACCAGTTGGTGGAACTCAATCGTTGGACGGAGAAGCTTGGGGACGAGATCCGCACGTTTACTTACGACGGAGATACGCCGCAGGATGCCCGCAAGGCCATCCGGGCGCGGGGAAACCTGGTCATCAGTAATCCTGACATGCTTCACGCCGGCATTCTCCCTCACCACACCAAGTGGCAGCGCCTGTTCGAGAACTTACGCTACGTGGTGATCGACGAACTCCATTACTACCGGGGAGTTTTCGGCAGCCATCTGGCGAACGTGCTCCGCCGCTTGAAGCGGATTGCGCGATTTTACGGCAGCCAGCCGCAATTCATCTGTACGTCGGCTACAATCGGTAACCCGGCTGAATTGGCCACCCACATCCTCGAGGAAGACGTCTTTCTGGTAGCGGAAAACGGCGCGCCCGCCGCGGAGAAGTATCTGGCCTTTTACAACCCGCCGGTGGTGAACCCCCAACTCGGCATCCGCCGGTCTTATTTGAACGAAACCCGGCGCATCGCGCGCACCTTCTTGAGGCGCGGACTTCAGACGATCATCTTCGCCAACAGCCGCCTGGCGACGGAGATCTTGGTGACCTATCTGAAGGAGGATTTTTCTCGAGCCCCGCTGGCGCCTGAGTCGGTGCGCGGCTACCGGGGCGGTTATCTGCCGCTGGAGCGCCGCGAGATCGAGCGCGACCTCCGCAACGGGCGCCTGCTGGGCGTGGTGGCGACCAACGCACTCGAACTGGGAATCGACATCGGAAGCCTGGACGTGGCGGTGCTGGCGGCATACCCCGGGACAATCGCTTCCACTTGGCAGCGCGTGGGCAGGGCCGGCCGGCGAGAGGGGACGTCCGCAGCCGTGCTGGTGGCTTCGAGCGCGCCGCTTGACCAGTTCATGGTGCAGAACCCCGAATACTTCTTTGGCCGATCGCCGGAACATGGCTATGTCAATCCTGACAACCTCTTTATCCTCCTCAATCACTTAAAGTGCGCCGCCTTCGAGCTGCCGCTGCGGGAAGAGGAGAAATTCGGATCGCTGGATTTGCGACGGCTCTGCCGGCACCTCGAGGAAGCCGGCTTCCTGCACCACTCGAGCGACGGCTGGCACTGGGTTTCAGAAAGTTATCCCGCCGACGCGATCAGCTTGCGCTCCGTCTCTTCGGATAACTTCGTTATCGTGGACACGACCGGCGAACCGAAGGTGATCGGCGAAGTGGATTTCTCGAGCGCTCTGACCACGCTGCACGAAAAGGCCATCTACATCCAGGATGGCCAACAGTACCACGTCGAGCGGCTCGACTATGACGACCGGAAAGCCTACGTCCACCAGGTGACGAGCGAATATTTCACCGACGCCATTTCCTACACGAAAATCAAAGTGCTCGAACGCTTCGACTCGGCGCCCGTCGGCCCGGCCAGCAAGAATCATGGCGAGGTGCAAGTGAATACCCAGGTGGTTGGGTTCAAGAAGATCAAGTTCCACACCATGGAGAATGTCGGCGCTGGAGAATTGGCGCTGCCCGAGCAGGAGATGCATACCACTGCTTTTTGGCTGACCCTATCCCACGAATTCATCGAGAGCCTGCCTTACGGTTCGACAGAGAGGTTGGATGGAGTGAATGGGTTGGCCAACGCCCTCCAGGCGATTGCCACCCTGCTGGTAATGTGCGACGCTCGAGACTTGGGACGGGCGGTGGGGGAGAACGAAGACAGCAGAAAGCAGAAAGCAGAAGGCAGAAGGCAGGAGGCAGAAAACAGCATCCAGGATTCAGGATTCGGGATTCAGGACAAGGAGCAAGACTCTCCATCGTTGGCGGGGGATGAGGAGGAATCCGAAATCCGAAATCTAAAATCCAAAATTGGACGTGCTGGGCCGCAGGTTGAAGTTGTGGCCTTCGAGCCCAACATCTATCTTTACGATAAGTATCCCGGCGGGGTTGGGCTCAGCGAACCGCTCTTCCGCATGAGCGAATCCTTGCTGGAAAAGACCCAGAGACTGATTGCAAGCTGTCCGTGCCCGAATGGTTGCCCCTCTTGCGTGGGGCCGATTGGCGAGGTTGGAGAAAAAGGCAAAGAAGTGGCTTTGGATATTCTGCGGAGGTTGTCCGTCGCCAGTGGTCCGTAGTCCGTTGTCCGTTGTCTGTTGTCTATTGTTCGTTGCGTGGTCAGTAGTCCCCTTGCAACCGACAACGGACCACGGACAACGGACAACTGGCGTCCTAAAGAATGAATCTCGACGAAAAACTTCGCCAGCTTAAGCGCGCTTCTGGAGTTCGGGATCGTGACAAGGAACTCGAGCAGACGCTCGCCTACCTGCGCCGCATCGAGAATCCGCCATCGAGTCGCAAGCTGCCCGCGCAGAGGTTTGCCAAGGGCATCGAGGAATACGTGGAGGGCGAGGTGGTGAAGAACTCGAGTGGCGAGTTCTTCCTCGCGCGCGAGGCATTTCCCTTCGGGCGCCCTTACGGAAAGCTGCGCATCGGTGATATTCCGTCCGCGGACCTGAGCCCGTTGAACCTGCTGCTGAGGGACGCGGCGATGCCCGATGCCTCGCGGCTGGTTTTCCTGGATACGGAAACCACAGGCTTGGCGGGCGGAACCGGCACCTGTGCATTTCTCGTCGGCGTGGGAAATGTGGAAGGGATGAGGTTTGTAATTCGGCAGTTCTTTCTGCGGGACTATCCCGAAGAAAAGGCGCTGCTCGAGGCGCTGGCTGAGACGCTGGCGGGTTGCGATGGAATCGTCACCTTCAATGGGAAGACCTTTGACGTGCCGCTGCTCGAAACCCGGTATGCGCTGGCTCGCATGAAATCTCCTCTCGAGCGCCTGGTCCACTTTGACGCGCTCCATCCCGCGCGCCGCCTGTGGAGGCTGCGCCTGGAAACCTGTAAGCTCACTGACCTGGAAGACGCGATTTTGGGAATCAGCCGGGAAGGCGATGTGCCCGGATCGGAGATTCCAGCAGTCTACTTCGACTACTTGCGCACCGGCGACGCGCGTGGCTTGCAGCCCGTTTTTTACCATAATGCTCTCGATGTCGTCTCGCTTGCCGCGCTGACGGTGGAACTGGCGCGCGCGTTAGGCGAGGGCGGAGCGGAAGCGTTGGGGTCTCCCCTCGACCTCTTCAGCCTCAGCCGCATTCTGGGAAGTGCAGGCTGGAAGGAAAAATCCATCACCACATGCCGCCAAGCGTTGGCTGGGGGACTGCCGCAGCAAGTGGAAAGCCTGGCGTTGAAGCACCTCGCGGCGGAATTCAAGCGCCAGCGGCGGCACGAATCCGCCGTCGAGTTGTGGCTGGAGCTTTCGCGCCGAGAGCCGCCCCTTGCGGTGGAGGCACTCGAGGAGCTTGCTATCCATTCTGAACACCACCTTCGCGACCTCCAGCAGGCGCTCGAATTCACGCTTGCCGCTCTCACGCATCTGGAAGGACAGTTTCCATCAGTTACTCACCACGCCCGATTCGTTAAGCGCGTTGAACGGCTGCAGAGGAAACTGGCGCGGGCGCCGGCAACACCTCTCCTCCGGTAACTGCTATGGCTGATACTGTTGCAGCAAGGCGGTACGTATGGATCCCGAACCAGAGAGCCTGAAACTTGCCAAAGCCCGCCTAGGGAGAAGGTCTCAAGTGGGGGGCGGCATTGCAGCATTCATAGGCCTGCTCTTGCTCGTGGCTACCCCTCCAGCGCCTCCTGGCGCAGCCGTAAACGTGCACCAAATGGCGATGATCTTTATAGCGGTCGGGGTCTTCGGGGTTGTAGTCGGTACTCTGGCGAGATGGTATTATCTCGATTTATGAGGACTCGCATTCATCTAGGAGAGAGATCACTATGAAGCGCATCTATATCGCTGCCTATCATCAGTCGAAATTCGGGAAACTCATGGGTATGCCCGTGCCGGAGATCGTGAAGAACGCCATCACGGAGACATGCCAGGAAATTCAGGTGGAGCCCTCGGCGCTGGACGTGGGGTCCATCGGCGCCACCTGCAATTTTTCGCTGAACGAGCAAGGCCTGCTGGCCGGTCTGATGGCCATGGTACCGGGCCTCGAGGGCAAGCCGCTCGAATCGGTCGAAAACGCTTGCGCCTCCGGCGGCCAGGCAGTGCTCTCGGTTATTCAGAAACTCCAGACCGGCTGGGGTGACGTGGGCATCGCCGCCGGCTATGAAAAGATGCGTGACGCCGAAGGCAAAATGGACGGCAAGCTGATCGGCAAGGCGCTGGGCTACTTCTCCCACCCGGACGAACGCCCCGGCAAGGTCTACATCTTTCCCCACCTGTTCGCGGAAGTAATGGAATGCTACATGAAAGTTCATCACGTCAGCGAACGCGATCTGGCGCAGATTGCGGTAACCGAATACGAGAATGCGCACTACAACCCGTATGCGCAGATGAGCAATGTCAAGCTCACTCTGGATCAGGCGGTGAAGATTGAGGGTATCAACCGCTACATCGTTGAAGGCCTGCCCCTAAAGACCTTTGACTGCTCTCAGATTTCAGACGGGTATGCTGCACTGATCCTCGCCACGGAAGAAGGCTTGAAGAAGCTGGGCGTCGCGAAAGAGGACTCGGTCGAGGTGGCGGGCTACGCGCAGGCCACGGATGCGCTGAAGAAGGAAGGCCGCGATGTGCTGCGCCCGGCCGGGGCCTACAGAGCCATGAAGCAGGCCTACGACATGGCCGGTGTGAAGCCCGAGGACGTGAACGTGGCGGAGGTCCATGACTGCTTCACCGTCATGGGAGCCATCGGCACCGAGGTATTGGGCAAGGCTTCCTACTCGAAGGGCGCGCAATACTGGCTCGAGGGCAAGGCGCGGGCAGATGGCGAGTGCGGCATCAATACGTCCGGGGGACTCATTGCCAAGGGTCATCCTGTGGGTGCTACTGGTATTGCTATGCTGGGATGGTCCGCTTGGCAGTTGCTCGGCAAAGTGCCACCCGAACTGCAAGTCAGGAACGCCAGGGTCGCCGCAACGTTTAACATCGGCGGACCCATCTGCGCTTCCGTATGCACCGTGCTGAAACTGGCGTAGCCATCAGGTCTCAGCCATCAGCTCTCAGCAGACGATCACCATTGCATCAAGTTAGCTCTATTTCAATTGATAACACCTGCTTGAAGGGGCCACTGCCGGGCGGCTGATTCCAAGTTTGATCAAGCGGACAAGGTGCGTGCCCGCTGATCCCCATGAAAACGGTGGATGCGTGTTTGCCGACGCGACGGACAGCAACGTTAATGACTCGATAAAAAAGGTCTGGGCCGAGGTAAATCTGCTCGAACGCCTCTTCTTTACTTAACATCCGCGAATGCCGGCACAAACCGTGCATTTCGATTTCGAACTGTCGAGGCACAGGGAACCCGAGCTGCTTCTCAGCATTTCGAGCTGCGATCTCCAGCGCGTGCACGAATGAGGTCCTAAACTCGTCTTTGGACATGGTTTTCAACACATTGTAGTAGTGGACACCGAAGCGCGCAACCGTGTGTGAGATCCTAAGCCGAAAGGGTCTTCAGCCTGTTTAGACATTCCTTATGCCTTTTTCATGCCTTCTTTATGCCGGTTCTTATACCCTTGGAGAGGCTCAATTCGCTCTTGCTGACAGAGCGGGGCAGGGTAAAAAGCGCCGCGAGTTTGATACAGCCCTGGGGGAGGTCCGTTCAAATGTTGCGAACCCATATTGTGTCTCTATTGGGCGCAGTGCTGCTTTTGACGCCTTTAAGCTATGGGGGAGGAAGTTTCGGCACCGTTCGCGGGGTCACGCGGAACGCCGAGGGAGCACTGCTCGGCGGCGTGCAGGTGGTTATCCACAGCCTGGACGAGGACGCCGACCGGACCACACTTAGCGATCAGTTGGGCGCCTTTCTCGTCGAGGACCTTAAACCGGGTCGGTACCAACTGACTGCGAACAAGTCGGGTCTGGCCAGCTTGTTAACGGCCACCGTTGAACTCGGGCCGCAACAGAGCCTTCAAGTTGATATGACCCTTGCCGCGCCCGCCGATTCGAGGCAAACGATCGCTTCCACCCGCGTGGCTGACTTGCACGTTCCTGCGGCAGCCGCGGGTCCGGACAACCCACCTCTCACGGAACGAGAGAGGCAATTGCTCGAGCGCATTGACCGGTTGGAGCAGCGCCTGGCAGCCTTGGAAGCAAGGGAAGACGAGGGAGCGACACCGGTGGCCGCGGCGAACCAGTCGGTAGCCGCTCTGCCCCAGCAGAATGCCACCTCGGTTCTAGCGGCGAATCAGCCGGCGCCCGCTCCCGCCCAGGCCAACGTCACCAGGTCTGCCGCTCCCACGCTCGTCGTTCCCGCGCAGGCCGGAATCCGCTCTGCCACTCCGGTTGACGCCACGCAGCCCCTCCCGGCCTTTCTTGGCCAGGCGCCTGACCGAGGAGCTGCCCCTTCAACACAGCCCATGGTGGTGGCGTCACTGGGCGGGGCGGCAGGCCTGAAGCCAGCCGAAAAGCCCGCAGTTATTGCGGCCCAATCCAGCACGGAACAAGCCGCTGTGCCCCAAGAATCAGCCAAGGTCGCGCCTTTCTCTGACGCGGACTGGACTTGGTTGAACGGCAACCCGCGCACCAAAAACATCTATTGGGACACGAAATTCTTTACCCCGGAAATCAGAGCTGACGCTACCTACACGTACGATTTTAACCGCCCCGCCGACCACTCGATGGGCGGATCGAGCGAGATCTTTCGATCACAAGAAGTTCAGGTGGAGCAGCTCGGTGTGGGCGGAGACTTCCACTACGACAATGTGCGTGCCAGATTGATGACCCAATTTGGCATGTATTCCGCAACCACGCCGCGCAACGACGCCAGCCCCGGCAACGGACAATGGGATCTCGACACCGCCTATCGCTACGTCTCAGAAGCCTACGGCGGGTACCATTTCGACGTGCTCCACGGCATCAACGTCGACGCCGGGATCTTCATGTCGTACATCGGCCTTTTCAGCTATTACAATTTTGACAACTGGGCTTATCAGCCGTCCTATGTTTCCTCGAATACGCCATGGTTTTTCAACGGCGTGCGAGTTCAGATTTTCCCGACGGCGCATCTGAAGATCGAACCGTGGTTCATCAACGGATGGCAGTCGTACGCCTCCGCCAACCACCGCCCTGGCCTCGGAGGGCAGATTAAGTGGACGCCCAAACCCTGGATGAACATCATTTCCAATAATTACGGTCTGGGTCACGACGATCTGTTCGTCCCCAACCGCGCCCGCATGCACAGCGACAATAGCCTGGAAGTCAAGTATTACGATAGCCCGCTGCGGACGCTAGACAGACTCGCCTTCTCGTTCACCGGCGATATCGGTTGTGAATTCGGCGGCGGAGTGAGTTGCCACGGTGACACCAAGGGCGGTCCGAAGCAGAGCTTTTTGGGCTATATGTTCTACAATCGCTTCTGGTTCAAGAAGGATCTTTATGGCTTGACGCTGGGCGGCGGCGAAATCAACAATCCCGGCCGCTATCTGGTGCTCCTGCCGCCCATCAATGGCGAGACCGCCATCTCCGCAGCCACCAATTCACCTTACTTCACGGAAAATCCGGGCGACCCGTTCAAAGCCTGGGACAGTTCAATCACCTTTGATTGGATGCCTAAGCAGTACATCACTTTCCGCTGGGAGTTTACACATCGCCACGCTAATGTCGATTACTGGTCCGGGCCGGGCGGAATCACGCCTCCGGGTGGCAATAACGGTTTCCCCTCCGAATACGCCTGTATGAACGGCAATCCCGCCTTGACGATCGCAGGCTGCAAAGTAAACGGCGGAGTGTGGTACCCCGATCTGCGCAAGAATGAGAACCTGATCGACATGGACATATTGGTGAAATTCTAGCCTCGGGATCGTAGTGAAGTGGCACAGGCACTCTTGCCGGTGTCCAAGGCTGATACATCGCTTCGTCAAACACAAGCAAGAGTGCCTGTGCCACCTCAGCAGCCGTCGCGGGTCGGGTGAGGGGTTACTTCCCTCGCCAAACAGGGTCACACAAGGGAAGGAATATGGCAGACGATCTCCTCAAGATCATTAATTTCCTGGACGAAACCACTCGGCTCCTGAAACAACTCGACAGCGCTGCCATCCTGCGCGCCGAACAGATTCTGCTCGAATGCTATCATCGGCAGGGACGCGTTTACACTTTGGGGAACGGAGGCTCGGCTTCCACCGCTCAGCACTTCGCCTGCGATTTGGCGAAATATGTGGTCCCCGAAGGCGCCCGGCCGTTTGACGTGCGCTGCCTGACGGACAACATCGCTCTCTACACGGCTTGGGCTAACGATGCGGCGCGCGAAGACGTATTCGTGAATCAACTTCGCGGTCTCCTGAAACCGGAGGACGTGGTCCTCGCTATCTCAGTGCACGGAGGCACGGGGTTTTCGGTTGACCTGGTAAGGGCCGTCCGCTTTGCCAAACGGGTGGGAGCCGCCACGGTTTCGCTGGTGGGGTTCGATGGAGGGCCGCTGCACCGCGAATCCTCATGCTCGCTTCGCGTGCCCATTGAGTCCACACCTCAAACCGAAGCGCTCCACCTGGTTATCGAGCACCTCCTGATGAGCTTGCTCCGTGACGCACTCGCAATCCAAAAATAGACTGCCCTCCTCTCTGGACTGGGCGCGTCCTACGGATGACAGCCGGTCGATCTCTTCACGGAATTTGTGCCGTGGGTTGGAGCGTGGCGCTAGATGCCCAGCCCCGCAAGGGGCGACAGTGAGGCTTGTCCTTGCAACAAACCCTTCGCAGACTTGAGAACTGGGGAGCGGGAGCTGTGGTGGTGCACCTGGGGCCGAAAGGCGCCGGGTACCATCACCGAGATGTCTTCACCGTCCAAGAGTCCGTTCCCGCCAGCCGCCAGGTGAATACCACCGGAACCGGCGACGTACTGAGTGTCTGCATGATGTTGCTTGACCAGGAAACCAGCAGCCCCGTCGATGAAAAGTTGCGCCTCGCCAATCTCATCGTCTCTCAATTTATTGCCGGCGAACGCTTGTTGATTCCAAACCTTGGAGCATCGCGCCGCCTTCAGGCTTGAAGGGCAAAGGTTAAAGGGTAAAGGCTAAAGCCTTAAGCCATCCTCCACCGTTCACCCTTTAACCTTTAGCCTTTACCCTTTAGGCGGCAGCTCCGCTGCCGCTCTCCAAGGACTCGAAAGATTGTTATTGATTTCATTGCGCCAGTTGCCTGATTCTATAAGAACGAGCTGCCAGACCACGCCTTAGACTTCTTGCGTGGCGCGAAGCAGCGGCACGGCCGGTTTGCCCAGAACAACCGTCCGACCACTGAAAGCCCGGAAACAGCTTTAGGGTTGAGGTATTCTCATGACGGACAGTGAGCTCCAGGAGCGGATGGACGAGGCTATTCGCTTGATCCGAGAGGCAATCGAAGAGCGCGGTGGTCTCTTGGAGATTGAAAAGAAACCTGACTTTCATTGGGCTGGCGCAGCCCGGCTTCCCAGCGGGAAATTAATGCTGAATACTCGAAGGACGGGAAAGCGCTCTGAACCAGGGGACGCGAAGCCGGTAATCGAGGCCTCGGCGGACTTGAGCTTCGAGGGCCGCTTGATCGCGCGGCTCTTGTTCTACTCCACAAAGACAGAAGTGGAGCTCCCAGGCGGCGCCCACAAGCCCTTCGGCCACGCTGGGATTGTGAGGGCCTTCGAAGGGATTTAGTGATTGGTGATGGGTGATCTGTGATTAGGCAACTCCAACCGGTAATTTGGGCCAAGGGCACTTTTCTTACACCGCAGCATCTTCAACTCCAGGACCGTTTTTTCGAAAGTGTGCTCGAGTTTAAGCTCGGGGCTTTGAAGTATTGTCCCTGGGGCTTTGCCGAGCTCCAAATCGACCACGAGGCGCTCTCCGCCGGCAGCTTGGCCCTTTCACGAGCGGTTGGGCTCTTTCCCGATGGCTTGGTCTTCGAGATTCCCGACTCGGACGCCGCCCCGGGTGAAAGGCGCCTCGAGCAAGCGTTTGGCCCGGACCAGACTAGCATCGAAGTGTTCCTCGCGGTACCTCAACACCGGGATCGCGGCTTCAATGTCTCCGTAGGGCAGAAGAACGGGGAGACTCGCTACCAAGCCGAAATTACTCTCGCGCGCGACGAGAACACCGGACTCGCGGAGAAACCAGTTCAAGTCGCCAGAAAGAATCTGCGGCTGCTTTTGGAGGGAGAACCTCTTCAGGGCAATACTACCCTGCGCCTGGCTCGCGTGAAAAGAACCGAGACCGGCATCTACCAGTTGGATCCGCAGTTCATTCCACCCTTGCTCGATATTTCAGCGAGCGAGTACCTGGTGGCGATTTTACGCCGGCTGGTTGAGATCCTTGCGGCCAAGAGCAGCACTCTTTCCGGAACGCGCCGGCAGAAGAACCAGAGCCTGGCGGAATTCACGGCCTCGGACATTGCCAACTTCTGGCTGCTTTATACGGCAAACAGCTATTTGCCGGTCATGCGCCACATTTTTGAATCCAAGAAAGGCCATCCGGAAGGTTTATACACCACGATGCTGGCCTTGGCGGCATCGCTCACAACCTTCTCGAGTTCGTTACAGCCTCGAGATCTTCCCAATTACGACCACAATAACCTGGGCGCCTGCTTTTCCGACCTCGACGAAAAACTGAGGACACTCCTCGAGACGGTCGTGCCTAGCAACTTTGTGTCTTTGCCCTTGAAACTTAGCCGGCCCTCGATTTATTCCACGGCGCTTGCGAACGACAAATACCTTGTGAACACCAGGATGTACCTGGCCATCAGTGCTGACCTCAGCGAGGGTGACCTTCTGAAGCGAGTGCCTCAACTCGTCAAGCTGTGTTCTGCCACCCACATCGAAACCCTCATTCGGCAAGCGCTTCCCGCCCTACAATTAACACACGTTCCGTCTCCCCCGGGCTCGATCCCCATCAAGCTGAACTATCAATATTTCAGTTTGAATCAGTCCGGGGCTTGCTGGGAAGCTGTGCTGCGAGCACGCAACTTCGCGGCCTATGTTCCTGGCGACATTCCAAATCCCCAGCTCGAGCTCATCATCCTTCTGCCGCAAGCAGAGTGACGTGATTCTCGACTAGTGTTTCAGAGCAAAGAGAACAATCACTACCACCGCAATAACGAATAGTCCTCCCAAAATGAGGAGCGGTACAAGGAACTTGCTCTTGCCGGCTTTGGGTGGAACTGCCTGCGGCGGCGCGGGCATGGGAACGGCCACCGGTTGCATCTGCGGCATCACGGGTTGCGCCGGCATCGCGTATGCCGGGGCCGCGGGCGGTTGAAGCTGCGGAGGAGGAGGAATCTGGTAGGGTTGTAGAGGGGGCGCCACGGGCGGCTGAACGTAGGGCATGCTCGGAGCCACGGGTGGCGAAACGGGAGCCATGGGTATCGCAGGCACGCCGCGCCCCGCGGCCGGTGCCGGTGCTGCCCCAGGCGGCCCTTGCGGCGATGCCGTCGGCCCTGCGCTGGGACGCTCAAACATCCGCATGTACTCATCTGGCTCGGGCGGTTGCGGGGAAGCCGGTGGAGCTTGCGCGGCCGCGGGCGGCGGCGCTGCAACAGGCGGCGTCAGCTCAGCCGGGTGCTTGAAAATCATGGTGAATTCGCCGGGCTGTGCTTCCTCGACTTTCGGAAGCGGAGGGACCGCCGGTTCGGGTCGCTCCAAGATTGGAGCCTTTGGGGCGCTCCGCCCAGGCTTGTATCCTTGCAGCAACTGCGTCAGTTCCCCAGGAGCTTGCTGGCCCGAGGAACCAGGCAATGGAGTCGTTGCTCCGGGTGACCTGGAAGGTATTGGAGATCCGGGGGAACGCGCCGGTTGCGGACCTGGATGGAATAGTCTTGTGAACTCGCCAGGGCCCTCTGCCTCGGTAGGCTGAGCCTGCGGCACCGTAGTTGGCCCCGGCTCAGATGGAAACGCGGGGGCAGGCGCTTTTTCATCGACCTGTGGAGCCCGGAAGAGCCTCGTGAATTCCCCAGGACCTTCGCGCTGGGGGGATTGAACCGGCCCGCCAACTGGCGGCATGGTCGGCTCTTCCGAAGGGGATGGTCCGGCCACAGCCGATTGAGGCGCTGGCATATCTTTGCCAAAGAAAACCCGTGTGAACTCGCCCGCCTCCGCCGCTGGCCTCGTGGGCGCAGGCGGCGCCACTGGAGGTGCACTCGACTTTTCAGCAGGAGCCGGCGCAGGCCGGGCCGCTCCAGGCATCGTCAGATCCTTACCAAAGAAGACCTGGGTGAACTCTCCTGCCTCTTCCTTTGCCTTCGTAACCGGAGGAGCCGGAACTGGAGGCTTAGTCATCTTTGGTGCAGTCAATGGCTGGGTAGCGTCAAGTGAAGCCGGACTCTCTTGCCTTGCTGGCGAGCGCAAGCTCTCAGGCGACCCGGCTGGCCCGGCATTACTAGCTGGAGCAGACTTGGCAACCGCCGTTTTCCCTGCCGCTCCGGGAGTTGGAGCCGTGGATCGGAGCCATTCCCGAAGATCATAAAAAATAGGCAGATCCTGAGTCACCACAAAAACGCGGCCCGCCTCCTCGCCCATATCGATCAGGAGCTTCATCTCCTCGGCCGTCGCGCGTCGCAGAAATCCGAAGAACAGCGAGGCCAGATCGGGTTGATAGGGAGGGGTGCGCTCCGCCCAAAGTTGGTGTACGAGTACGGCGCGGCCGGACGAAGTCTGACGCGCTTTGAAAGTCCTAGCCTCCCCGTCAACGATCATCTCCTGAAGCTGGTACCGTCCCTGAAAATCCATGGCTAAACCACCATTCGCGTTTCCCGTGCATTCTACCACGGAATCGCTAGTATACGCAGCGGCTGGAATTCTGTTGAAAAAGTAGAGAGTTAGATGTTAGATTGACGTTACCCCGAGCTACTCGGATCAACTCCATGAAGCAACTTTCGAAAGTCGTCTGGTCGGAGGGCATGTACCTGGGGCCGCACCACTTCCAAGTGCAAGGGCGCTTTTTCGAAGAGGTCACGCATTTCCAGATCTCGAACCTATGGTTTGAGCCCTACGGCATGGCCGGGCTCGAACTTGATGCGGAGGCTCTTCGGAACGGGACTGTCGCCCTCGTGCACGGACGCGGCATCTTTCAGGATGGGCTCACCTTCAATATTCCCGAGAGCGATCCCGTGCCCCCAGCCCGCAATATTGCCGATCTTTTTCCGCCCACCCAGGAGAGCCTGACGGTCCTCCTGACGGTTCCGCCGCATAAACTTGGGGCAGCGAATTGCGCTCCTGCGGCTGAGCAAAACCAGGGGCTCACGAGGTATATCGCGGAAGAAAAAAGCCTTCCGGATGAGAATACCGGCCTCGATGAAAAGGTGTTGAAAGTGGGGCGCAAGAACCTTCAGTTGCGCCTCGATACCGAGGGTGCGGCAGAGGTTCAGGTGTTGCCGGTCGGACGCGTCAAAAGAGACGGCTCGGGGAACTACATTTATGATGACACCTTCATCCCCCCCTGCCTCCACATCGGCGCCAGTCAAACACTGATGAAGATGACCTGCCGCTTGATAGAAATTCTCCAGGAGAAGAGCGCCACGGTGGCGCTGGATAGCCTGGGGCGTGGGAAGTTCCGCACCGGGCTGTCAGCGCAAGAGGTCAGTCGCTTCTGGTTCCTGCATGCCGTCAATTCCAGCCTGGGGCCGTTGCGTCATATGTTTGCTGCACCCAGCGCGCACCCGGTCGAGCTCTTTACGGAGCTTCTCCGGCTGGGGGGAGCGCTCTGCACTTTCGCCTTGGACTCCCACCCCCAGAATCTCCCCCTCTACAACCACCTCGCACTCGACCAGTGCTTTGCCGACCTCGAACGGCACATCCGGACCCACCTCGAGTTGCTGGCGCCCTCGAATTGTCTTTCCATTCCGCTCCGTTCCGTCGCCAGCTACTTCTACGAAGGCGATGTGACCGATCAACGCTGCTTGGATCGCGCCCGCTGGATTCTGGCTGTTCAGTCGGGAATCGGTGATGCCGAACTGATTTCGAGGACAAGCCAGCTTGTGAAAGTCTGTTCGGCGCAGTTTGTGCCCCAACTGGTCAAGCGCGCTCTTCCCGGCATGGAGCTCTCGCATCTGTCCGTGCCTCCCTCGGCGATATCGCCGCGAGTCGAAAGCCAATACTTCGCGATCAGCCGGGTGGGGCCCTGCTGGGATCATATTGTTCAAACGCGGCGCGTGGGGATTTACATTCCGGGGGACATCCCTGACCCGCGGGTCGAACTACTGGTAGTCTTGGAAAACGAATAACCAACGAGGTTCATGAAATGGGCGCATATCCGTCCCCAGCCGCAGGTTCGCAGAGTCCGCGACCGGCGCCGGTACAAGGCCGTGAAAATCTTGCCCTGATTTATCAGGAGGTGATGACGGCCGTCACGCGCTTCCGCTCGAACCGCCAGGTGGCCACGGATGCGGGTGTTTTCCGGAATCAGATCAAGGCAGCGATTCGCGCCGCCGAGTCAGCAGCCATGGCGGCCGCCTACCCCGTGGAAGACACTCGTCTGGCCACCTTTGCGGTCGTCGCCTTCCTGGACGAGTCGATTCTCAACTCGAACAATCCTGTCTTTGCCGATTGGCCGCGGATGCCTTTGCAGGAGGAATTATTCGGCGGCCACACGGCGGGAGAGATTTTCTTTCAGTGCATCGAGCGCCTTCTGGCCCGCAGCGATTCCCCTCAGGTTGCGGACGTGCTCGAGGTCTTCGACTTGTGCCTGCTGCTGGGGTACCGGGGCCGTTACAGCCTCAGCGGGCAGGAGGGCGTACTGACGGTTGTGGAGGCGATCGCGGATAAGATAAAGCGCATTCGCGGCGGAGCCGGCCCGTTGTCACCGAACGGGCCAGCCCCTCAGGATACCGTCAGGCCAACCGTCTACGATCCCTGGGTGCGGCGGCTGGCTTTTGGGGCGCTCGGGTTTCTTGCTTTGGCTCTAATATTGTTCGTGGGCTTCAAGTTCAGTTTAATGTCAGGGGCATCCGGTTTGCACTCCACCGCCTCCATCATTACCCACTAGAGGGTTGCCGTGAAAAACAAATTGAAGTACTGGCTCGCAGCCTTGGCCCTCATCGTCTGGTTGGTCTTAGGCTGGTTTATCCCTGTCTGGCTGCACTTGCAAGGGAACCGACTTTGGATCCTGCGCATTGTCCTGGCCCTGATTGGCGTTGCGGCGTTCATCACCGTCGTGTGGTGGTTCAGGGTGCAAGACAAAGAGCGGACTGCGGAAAACGCCCAGGGGGCGGGCGAAATCGAAACCCTGATTCGCGAAGCTGAGTCGCGCCTCCAGTCCTCCAAATTCGGACGCAAAGCCAGGCTCGGCAATTTACCGGCGCTCCTTGTAGTGGGTGAAAGCGGCTCGGCAAAAACCAGCGTGGTGATGCACTCGGGTCTCGAGCCTGAATTGCTGGCCGGGCATACCGGACAGGAGAAGATTCCGGTTCCCACCCGGGCCGCGAATCTCTGGTTCGCGCGCCAGTTCATTTTAGCGGAGGCGGGCGGCGCACTCCTTTCCGAGCCTGCAAGATGGACCAAGTTCGTTAAGAAGCTTGCGCCCGGCCGGCTTCACTCGGTTTTCGGCAAAGGTACGCAGGCCCCGCGCGCGGCCTTGGTTTGTATTGACAGCGAAAGCTTCATGAAGCCGGGTGCGGCGGAAGCGCTCGCCTCGAGTACCGAACGGCTCCGCACCCGCCTGCGGGAGATGTCTCAGATTCTGGGAATCAGCCTGCCGGTTTACGTGCTTTTCACTCGAGCCGACCGCCTGCAATTCTTCCTGGATTACGTTCGCAATTTGACCAACGAAGAGGCAACCCAAGTTTTGGGCGCCACGCTGCCCATGGCCTCCTATGCGGGAGAAGTGTACGCCGAGCAGGAAACCGCTCGAGTCTCCGCCGCCTTCGATAATCTCGGGTATTCCCTGGCTGAGAAGCGTCTTGTATATCTTCCTCGAGAACACGATGCCACTAAGCGCCCCTCTTGTTACGAATTCCCGCGGGAGTTTCGAAAACTCCGGCTCTTGCTCGTCCAGTTCCTGGTCGACTTGTGCCGGCCGAGCCAGTTAAGGACCGGGCCGTTCCTGCGCGGCTTTTATTTCAGCGGAGTTCGCCCCATTGTGATCAGCGCGCCGGGGCCTGCCCTGATCAAAGAGGAACCGCTTGCCCGTCCCGGCACTCGCGAAGGGGAAGCCCGCGCTACAGGGATTTTCGATGTCCGGAGTATTACCCCCCAAGCTGTCTCACCGTCTTTGGCGGGGGAAGTGGGCGAGAGCCGCCGTGTGCCTCAGTGGACTTTCGTTCCCCACCTTTTCAATGACATTCTTCTGCAGGATACTTCCGCCCTTACCGCCAGCGCTTCCAGCTCGAAGACGAGCTTGTGGAGAAGAGTGCTGCTGGCTTCAGCGATCGGCCTGTTGCTTATCCTCAGTATTGGATTCATCGTTTCCTATTTCGAGAACAGGGACCTGGAATCGCAAGTGGTGAATGCAGCTCAGGGCATTTCCAGCGTGCAACTGACGGCTCAACAACTCCCCCCCCTCGATGCCCTCAACCGCCTCGAGACCCTGCGTCAGTCCGTCGAGACTTTGGCGCAGTACCAGCAGGACGGACCGCCCCTCGCAATGCGCTGGGGATTATACGCCGGAGATGCGCTTTACCCGGATGTGCGGAGGATTTATTTTCAACATTTCCGAACCCTTCTCTTCGCGCAAACACAAACCGCCCTTCTTCAGACTCTCTCCGCGCTTCCCGCCGCGCCCGGCCCCAACGATCAGTACGGCCCGGCTTACGACACGCTGAAGGCTTATCTGATTACCACCTCCAATCACGACAAAAGCACTCGTCTGTTCCTCTCTCCTGTGCTCTTGAAGGCCTGGGGGGCAGGGCGGGACATCGACCCGGACCGAATGCAGTTGGCCCAGAAACAATTCGATTTCTACAGCGACCAGCTCAAGGACGAGAACCCCTATTCTTCCGAGTACGATACGCTGGCGGTGGCGCGCGCTCGCAGTTACCTCTCGCAGTTCTCCGGCATCGAGCGTGTTTACCGCTTCATGCTGGCGGAAGACTCGAAAGCCAACCCCTCGATCAACTTTAACCGCAAGTTTCCAGGCTCCGCCGAAGTGGTCGTCGATGGAAAGGAAGTCGAGGGCGCCTTTACCAAAGCAGGCTGGGCCTTCATGCAGAACGCCTTCAAGAATCTCCCCAAGTATTTCAGCGGAGAAGAGTGGGTGCTAGGCCCGAAGACCGCCCAAGATCTGGACACTGCCAAGCTGGCGCAGGACCTCCAGGCTCAGTACCAGCAGGACTACATCAATCAATGGCGCGCCTTTGTGAAGAGCGCGAACGTGGTCCACTACAACGGCCTGGCAGACGCTTCCCAAAAACTGGCCAAGACCTCGAGCAATCAGTCTCCATTGCTTGCTCTCTTCTGCGTGGCCGCCCAGAATACGTCTGTCGACCAGCCCGACATCGCCAAGGCTTTCCAACCTGTCCAGGCCGTGGTCCCACCCAATTGCCAGGACCAGTATATCGGCTCTCCAAATGCCAACTATGTCACGGGTCTGTCTGGAATTCAGGCTTGTTTGGATCAGGTCAATAACAGCCCTCCCGAGCAGAAGGAGGCCGCCAAGTCCCAATGCATGAACCCCTCGATGACGGCTCAGCAAGCTGCCCGCCAGATTGGGCAGGGATTCAAAATCGATCAGGTGGCTCACCTGGACGGGACGGTCCAAAACCTGCTTCTTGCTCCCATCGCCTGGGTCTCCGCGGCGCTGCGTCCCGGACCGGTGAGTGGAGCGGGCTTGTGCGCGCAGATGAGCCCCCTGATGGCCAAGTTCCCCTTTAATTCTCGGGCCTCGCTGGACGCCTCGCCGCAGGAGGTTGCCTCATTTTTTGATCCCGCGAGCGGCGCCCTCGCTCAATTCTACAATGCTTCTTTGAAGAACCTTCTGCTTCCTCAGGGGAGCGAGTACATTCCCAATCCTTCCAGCAATCAGCAGGTCAATCCCGCCTTCCTTAGCTTCTTTACGCGCGCCATGAACCTTCAGCACGCCCTTTACAGTGGCGCGCCGGGACAACTCCAATACAAGTACGCTCTTCGCCCCCATCCCACGGAAAGCGTGGGCAGCCTCACCATGAACGTCGATGGCCAGACCCTGTCCTACAGCGGAGGGAACGCGCCCTTCAAGCAGTTTACCTGGCCGGGCACCAGCGCGCAGGGCGTCACGCTCACGGTCAAGATTGCAGGGGGATCGGAGTTGGGATTTCCGAGCTACGAGGGGACCTGGGGAGTCTTCCACTTCTTTGCCGATGCCGACAAGTGGCAGCAGACGGGGTCCACTTACAACATCGAGTGGGTCCTGCGAGTCGCCGGCGGCAGGCCCGTCACGGCCCCCAGCGGCAAGCCAGTCACCGTCCAGTTTGACCTCGATACACTGGGCGCCCCGCCCATTCTCCAGAAGGGGTATTTTTCCAGCTTGCAGTGTGTCTCGAGCGTAGCCAAGTAATCATTCTTGGCGGCCCACGCCGGCCGCGAGCCGGCGCTACTCGTGCCGCAACGCCACCACGGGATCGACCTTCGTCGCTCGGCGGGCAGGGATGTAGCTGGCAAGCAACGCTACACACATCAGGAGAACTGAAACTCCGATCAAAGTTAACGGGTCGGTGGGCTTGACGCCGTATAGCAAGCTACTGAAATAGCGGGTCAGACCCAGCGCGGCTGCCATGCCGAGAACAATCCCAAGGATTGCAAAGTTCAACCCTTGTCCGACCACCATCCTTAGCGCGTCACTTTTCTTCGCACCTAGCGCCATCCGAATTCCAATCTCCTGCGTTCGCTGGCCGACCCAGAAGGCAAGCACTCCGTAGATACCAACAGCAGCGAGAACCAATGCAACCGAAGCAAAGCCCCCCAGCAGCCAAGCCGTGAACTCCCGGTGCGACTCCCGCTCCACTAGCATTGATCTCGCTGTGGTCATGTGGGTGATGACGAGGTTCTTGTCCAGCGATCGAATTTCTCTACGCACCATGCCACTCAAACCGAGAGGGTCACCTGTAGTGCGAATAATGATGTCGTCGTCCATGCTGTCGGCTAAAGGGATGTATGCCACTAGGCCCGAAGGCTTCTCGAGTCCCTGGCCCCGCACGTCTCCAACAACTCCTACAATCGTAAACCACGCACTTTTGAAATTCGGGTCTACGAATTCGAAACGTTTGCCGATAGGATCTTCATTCGGCCAGTAGCGGCGTGCCATGGTCTCGTCGATGACGCCGACCGGCTGCGCGTCCTTCACCAAGTCCGATGCAGAAAATACTCGTCCCCGGAGCAGCGGTATTCCCATGGTCCGGAAGAAATCCGGACTCGCTCCACCACCGGCAAGAAGCGGCTTTTGGTTAGGCGGTCCCGCTTGCTGTCCTTCGATCTCGAAGGGCACCATAAACATCTCGTCAGGAAACAGGACAAACGACGCGCAACCCACCGAGCTCACCCCCGGAAGCGACCGCAAGCGCGCCATAAAATCCACAGACAGGGCATCGCGGGCTGTGGACTCTCCCGGGGTCTTCGCCTGGGACGGCCAGTAAACATGGAGGGCGAGAACGTGCGCGGCGTCGAAACCAGGATCGACACGCAGAATTCCCCAGAGCGTGCGGATGAGCAACCCGGAACCAACCAGCAGTGCAAATGCCGTTGCCACCTCGGCCACGATGAACGCTTTTCGGGTCGCATGGGTGGAAGGAGAAATGGCCGCAGAGGTCTCCTTAAGTGCGCGACTCACGTTGATTCCAGGGACGGTCAATCCAGGCAACACGCTGCAAAGCGCTGCTGCAACAACTGTGACGGCAACGGTATAACCAAGGACGCTGGCGTCGAGAACGCTCCCACGAAGTTTCCCGATGTCCGGATTCAGCCTGGAGATCAGATCTACCATGGCGACGGCCAAACCGCATCCCCCCAGCGCACCCGTCGCCGCCAGCAGCGAGCTTTCAGCGAGGAGTTGTCGCGCCAGCCGCCAGCGTGTGGCTCCGAGCGACAGCCGAACGGCTGTCTCTTTCCGGCGCGACGACGCGCGGCCCATCATCAAGCCTGCGGTGTTGAGGCATGCCATCAACAAAACTCCGGCAATTGCTCCCCAAAGGACAACGATGCCTCTCCGTACTCGCTCCGTAAGCTGTTCGCGCAAGGGAATGACGCGAATGCCCACACCGCCATCAACACTCGGGTACTCGCCTGCCAGGCGGGCGGCGATCGTATCCATTTCCGCCTGCGCCTGGGGCCAAGTCACCCCAGTCCTCCGCCTGCCAACAACGGCCAGGGTAGGGTACTGCCTCGACTTCGTTTGAAAGAACGCATTCACGACGCGGGGTTGCCAAATTTGGGTATTGCCGGGAAAGGCAAACCCCTTGGGCAGGACCCCAATGATGGCTTCTTCATCAGCTCCGAATCTTATGCGCTTTCCAAGAACATGAGGGTCGCCACCCAATCGCCCCTGCCAGAAGCCGTAACTGATTAGGGCTACCCCGGTGTGGCCCACCAAGGCATCGTCCGTGACGAAGCCGCGGCCCAACAGGGGGTTCACACCCAGTACAGAGAAGAAGTTGGTCGACACCAGTGCACCTGGGACGCGCTCTGGCCCGTTCGGTCCCGTGACAATCGCCATCATACCCGAACCAGTGAGGAACTCTTTGCCGAAGGCGATAAACGCCATATCGTCGAACGTGCGGCTCTGCGCCCGCCAGTCGGCGTAGTTCGGATAAGATACCGCTCCCTCGGTTTCTCCCGTCCGCGTATTGTCCTGCCACAGGAACGCAAGCCGGTCCGCGTGGGGAAAGGGAAAGCTACGGAAGAACGCCGCGTTGGCCAGACTGAAAATGGCGGTGTTCGCTCCAATGCCAAGTGCTAATGTAAGCACCGCCACCGCCGTGAAGCCGGAATTCTTCGCAAGCATGCGCAAACCGAAGCGAACGTCCCACCAAAGCTGTTCGAGCCAAACGAAACTCCACACCTCCCCGGTCTCCTCCTTGACCCGCGTCACGTTGCCAAACTTGCGCAGAGCCGCGTAACGGGCTTCATCCGGCGCCATACCGCGCTCGATGTTGTCCTGAGTCTCCCGCTCGATGTAGTCGCGGATGTCCTGGTCGAGGTCCTCCATCATATGCTTGCGGCGGTCGAACAATCGATCCCAGAGACTCATGACGCCCTCCGCTGATCCGCGTTCCGTTGTCATGTAGGGGCGGCCCTTGTGGCCGCCCAGGGCAACCACAAGGGTTGCCCCTACATGCGAGAACGACTGTCACCTGACACTCGGGGCCTGTGACCTGCACTTCAAGAGCACCGACCTCTAATGCTCTGCGCTGCTCCGAGCCGCTGCTACTCTTGTCTCAAGGCGTTCAAGGGATCTACACCAAGGGCCCGCCGCGCGGGGATGTACGACGCTGCCAGGGCGGCCATCCCAAGGACAATGGGCACGCCCACGAATGTGCTCAAATCATTTGGGGCCATGCCGTAGAGCAGGCTCGAAATCGTACGGGTAAGGCCAAGGGCGACGCCCAAGCCCACTGCTACCCCGAGCAGCGTCATGATCATCTGCTGCCCGATGACGAGCCTAAGGATGTCATTGGCCTTTGCACCAAGCGCCATGCGGATTCCTATTTCATGTGTCCGCTGGCTGACCGAATAGGAAACAACTCCATAAACGCCGACGCTCGCCATGAGCAGCGCCAGAAATGCAAAAAAACTGAACAAGGCGGCATGGAAGCGCGGCGCTACGACTGACTGCGAAAGAGCCTCGTCCATTGTCATCACCGAATCAACGCCCTCGTCCCCGTCGGCAGACGAGATTCGATTGACAATGGCGCCGCTCAAGTGTTGCGGTGGAACGATGGTGCGGACGACTAATGCGCCTTGCAGGTCGCGGGCCTGAGGGTTGGGACGGTAAACCTCTGGGCGGGGCTCGTTATTGAAGGTGTCATCCCGGGAGTCGCCAACCACGCCCACGATGTCGCACCACTGGCTACTCCTCCATTCCACTCTGATCTTTCTACCGATGGCATCACCATTGGGCCATAAGCGGCGGGCCAGGCATTCGTTCACGATGGCCACGGGGGAAGAACCATAGCGGTCAGCCTCAGTAAAGGCGCGACCGCGCAAAACAGGAATTTTCATGGTGGCAAAGTAACGAGGGCTAACAAATTGAATAAGAGTGAAGCGCGTGCGCGAATCTCCAGCCTGAAAGACTTCAAATTCACGACGGACGGCTTCGTGTGACAAACTGGGCACTGGCTCATCTTCTCTGTAAACAAACGTAAATAATCCCCCTATCGACATTGGGGTCCTGCTTGCGAGGGCCGTTGATTCAACACCCGGGAGCGCGCTCACTTCATCCAAAATCCTTTGGTAAGAAAGCATCCATGCGTCAGGGCCACGAGGCAGTACATCCCTCTCGTTCAACTCAACGACCAGCAGACGCTGGGGATCAAAACCCAAGCGCAGGCTCATCAGCCGCGACAGGCTGCGCACCACCAGCACCGCTCCGATCAGCAGGATGGTGGCCAGAGCGACTTGGCAGGCCGTAAGCACACCTTGCGTCTTAAGAAGGCGCGCAGGCCCAAACGCCGCTCTTGGCGCCATGCTTCCTTCCTTCAGCGACTCGATCAAGTCGGGTTTAGAGGCCGCAAAGGCAGGTAGAATCCCAAACGCCATTCCGGTGAGCAGAGAAACCACGAGCGTGAATGCGAGTACCCAACTGTCGATACTGACATCCTCGAGGCGGAGAAGCCGGGGAGGTGCGAGTACCCGCACCAGTTGGGTTCCGCCCAGCGCCACGACCAGACCAAGGCAGCCGCCCAGAAAAGCCAAAAGCAAGCTCTCCGTCAGCAGTTGGCGCATAAGGCGAGGGCGAGACGCACCCAGCGCCGCGCACACCGCAATTTCCCGCTGCCGGCGCCCGTTTCTGGCCATCAACAGATTGGCGATGTTTGAACAAGCCAGCAACAGCACTAACCCGACGGCGCCCAGCAGGATCAACAGGGCTTTCCTTACCGGTCCAGCGATTTGCTCCTGAAGGGACGCCACCCGCAAATCCAGTTTTTCGCCCATGCGGGACTGCCAGCCAAGGCGTTCGGCGATCACGTTCAGCTCAGCCTGCGCCTCGCGCGTGCTCACGCCCGGCCTGAGTCGGCCAACGGCGATCGCGATGCCCACGCTCCCCTTGCTGGCCTCAGAGAGGGGTGAGCTTGGCGGGAGCCAAACATCCACAAGACGGCTGGGAAAACTGAATCCGGGCGGCATCACGCCGACCACCGTGTGGATTTTGCCACTCAGATTTATCGTTTTCCCAATCACTCCGCGGTCCGCATTGAGGTATTTTCGCCAGGCCGCGTAGCTCAGCACCACAACTTGGCCCGCGTCCGGCATGTCTTCATCGGGCAGGAAGGTTCGCCCCAGCAGAGGAGGAACACCGAGCACCGCGAAAGCAACCGGAGAAACATCCACCTCTCGCAAGCGCGTCGTCTTCCCCGCGCCGTTCAACGTCACGTTGAACGGATCGAAAGAACAACCGCCGAATGCGTCGAACGTCCGGCTTTGCTTCCGAATGCCCTCTTCCACGTCACCATACACGGAAGCAGGGCGCCGCGACTCGATGCCCACCAGTCGCTCGGCGTGGGGGTACGGCAAAGGGTGCAGGACGACTGTATTCACCAGGCTGAAGATCGTGGTGTTGACCCCGATCCCAAGGGCCAGGGTGGCCGCCGCGACAGTCGTGAAGCCCGGATTCTTGCGCAGCATGCGCAGGCCGAAGCGGACGTCCTGCCATAGCTGCTCAAGCCAAACGAAACTCCACACCTCCCAGGTTTCTTCCTTCACCCGCGTCATATTGCCGAACTTGCGCAGGGTTGCATAACGCGCTTCTTCCGGCTCCATGCCACGCTCGATGTTGTCCTGGGTCTCACGCTCGATGTAGTCGCGGATGTCCCCGTCGAGATCCTCCATCATGCGCTTGCGGCGCCTCAACAACCGGTCCCAGAGACTCATGGCTGCCCCTCCTCATTCGTACCGCAACGCGACCATGGGATCGACCTTCATGGCGCGGCGCGCGGGGACGTAACACGCCAGCGCTGCGGTGACCAGTACGACGACGGTCACGCCCGCAATGGTCAGCGGGTTTTGGGCGGTTACGCCGAAAAGAAGGCCGCGAAGCAGACCACCGGCCGCCAGAGCCGTTAAAACGCCTGCGGCCCATCCCACCACGACCGGCGACATCCCCTGTAGCAAAACCAGGTTCCGCAGATGGGAGCCTTGCGCGCCAAGCGCCATGCGGATACCCAACTCTTGCCGGCGCCGCGCCACCGAGTACCCCACCACGCCGTAGATTCCAAGTGCGGCGAGCAACAGCGCGGAGATCGCAAAAAGAGACGCCAGCCCCATTTGGAAGCGGCGGACGCCCACCGACTCCGACACGATCTCAGACATGGGCCGGAGGTGCCGGATCGGAACCCCGGAATCCACGCTCTGAATCGCGCCACGCACTGCGGAGGCAAGTGCCGAGGGTGCAACCGCCGCCCGAACTACCAGCGACGAGTATGAGCCTGACCACGGTCGAGCGCACCCGGCAGGGAGATAGACCATCATCAACGGAGGCTCGTCCAGGGCGACCGTCCGGATGTCAGCCACCACGCCAATCACTTCCGCGAGAGTCTTCTCATCTGAGCCTGGGTAAAATTGCTTGCCGAGAGGATTTTCGCCCGGCCACACTTTCTTTGCGACGCTCTCCGAAATGAGGGCAACGTTGCGGTCGCGGTCGGCCGGCTCGATCAGGCGGCCTCGGCGCAAGGCAATACCCATAGACTGGAAATATCCGGGACTCACATATCGATAATTTGCGACCGGAGCTTGCGACCGGGGAGTCAATTGACCGGGCACGTAGATGTCGTCCACCTTCTCCTCCCCCTGGAGTGGAAGTCTGCTGATCCAGCCCGCGAATTTCACTCCGGGGAGTGCGCGCACCCGCGCCAGCACGTCTTCGTAGAACTCTTGTTTCTGCGCAAATTTCGTGTAGCTCCACGGAGGCAAGCTGACATCGGCGGCGAGCACGTGTTCCGTCGTGAATCCCTTATCGACGCCGAGCAAGCGGACCATGCTCGTGATCAGCAGGCCGGCAATGATCAGGAGCAATGTGCCGACGCCGACTTCGAAGCCGATCAGCGATTCCCGCAAACGGCGGGCGGGGCGGGCCTCCGTGATTGTGACGGCGCCTGCTTTCAGCGCCTGTTGCGGCTCGGCGTGCGCCACGCGCCAAGCGGGCAGGGCGCCGAAGAGGATTCCGGTCAGCATGGAGACGAAGACCGTGAACCACAGCACGCGCGCATCCACGTGCACTTCATCAATCCGCGGCAGATTGGCGGGCGCCACGGCGACAAGCCACCGCAGCCCGCAATACGCCAGGCCAACGCCGAGGACCCCTCCAAGGATGGCGAGCAGTGCACTCTCCGTCAGCAGTTGCCGCGCCAGTCGAGTGCGAGAAGCTCCCAGCGCCGTCCGAATGCCCGCCTCCCGCAGCCGGGCTGGAACGCGCACCAGCAGCAGGTTCGCCAGGTTCAGGCAAACGATCAGGAGCACTGCCCCCACGCTCGCGAGCAAGAGCAGAAGTCCGCGCCGTGCCGTTCCTACGACCGCGCTCTCAAGAGGAATGATCTGGGCGCGAAGGCCTACCTCCTGCATTGCGTCCTTGGCAATCCGCGCCTGAATCACATTTAACTCGGCCAGTGCTTGCGCTACGCTCGTCCCGGGCTTTAGCCGGGCGATGGCGGTGTAATCGAATTCTCCGAGCGGTGAAAACTGTCCCGGATCGAGTCCGAGGGGCTTGAAGTAATCCGTCAGTAGGGGAAACCGGAACGAAGCAGGCAGAATACCCACCACCTGGAAGGGCTTGCCGTCGAGCGTAATCGACCGGCCCACGATCGTTGGATCGCCGTGGAACCGGTTGCGCCAGAACGAATCGGTAAGCATCACCACGTGGTCTTTGCCGGGGGTGTCTTCTTGCGGCAGAAACGCGCGGCCCAGCTGCGGCACGATACCCAGCACGTCAAAGAGATTCGCGGAAGCCAGGCCGCCGTAAATATCCTCCGATTCGCCGTACCCAGTTAAGATCGCACCCGTCGACGTGACAATTGCGACCTCGGCGAAGGAGTGGCAGTCGCGCTGCCAGACACGGAAATTCGGCAAGTTGGCAGGAAGCGTAGGATAGGTCTGGCTCAGTTCCGGGATGATTTCGCGCACCAGGTAAAGCTGCTGCGCCTCGCGATAGGCAAGCGGCCGCAGCAGCACGCTGTTCACCATCGAGAAAATCACGGTGTTGGCGCCGATGCCGAGGGCCAGCGTAAGCAGAGCCACCGCTGTGAAGCCAGGGCTGCGTCGAAGCTGGCGCAGGCCGAAGCGCACGTCCTGCCAGAACTGCTCGAGCCAGACGAAACTCCACACCTCCCGGGTATCCTCCTTGACCCGCGCGACATTGCCAAACTTGCGCAGAGCGGCGTAACGGGCTTCTTCTGGTGGTATGCCACGCTCGATGTTGTCCTGCGTCTCCCGCTCGATGTAGTCGCGGATATCCTGGTCGAGGTCCTCCATCATGCGCTTGCGGCGGCTTAATAACCGATACCAGCGATTCACGGCGTGCCTCCCTCATTCGTGCCGCAGCGCGACCACGGGATCGACCTTGGTCGCACGCCTGGCGGGAATGGCTACAGCCAGCGCAGCCGCCGTTATCATGACTGCAACCGAAAGCGACACCGACGGAAGATCGAAAGAGTCCACACCGTAAAGGAGGCTCCCGAGGAGGAGACTCCAGGAAAATGCGGCGGCTAACCCAATCACCGCCCCGGCGGCAACCGGCACGACAGACTCGCGAAAGATCAGGCCGAACACGTCAGCCTGCTGTGCCCCCATCGCTATGCGAATGCCAATCTCCCGGATACGGCGCGTCACCGCATAAGCCAAAACGCCGTAGATGCCGACCGTGGCGAGTGCGAGTGCGAGAACGGCAAAGAAGCCGGAGAGATACGCGATCAGGCGCTCGTGCGCCAGGCGCGTGTTAACGTACTCCTGCATCATGCGCACGTGCAATAAGGGCACATCGGGGTCCTCGTCTTGGAGCGCGCGTCGGACTCCCGCGATCACGGGAGCGGCGCTTCCCGCAAATCGCACCAAAAGCCAGCGCACTGCTGGGCCGTTCGACCAACTGGGCTCGTAGAGCAGGCCTGACTGGTCAGAGGCGGCGATTTGAGAATAGTGTGCGCTCTTCACCACACCGACGATTTCGATGCCGCATTGGCCGGAGCAACCGGTTGGTCGATAACAGAATTGACGGCCTACGACGTTGGCAGTTCCAAACTGCTGGCGTGCCAGCAATTCGTCAACGATGCAGACGCGGGAAGCATCCACCCATTTCCCGCCGCCGCTCGAACGGGACAACCCTGCGGACTGAGCGCCTGTGGTTGTGCCAACGGGTTCATCTTCCGGCCGGAAGTCACGCCCGAACAGCAGGGGAATTTCGAGTGTCGTGAAATACCCCGAGCTGACTGGGTTGAAAAACACGCCGAAAGCGGGCTCGGACAGATCCTGCGATGTCGTCATGATGCTGCTCAAATAGCCGCTGATCGGCGTCATCGCCGATAAAGCGGCTGAGCGCACACCGTGAACGAGTCGCACGTGTGCAAGCAATTGGTCATAAAAGGTGCGCAGTCGTTCGCCGGTGTAGCCAAGCTTGGTCGGGTCTATGTCAAAAACCGCGACATTCTCTCGCTGGAACCCGAGGTCCACGCTCTGGAAATTGCGCAGCGTGCGCACAAATAGGTTCGCAGCGATGAGCAGGATCAACGATAGGGCTACTTGGTTTGTAACAAGTAGCTTCGAAATCCGCGACCGGGAGACAGCTTGGGTAGCCGAGCCGCCCTCCTTCATGCTTTCGGCAAGCGTCATCCGGGTGGCTCGGAGGGCCGGAACCAGGCCGCATAACACGGTGGTGAGCAGGGTGAGGCCGGCGCAGGATGCCAAAACAAAGAGGCTGAGATGAAACCGAAAATCCGGATCGAGGATATCGAGGTTGGCGAGAGCTCGTACCCCGGCAGCGGCCACACCCAATCCAACCGCGCTCCCCGTCGCGGCTAGCACGAGACTTTCGGTAAGAAACTGCCGAATCAAACGCCCGGGGGTCGCGCCGACTGCCAGACGCACGGCGGTCCCCCGCCACTGCTGGGAGGCCCGCGCGAGCAGCAGACTGGCCACATTGGCGCAGGCGATCAGCAGCACCAGGACGGTCGCCACTGCCAAGGCTTTGAGTGGATCCAGAAATCGCTGATTGCGAATAAAGCTGGGGGCTCGAGCCGCGGGCGTCAGCCGGAATTCATCCTTCTGAAGCAGATGAGCCTTGGTGACGGCTTTGACGCTTGGGTCATTGACCCTCTCGATCGCCTGCGTCCACAAAACCGGCATGCCTGCCTGGGCCTGCTGGAGGGTAAGACCCGGCTTCAATCGCGCCACCAGGGAGAGCCAGTTCATGTAGACGGTATTCAGCGCATTGGCGGCACCGGCGTTCGTCACCGGGTACATCGCCAAGGGGATGAAAGCATCGGGTCGGTCGCCGTTGAACAGCCCGCCAAACCCTTCTTCCGCCACGCCCACGATGACGAACGGGTACGTGTTCACATCAATCTTTTGGCCGATCACCCGCAAGTCGCCCGCGAAGCGCCGTTGCCAATAGCGATAAGAGAGGACAGCGACAGGCGGCCTTCCCGGCGCATCGTCAGAGGGAGTGAGAACCCGCCCGACAGCGGACCCAACTCCCAGGATTTGGAAGTATCCACCGCTTACGAATTCGACATGGCCGACCTCTACGCCGGGCTCGCCAGCGGTCCGGATGCCAGCATCAAGATTGTCGCTGCTGGCGATCACTCCGTCGAAAGCCTCGTTGAGGTCGCGGTAGGCGCAGAAAAAGGGATAGCTGCTGCTGTAAAAACCTTCGATTCTAACGAGGCGGCTCGGGTCGCGGGCCGGAACGGACCAGAGCAAGAGTTGGTCGACAAGACTAAAAATCGCCGTGTTCACACCAATGCCAAGTGCCAGCGTCAGCACTGCAACGGCCGTGAAGCCGGGATTCTTGATCAGCATCCGAACGCCTTGTCGGAGGTCTTGCCAGAGCTGCTCAAGCCAAACGAAACTCCAAACCTCCCAAGTGTCCTCCCTGACCCGCGTCACGTTGCCAAACTTGCGCAGCGCCGCGTAGCGCGCTTCCTCCGGCGGCATGCCGCGCTCGATATTGTATTGGGTCTCCCGCTCGATGTAGTCACGAATATCCTGGTCGAGGTCTTCCATCATGCGCTTGCGGCGGCTCATAATTTGCTCCCCTGTTGCTACCCCCTCACCCTGGTCCCTTTCCCCCAAGGGCTGATCCTTACCCACACCCCCTGCTGGACGCCGAGGCCGCGGCGTCGAACACGCAGCCCTCTCCCAGGGGGAGAGGGTGCCCAGCGATGGCGCTTTCTCCAGTCCGTCGCGGCAAAATGAAGAGACTAGCCCTCTCCCTGGGGAGGGGGGAAGGGGTGAGAGAGTGAGGGCTTTGGCCCGCTCTCACGTCTCTTTCGTACAACCCGCGACAGAACTCGCCCTCACTCATATCTGAGCGCCACCATAGGATCGACCTTCGTCGCCCGGCGGGCGGGAAGGTAGGTCGCGAGCAAAGCGGCCGCGGTGAGCGCCAGCGCAGCAGCGACGAAGGTGAGGGGGTCGAGCGGCCTGACTCCGTAAAGCAGACTCGACAAAGAGCGGACAAGCGCCAGGGCGCCGATGACTCCGATTCCCACAGCCACCATCGTCAGCTTGAATCCCTCTCCAACCACCAATCTCAGCACATCCTCCCGCCGGGCGCCCATGGCCATACGAACGCCGATCTCGTGGGTGCGCCGGCTCACGGTGTAGGACATCACGCCGTAAAGGCCCACCACCGCCAGCGTCAAGGCGAGGGCCGCGAAGATGCTGAGCAGCACGGTGCGAAAGCGCGAGGGGGCCATCGAGTTGGAAATGTGTTCCTGCATGGTGAGGAAATCTGAGAGAGGCTCGTTCCGGTTGACCTCCGCCACCGCGCGTCGAACTTCAGCGGCCATCAAGGCCGGGGCTCCCTCAGTCCGTATGGCAAGGAAAGCCACGGGACTCGCGTTTTGCCGCAGAGGAAGGTAAAGCTCCTCCGAGGGCTCGGCAGAAAGTCCCGCGTGCCGCGTGTCGCGTACTACCCCAACGATCTCCCGCCAATCGGGCGGCGTGCTTGGAAAGCTCACGTGCTTGCCGAGCGGATTTTCGCTCCCCCAATAAGCGCGGGCCAGGGATTCACTGACAATCGCCACCTTTGGTCCACCATCCCGATCGCCGTCTTCGAACAAACGCCCCGCGAGCAGGGGAATGCCCAGCGTGCGGAAATAGCTGGGGCTAACCGAAGTGAGCAGGGCGAATTGGGAATCGTCCACAGGCGGCGGCTGGTGCGATTCCTCTTTGACTTGCATCCGAAAGGCTGTGGCCACAACGGCTCCGCTCAGGGGCAGGTTGCTGGTGAAGGCCGTGTTGCGCACTCCGGGAAGGGCGGCCACACGTTGTTGCACGCTCCCGTAAAACTCATTGCGTTTTGAGGAATCTTGGTAAACGCCCTCAGCCAGGTTGACCTGCGTGGTCAACAGACGTTCGGTATTGAAACCGGGGTTGACCTCGCTTAATCGCGCAAAACTCCGAAGGAACAAGCCTGCGCCCACGAGCAAGACGAGCGACAGCGCCCCTTCTGAAACCGTCAACAAAGCTCTGGTGCGTCCCAGCAGGCCACGGTCCGAGGTGTCAAGGTTTCCACCCTCCTTAAGCGACCGGCTGAGATCGGATCGATACGCGTGAAGAGAGGGGAACAACCCGAATAGCAGGCCGCTCGCGAGGGAAACGGCCAGCGTAAAGACCAGGACACCGCCATCGATGCGGATTGGCGCGGCCAGGGGCATGTTGGAAGGCACCAAGAGTCGGATGGCACCCAAGCTCCAGGTTGCCAGCAGTAGTCCTGCCAGGCCGCCGAAACCTGAAATCAAAAGACTCTCGGCCAGGTTTTGGCGCATCAGGCGCAAGCGGCTTGCTCCCAGCGCGGCGCGCACTGTCATCTCCCTCTCTCGCACCACCGCGCGGGCGAGCAGCAGGTTGGCGACGTCCGCACACGCGATCAGCAAGACGAAAGCGACGGCGCCCAAGAGCAGCCATAGCACAGGACGATCGTTGCCGACCAGAGCCTCCCGCAGGGGTTTGACTTCAAAATCCTTGCTCGCCGCAGCGGAGTTAGCCCGCGACGCCGGGTAGGCAACTCTGATGACCTCGTCGCGGGCTTGCTCCAGGCTGACTCCCGGGCGCAACCGCGCTATGGGAGTGAAGTAGATCGCTTGGCCGCTAATGTGGCTGGCGGCAAACGTCCAGGGCAAGGGAAGCGGCATCCAGATTTGGGTTTTGCCTGGGTACGTGAACCCGGCAGGCATAATACCGATCACGGTAAACGGCATCCCGTTCACCAGCACAGGCCGGCCAATGACATCCGCGGGCGCGCCGAAGCGGCGGCACAGCTGGTCGCTCAGCACGGCGACTTGGTCGGGTCCAGGAACGGAATCCTGGCCGAGGAAACCGCGGCCGTAAGGCTGAATGCCGAGAAGACCAAAGAAATCGGACGTAACCTGGGCAGCTTTTACGCGTTCAGGCCGATCGGCGCCGGCCAGATTCACATCACCGGTTTGGTAAATGGCCGTGTCCTCGAAAGAACGAGTATGCGTAAACCAGCTGGCAAGGGCCAACGCGCCATAAGGCTTGGGCTCAGGAACATGATCGATCACGGGGGCTCCCCAGAGAAAGACAATTCGCTCCGGGTGGGAATACGGCAAGGGATGCAGAAGCACGGCATTGACTACGGAGAAAATCGCGGTGTTTGCCCCAATACCCAGAGCTAGCATCAGCACCGCCACGGCGGTAAAGCCGGGGGCTTTGCCCAACATGCGAAGGCCGAAGAGAACATCTTGCCAGAGCTGCTCAAGGCAAACGAAACTCCACACCTCCCAGGTTTCTTCCTTCACCCGCGTCATATTGCCGAACTTGCGCAGGGCCGCATAACGCGCTTCTTCCGGCTCCATGCCACGCTCGATGTTGTCCTGGGTCTCACGCTCGATGAAGTCGTGGATGTCCTGCTCAAGATTCTCCATCATGCGCTTGCGGCGGCTCATGGTTTGCCCTCCTGTTCAGCCGGCATGAGAATCCGTGCAATCGCTCCCGCCAGCTTGTCCCACTTGCTGGTCTCGACCGCCAATTGGCGCCTTCCCTTGGCCGTCAGCCGATAGAACTTGGCTCGGCGATTATTCTCCGAGGTGCCCTCCTGGACCGAAATCCAGCCTCGCTTGATGAGCCGGTGCAGCGCAGGGTACAGCGAGCCTTGCTCGACCTGCAACACGTCGTCGGATCTCATCTCTATCGCTTTGGCAATGGCGTGACCGTGCGCGGGGCCCAGCCGCAGGGTGCGGAGAATCAGCAGGTCCAGCGTGCCTTGCAGCAGTTCGATGCGTTCGCGTTGTTCTTTGGTAGACATACTAGGTGAAGCTACTCCCCTTCAGGTAGAATGTCAAGGTGAAAGTGACTTGACGGCGATAGAGGGTATTTGTTTGCGTTGATATTTGGTCGCGACCTTGCGAAATCGGAGTGTCGGGGAATTTCACTTGCAGTTCTCGCACACGATTTGGTGCGCTCGAAAGTGAACTTCTCCGCTGAGTGGCGCCCTCCAAGGCACTGAAACTGGCTCCAGTTTAACCCGGTGCTCACACTCCCGAAGGGAGGCACGAGGTGGTTCCCCCGATCTATCAGGCCTTCACGCTCAACCCCGGCGGGACTGAGAAATTCCCGCCGCGGCCAGCGACCGTAGGTTTCACCCACGGCTAATGACTTTGAGTCCCTTCTGGAACGCCCGTCCGGCATTTACTGCGCCTTGGCGTCCGGCGCCTGATCCGGCGTATGACCTTTTGTCGCTTGCACTTTTTTCTTGCACTTTTTGCTTGACACGTTTTGCCCGTTATGGTAGCCTACCATAGTGGCTATCGGAAGAAAAGGCGGGGAAGCGAGCGCTGGCAAGGCGGAGAGAACGAGACCCACCCCGGCGAAAAACACCGCGCCAACCGAAAAAGATGTTATTTAGAGGGAACGAACTCAACAACTTGTGTGAAATGAATGACTTAGATTTTTTCAGTACCGAAAACGAACTCGTTTTTGAGCACAAACAAGCGCAAATCGGGCTTCAAAAGTGGCAAAGAACAGCCTTTGTGTGTCTTCGAACCCAAGATCGCGACGCGCCAGGCGCCCCAGGGCGCTCGCTACAGGGGGGCTAGACAGCGTGAATCGCCCCGTATCGTCTGACCGGGACTCCACTCTTTCAATCCTCCCCGGTGTCGGTGCGGAACTTGGATTCCCGCTTGCGCGGCAATGACAGAAAGCCCGAGCGGGAGACCGGGTGCGGGGAAAAGCAGGAAAATGGACCAAAAGTACTTCTTCAGCTTGATGGATCGAGTTGCGGCCGACTGGAGAGGATGACGGCGCCCCCACCGTGACGGAAAGAGGTCGCTTCGCGAGCGTGCCTTCGGGAGACCGTGGACCCCAAACACCGGGGTCTGCGCCATCCCCATTAGTCCGCAGGCTGGCGTCGAGCAGGTAGCGCGCAGTTTCTGTGGTTAACACTCTGCGTATTCTATTATTACATAATATACTACACAGTAATACGTCACAACGAATATAGGGAACGATTAGCTTCTGGACCGAGAGCGAAGCGAAGGGATACCCACGCGACAAGAGGTGGGGCGACCGCGCTCGATCGCGGGTCTAAAACGCCTGGGCCTCTATCCCCTTGCGCCACGCCATAACACCAAAGCACTGCGGCGCGATCGGGATTGGCAGCGTGGTAGCGGGGACCTCTGGTATTAAGCTCCGTCCTCGAAAGTCACATCATTGCTTCGGCAGCGCGGCTTGGATCAACCGCAAGTCATCGGCCGCGGCCGTAGAGTGGAAGGTATAGCGCTTGGCGCCGGCGATCTCGAGGTAGAACCCTTTCCCGGAATCCGCCGAGCCCGTCTTCTTAACCGCGGTCAAGGGGAAGTCAAACGAGTCGCTCCCGTTGCTGGCGCGGAATTGGATTCTGCCGCCGACGACAAGGAGAGTTCCGTTGCAACCGCCGACCACGTGTTTGTGCTCGACGGCCATCGAAGCAACTAAACTGGGAGTGATGGTCAAGACATGCCCGGGGATAAGAGTGACCTTCTCCTTGAAATCATTGTAAGGCTTTGCTACGACCACGAGATTATGGTCACCGGCAGGCACGGGAGTGATTTCCAGGCGGCCATCGGAACCTGTCTGGCCGGAGGGCCGGCCATCAAGGATGACCTGTGCGCCAGCCACCGTCTGAACAACGAGTCTAGGGGGAGCCAACGCCGGGGCGGCGGCGGCGGCGCTTTCGAGAGCGACGTCGCTCGCATTCAAGTGGACGCTTTCCCCCGCCACGAATTGCCTTTGCAGGTCCTTAGGCTTGAACTGTTCTTTCCTGAGGGCAATAGTATGCGCCCCCGGTTTGATGTTGGAGGCGCCGAAGCTGCCGTCCTGTTGAACTGCACCCAGCGATTTTCCATCCAGCAGCACGTCGGCTAGGGGCGTGGCTCCGGCGATAACCAGCGAAGCCATTGTGGGAACAGGTTGGAGGACAAAGACCAATTTCGATCCCTGACCTTTCAGAATATTGACGTCCTGGGATGGCGCCTGCTGAAACCCATCCTTGGCCACCGAAACCGCGTATCGCTTCGGAACCAGGTTGGCGATCACAAGCTGCCCGCGCTTCGTGAGGCGCGGGTATGCCTTGCCATTCAAGAGGACAGTGGCGCCGTCTTCCCCTGCCACCACCAGCAGGTTGCCGACGTTCCGATCGGCGCTCAGGAAAATCGTCAGAGCCGGCGCCGCGCCCAACTGGAAACTGATTTTCTTCTCATCCTTCCCTGTGCCAACATCTAAATCGTGTGTACCCGCCGGGAGATTAGGAAGCGCCAGGGGAGCGGAACTAAGGGCGCCGATCTCCTTGCCGTCCATCGAAGCCGGCATGGGGCCATAGCTCGACAGGACCTGACCCTGCTGGGGACCACTCGCAACCACGATCGCCTTGAGGTTCGTTGTTTGGAGAGGACCCTGAACGAGCGGCATCGAGTCGTGAGCGCTGGCAACAGAGATCTTCACGTCAGAGGTGCCGTCACCAATCTCGAGCCCATGCTGCCCCTCGGAGAGGTTATCCAAACTGAATTGGCCTGCCTCGAGCTCGCCCATGTCTTTTCCATCAAGCGTGACTTTCGCTTTCTCCAGGTCCGTGTAAACCCTCAAGTCAGGCAATTGCGGCGCCGGCGTAGGAGCCGCCACCGGAACGGTTGTGCTGACCGTCGCTGCCTCTTCGGCGGCACGCCGTTGATTGAGCAGGCGGAGCACGAAGAAGGCCGCGAGCCCGATCACAATCAACGCGATCACTCCTATGGCAACCCAGGAGGTCCTCTTCCCTGCCCGTGGCTGGACTGGCGCCTCCTCCGTAGGCTCGGCTTCCTGTGGCGGAAGCTCGGGTTGCGCCGCAGGCTGCGTTGGGGGCATCGCAGGGGCGGGTGGCGTCGGCGCAGATTGTCTTGGCAGCGTGCCTGGAGTGGGGGGTGGAGGCGCGCTCGCGCCAGGCGTTTTCGGAACCGCACCGCCAACAGGAACTTGCGCGCCGCCGAATGCGGCGGGCGAGCCACGAAGGTCGGAGCCGGACACAGGGCTTGCGGGCGCTGCTTTCGACCCAGCCGCAGCGGCGGGTTTGCGTACGGGCGCCGGCTGGCTCGTGGGCGGTGCTACACCAGGGGGTGTCGTTCTGGGGACTCCCGGGCCCACGGCACCCACCGGGGATGGAGCGCCTTCGACGGGGACGGGGGTGACTGGCTTGATTGACTCGAGGGCCTCAATCCGAGTGGCGAGACGGCGAGAGGCGCTTGCGACTGCTGATTCAAATTCCGCATCGCCCTGGTGAGGCGCAGAGAGCGACTGAATCCTGCCAGCAAGCGTCTTCAGAGAAGCAGGTTCCGATAGCGTTTGCGCTTCGTTCTCCAGGCGGCGCAGTTCTTCGAGGTCCTGGCGGCGTGCTTGGCGGTGGCGGGTATCCTCGGAGTCCTTCGCCAGTACATTGTAGAGTTGCGAGAGGCGGGGATCGGTGGGAGAAGTGGTCAAGGCTTCCTGAACCTGCGCGAGAGCCCCACTGATGTCCCCTTGAGCCTGGGCGCGCCGCGCCTGGGCGACGCAAAGTTGAATGAACTCTTCCCGCTTCCGGTCCTGGGCGAGAGTGCGGAGACTCTTGGCCAGACTGTGGCCAGGATCGAGCTCGAGAGCCTCTTGAATCAGCGGCTCAGCGGCGCGCCAGTCCGTCTCGAGCACGGTCCGGGCGCGCTCCACCAAGGCCTCAACGAGTGCTTGTTGTGGAGCCGGGTTGCGCTCATCCTGGCGATGCGCCTTGCGCAACGCCTCGAGCCCTTCCTGGAAGCGGCCCACAGCCAACATTTCCTGGCCCTCCGCGAGTGAGCGCAGGGCTTCGCCCACCCGGTCCTTTCCCTGCTGGATCAACTTATCGAGCTCGGCCAACTCCGCATCCTCGGGGAATTCCTTCTCGGCCTGGCGCAGCAAATTCAGTGCCCGGTCGTACCCGCCGGCGGCCATCTGCTGGTCAATCTGCTTCACCCACCGCGTTTTGGCCTCGACGCGAGCCTGTTGTTCACGCCGCTTGGCGAGGCGGTCGATCTCGAAGCTCAATCCCGGATACTGGCTGTAAATGGTGCGCAAGATTTCCCACTGAGCCGAGGCGTCGGTGAACTGGCCGCGCTCCTCGTTCAGACGCGCTTTTGCGACAATGGAGTTAACCAGATCGCGCTTCTCGCGCGTAAGGCGGAGAGCGCGCTCGAAGTGCGGCTCTTGGGGATGGAGCTCGAGGGCTTCTTTCAGGATATCCACGCGCTTGTCGAGGTTCGGTTCACTTTCGACGCGGCGGTCAATTTCGGCAATGCGGGCGGAGAGTTCCTGGCGTTGCTTCTCCTCGATATCAAACTTCACCGCTTGAAAGAGCGCATTGTCCGGATACTTGGAGAGATACTGGTCGCAAACTGAGAGTCCGGCAGCGAATTTGCCTTCCGCGAGCAGCTTTCGAGCTTCTGCGTAGGCGCTATTGATGGCGTCATGCTCGGACCGCACCTGGTTGTAGAGCGAGCGGTAGGACGCCGCTCTTTCGGAGGCCGAGCTATCAGGAGCTTGTTCGTCCAATTCCATCACCTGTTGCAGTTTGCTGAGGGCCGCGCTCACCTCGCCGCGGCTCCAGGCCTCGACGGCTCCCTGGTAAAGCTGATGTTTTTCAGTGTGGACGCGCTGATACTCCTGCTCCTGCCAATCGACTTCGTTGAGCAGTTGTCCCACGCGGCTGTCCTTGGGTTTGAGCTGCAGAGCATTTTTCAGCGCTTCTCGGGCGTGAGCGTAGGCATGGTTGGCCAGATGCTGGTGAGCCAGGCTAAGCCAATCCTCGATTTTGCCCGAGCTCCTCTTTTCCTCGATTTCGTTCTTGAGGCTCAGAGCGCCGGCGTTGGTCGCATCCAACTCCAAGGCTTCCTGCACCTTCTGCAAGGCCAGCGGGTACTCCTGCCCCTCCATGCGCGTCTTGGCGCTTTCCAGGAGCTGCTGGATACGCTTCTGGCGTAGGGCCTGATCGACTTTAAGACGAAGCATCGTCATGTCGTGGTCGATATGGCCTTCTGCCTCGAGCTCTCCCAGAATCTCAGCGGCAAATTGGTAGTCTGCCTGCTCGAAGGCCTTGGCGGCGCGTTGCAGCCGCGGCCGGATTTTTGCGGGATCGAAAATCTCGATGGGCTCGTTCCGCATCGCCCGCTGCAAGGTGTCCGCAAAATCGCGCGCGGTGGAGAAACGGTGGTAAGGCTGTTTCGCCATGGCCTTATGGATGACCCTCGCGACGGTGGGGCTGACCGTGGGGTTGAGATCGGAGGCGGGGGGCGGAATATAATGCAGAATGGCCTGCACAATGTCGCGCTCGGTTGGGCCTTCGAACGGCCGCCGCTTGGTCAGAGTCTCAAAAGCCACCACCCCCAGCGCGAAGATGTCAGACAAGGGAGAAGCAGGCTTCATCTCGGCTTGTTCCGGAGCCATGTAAAGCAAGGTGCCCTTCAGGCCGGTGCGCGACTGGCTGTCCGCCACATGCGCCATTCCGAAATCAATAATCTTCACCGAGTCATCTTCCAAGACGATAATGTTGGTCGGTTTGATATCGCGATGAATGAGGCCCTTTTCGTGAGCGGCGTGGAGCCCCCGGCAAGTTTGGGAGATGATATCGACCGCGCGCTCGACGGTCAACCGATGGCTGGCGGTCTTGATCAACTGGCCTAACGACATTCCCGGCAGCAAGGGCATAATGAAGTAGGGCTTGGCGGCGCCTTCGATTTCAAACTCGCCGATGTCAATGATCTCGACGATGTTGGGATGATTGATGTGAGCCAGGACTTCGTATTCACGGTGGAAGAGCTGCAGCGCGGCAGGGTCGGAGACATCCAGCAGAGTCTTGATCGCGACCTCGCGCCGTAAGACGGAATCGAAGGCCTTGTAGACTACCCCCATCCCTCCCCGGCCCAGAATTTCCTTGATCTGATATCGTCCCTTGAGAATCGTTGGAGTGTCCATTTCACATTACCTTGTCGATCGTGGGCTACCTTGCCGGTCCAGCCGGCATTGGAGGGCTCCCATCAATAGACGGGCAACCGTTTTTTGCGCTCCGAGATTAACGCAAACGGCTACTGGAAGCAAGCTTGCAGAATCGACTTGCAGGATCGAATTGCAGAATCGGGAGTAGGGGCGGGCCTGGTGGCCGCCCGCAGGCAACCATAAGGGTTGCCCGTACCACACGGGCCACACTCCACACCGCTACTATCTTCCAGAGAATTTTTCCAGCTTTTCGATCTCGCGCTCCGCCAGATCCATATACTTCTTGGCAGCCTGCG
>Ga0326728_10003456_pt1 | contig 48950 bp, 43 predicted proteins | sample MB3enrmetagenome_FD_207602 | JGI IMG/M metagenome (GOLD analysis project Ga0326728, IMG submission 207602) | Lab enriched peat soil microbial communities from McLean, Ithaca, NY, United States - MB31MN | ecosystem: Environmental > Terrestrial > Soil > Wetlands > Peat | place: USA: New York... | reverse complement strand
CGCTGGCTTTCAAAAACGCCCGGATCTGCTCCAGGCTCAGCCGCTCTCCGTTTTTCATGCTGACGATCAATACCCAGCATGCGGCCTCACATCCCCTTCAGGCTCATTCTGCGTTAGAAACACGGCCGGTCTTCAGGCTCATCCTGCGTTATACAAGACTGCCGGGCGAGCGAAACTCACCATGCCCGCCGTCATCCGGAAAGTCCGCGAGGCTGTCGGCGAGATCACAATCGTGATCTGTTCGATGACCGTGGCGGAACTAGCTCATGGCAGTATTCTGTTAGAGTTGGAGTCGATGCTGTCGGTCCGATCTTCGGGGGGGCCGGCATATTTCACCAAAACGAAAGGCGGGAAAAATGGTGCGCACCTATGGACTGACGCATATTAACCTCGTGGTGCGAGATGTTGAGCGCTCACTACGGTTTTATGGGCGGGTTTTCGGCGTGGAGGAATACGGGCGGACCCCAGGACTGGTCCACACCAGAACGCCGGGCTGCCAGGATGTGATCACTTTCGATGAGCAGGCGTCGGGCGCCGGTGAGTCACGCGGCATCGCGCACTTCGGCTTCCGTCTGGTTTCACCCGGCGACATCGACGCGGCTGTCGACGAAGCCGAGCGCGCCGGTGGCAAGCTGCTCCGGCGAGGCGAATTCAGCCCAGGCTACCCTTATGCCTATGTCGCCGACCCGGATGGCTACGAAGTCGAAATCTGGTATGAGTGAAGTAGCGGCACTCTAGAGGCTTCCTGGCGCACGCGTCCGTCCCGGTTTTCACAACTGTGACGCCCTGCGCCCTAACAGCGGATTTTAAGCCTCGCCTGCTATAATTACGATTCGTCAGTATGCCTTTCGAGCCGTTCCAAACGAATATCGACGGGGATAAGAAGATCTTCCTGCTGAAGCCTCGCGGCTTCTGCGCCGGCGTCGTGCGAGCCATCGATGTGGTGAAAATTGCCCTCGATCTCTATGGGCCACCGGTCTATGTGCGTAAAGAAATCGTCCATAACAAGCACGTGGTGGATGAATTGCGCCGGGCCGGAGCGGTGTTCGTCGAAGAGCTCGAAGAGGTGCCGGTGGGCGCGCGGACCATCTTCAGCGCCCACGGGGTGGCACCTTCGGTGCGCCGCCAGGCCCAGGAACGGCGGCTCCATGTGATCGATGCCACATGTCCCCTGGTGACCAAGGTCCACCTGGAAGCCGTGCGCTTCGCGCGCGATGGCTACAGCATCCTGCTCATCGGTCATAAAGATCACGATGAAGTCATCGGCACCTTGGGAGAAGTGCCGGATCGTACGTATCTGGTCGAAACCGTCGAGGATGTGGACCGCCTGGCAATTCCCGACCCGGCCCGCGTCCGCTATCTAACCCAGACGACCTTGAGCCTGGACGAGACACGCGACATTATCGTGCGGTTGAAAGAGCGGTTCCCGCTGATGCAGGGTCCTCCGGCGCAGGATATTTGCTACGCCACCGAGAACCGGCAAATGGCGGTGAAAGCGGTATCCAAGTTTGTCGACCTGTTGCTGGTGGTCGGCTCCGAGAACAGTTCCAACTCCAAACGGCTGGTCGAAGTGGGCCATAATTTCGGTGTGCGGTCCTTCCTGGTGAACGATCGCACCGACGTGGACCCGGGCTGGCTCGACAGCGTCGGCAGCGTCGGGGTCACCGCCGGGGCATCCGCGCCCGAGCACCTGGTCGACGAGCTGATCGGGTTTCTGCGCGAACGTGGCTTCGCGCGCATGGAGGAGATCGAGTTGGTGGACGAGGACGTGCGGTTTTCGCTGCCCTCCGAACTGACGGTCGCGATCCGATGAGCGCGCCCGTCGAAGCCCGCGATACGCTTTCGTCGGCCGTCCGGCAATCGCTCGGCCGCGCGGCGCGGCACGTGGCGGAGTTGCAGCGGGAAGACGGCCACTGGTCGGCCGAGCTGACCGCCGATAGCACGCTCGAATCCGATTACATCCTGTTCCAGCTCTGGCTCCATCCGCCGCAAGACGGCAAGTGGAATCCGCCCACGCGCGCGCGCATCGAAAAAGCCGTGCGCGCCATTCTGGGCCGCCAGTTGCCCGATGGCGGCCTCGCCATCTACGCGCGGGGGCCGGCCGAAATCAGCGCGTCGGTGAAAGCCTATTTCGCGCTCAAAGTGGCGGGTCTGGCGGTAGACGATCCGCGTATGGAGCGGCTGCGCAACCGCATTCTGGAGCTGGGCGGCATACAAGCGGCCAACAGCTACGTCAAGATCAATCTCAGCCTGTTCGATCTGTATCCGCGGCAATATTGCCCCAGCATTCCGCCCGAAATCGTGCTCCTGCCATTCCATTTCCTCTACCAGATGTCGGCATGGACGCGCGCCATCGCGGTCTCGCTGGCCATCGTGCACGCGGCCAATCCGCGGCGTCCGGTGCCGGCTGGTTTCCATCTGGACGAGATCTGGCTGGCCGGCGCCAGCCCCGCGTTTCGCCGCGAGTCGAAGCTCCTTTCCTGGCACAACTTCTTTCTCGCGGCCGATCGCTTCCTGAAGTGGTGGGATACCCACGGCGTGAAGGCCATTCGCAAAATGGCCATCGAGCGCGCCCGCCAGTGGATGCTCGAACGGCTGCAAAATTCCGATGGTTTGGGCGCCATCTATCCACCCATGATGTACTCGGTGATGGCTTTGGACGTGCTCGGTTTTGCCGCCGAAGATCCGGTACGCGTCGGGGCGCTTCGCCAGTTCGATAATCTGCTGACCGACGATGGCGAGCGGTTCTTTTTTCAGCCTTGCTTTTCCCCGGTTTGGGATACCGCCATTGCCACCTTCGCTTTAAGCCGGAGCCAGGCGCCGCCGGCCACCTTGCGGCGCGCGGCCGATTGGCTGTTGCCGCGGGAAATCCGCCGCCGCGGCGATTGGAGCGTCAAGCGGCCTCATGTCGAGCCTTCCGGCTGGCCTTTCGAATACGCCAACGCATTCTATCCGGATATCGACGACACCGCCATGACCCTGCTGGCGCTCACCGGCGCGGCGGGTTCCGATCCCCAGGCGCAGGAGGCATGCCAGCGGCGCGCGTTAGCCTGGCTTCTCGCCATGCAGTCAAAGGATGGCGGTTGGGCGGCCTTCGATGCCGATAACAACTGGCAGTTCTTGAGCCAGGTTCCGTTTGCCGATCATAATGCCATGCTCGATCCCACCTGCGCCGATATCACCGGACGGGTGCTCGAAGCGCTGGCCGCCCACGGCGTGAAACCGGACCATCCCGCTGTGCGGCGGGGCGTCGCGTGGCTGGTGCGGCATCAGGAGCAGGATGGAAGCTGGTACGGGCGCTGGGGGGTGGCGTACATTTATGGCACCTGCTTCGCGCTGCGCGGCCTCGCCGCCGCCGGAGAGAACGATCGCGAGGCCCACATCCTGCGCGCCGGCGAATGGCTGCGCTCGATTCAGAATGCCGATGGCGGATGGGGCGAAAGCTGTGCCAGCTACGATAACGGCACCTTTACGTCGGGCCCTAGCACGCCCTCGCAGACCGCTTGGGCCCTGTTGGGACTGATCGCCGGCGGAGATCCCGACAGCCGGAGCGTGCGCCACGGCATCGAATACCTGGTGCGAACCGAGCGCGCCGATGGGGGCTGGGACGAGCAGCTCGCCACCGGCACAGGCTTCCCCAGGGTCTTCTATCTGAACTATCGCATGTATAAGGATTACTTCCCGCTGCTTGCGCTGGCGGCCTTCGCCGGCCGGGCGGTTGGGAACCCGGACACAAGGGACAGATTATGAAATTTCCTCTCGGCATGACCGCCGGTTTGGCGGGATACATTTTCAGAAACAAGATGCGGCCGCGCCCCGAATGGCAGAAAAACGTCGCGCCGGCGGCCGACGCATCGAACCCGTTCCGCATCCTGCGCGCCACCACCGAGCCCGGCGTCAAACGCCAGCCGCATCCCATGATCAACAAGCGATTCCCCATCGTGCTGATGCTCGAACCGCTGCACGCCTGCAATCTTACCTGCACCGGCTGCGGGCGCATCCGGGAGTACGAAGACACCATCACGGAGCGCGTGCCGCTCGAAGAGTGCCTGGCGGCGGTGGACGAGTGCGGAGCGCCGGTGGTTTCCATCTGTGGCGGCGAGCCCATGATGTATCCGCAAATCGGCGAGCTGGTGGCCGGCATCCTGGAGCGCGGTCGGCACATTTACCTGTGCACCAACGGCATGTTCATCAAGCGGCGCATCCACGAGTTCACGCCCGATAAGCGGCTCTACTTTAACGTCCACCTGGACGGTATGGAGAAGAATCACGATCTGGCGGTGGAGCGGGAAGGCGTATTCCGTCTGGCCATCGAAGGCATCAAGATCGCCAAAGCCGCGGGCTACCAGGTCTGCACCAACACCACCGTCTACAAAGAGACCGACATGCGCGAGATCGAAGAACTGTTCGAGTATCTGCGACAGTTCCACGTGGATGGCCACCAGATCGCGCCGGCTTACGGGTATTCGGCGGTGAACGATCGCGAGATCTTCCTCACGCGCGAGGATGTGCACGAGAAATTCCGCGACATCGAGCGGCTGGCGAAGAAGTACGCCATCCGGCAGACGCCCATATATCTGGATTTCCTGCGGGGCAAGAAAGAACTGCCGTGCACGGCATGGGGCAATCCCACGTACAACGTGAAGGGCTGGAAAGGCCCGTGCTACCTGATTACGGACGGGCATTACAAGACTTTTGAAGACCTCATGACCCAGACGCAATGGGAGAGCTACGGGCCGGGCAACGATCCGCGCTGCGAGCATTGCATGATGCATTGCGGATTCGAGCCTTCGGCCGCGTTCGGCGTTAATGTGGGCATGGCCGACAATTTGAAAATGATCGCATGGATGTTGCGATGACGTGGGGCAGGCTTTAGCCTGCGGCGGGCTTCAGCCCGCGGTCGTGCGGCATGGGCGGGCTAAAGCCCGCCGCAGGCTGAAGCCTGCCCCACCGGCCTATGACACACTACTATGAAACCTGCCCTGGTAACCGGTGCTTCGGGATTTCTCGGATGGCACGTGGCGCGGGTGCTCATCGAGCGCGGCTACACGGTCCGCGCGCTGGTCCGGCCCGGCAGCCGAGTCCTGGAATTGCCGGTTGAGACGGCCAGCGGCGATCTGCGCGATCCCGGTTCGCTCGATCGCGCGGCGGCGGGGTGCGGCCTGGTGTTTCACGTGGCGGCGGATTACCGGCTGTGGGCGAAAGATCCGCGCGAGCTCTACCGTTCGAATGTGGATGGCACGCGCAACTTGCTGCGGGCCGCCCGCCAGGCGGGAGTCGAACGGGTGGTGTATACCAGTACCGTGGGTTGCATCGGCATTCCACAGGGAGGGATCGGCGACGAACAAACGCCGGTCGCGCTGGAAGATATGGCGGGTGATTATAAGCGCTCGAAGTTCCTGGCGGAACAGGCGGCTTTGGAATTTGTCCGCGAAGGGATGGACGTGGTGATCGTCAATCCCACCGCGCCGGTCGGCGATCACGATGTGAAACCGACACCCACCGGCAGGATCGTGCTCGATTTTCTGAAAGGCAATATGCCGGCCTTTATCGATACCGGGCTCAACGTGGTGGACGCGCGCGATACGGCGGAAGGACATTGGCTGGCCGCCGAGCGCGGGCGGGCGGGTGAGCGCTACATTCTGGGCTCGGAGAACCTGACGCTGGCGGAGATCTTACAAAAGCTGGCCCGCATAACCAAGCGCAAGCCGCCCACCACGCGGCTTCCCTACGCGGTGGCGTATTGCGCGGGCGCCTGCAGTACGGCCTGGGCGGAACTCACCGGCCGGCCGCCGCGCGTGCCCTTGGACGCGGTGCGGATGGCGCGCAAGAAGATGTGGGTGAGCCACGACAAAGCCAGCCGCGAGCTCGGCTTCGAACCCGGGCCGGCCGAGACGGCACTACGCCGCGCGGTGGAGTGGTTCTCGGCGGCGCGGGCGGCAAGCGGCTCTTCGGCATAACGCGGCGCGTCATGCGAATTGTGGCGGTAGCCTCCGAGCCGATGGAATTCCCCGGCATTCTGGCGCGCGCCCAGGAAATTCGCGCCATGGATGTGGGCGCGGATTGGGCGCGCCTCGCCCGCTTCGGACCGCAGGAATGGCTGCTCGTGGCCAATGGAGCTGGGGCGCGCCGGGCCGGGGCCGCTCTGGATGCCATCCTGCCCGGATTCGCGGCGGACGTCCTGGTTAGTACTGGATTTTGCGGAGCTGTTACTCCGGAATTGGGCGTTGGGGAGATTATTGTGGCTACCGAAGTGGTGGGGGAAACTGCCTGTTTTCCGGCGGAGCGGTTCTCCGCTTCCCCGCCGCACTATTCGGGTGTGGTGCGCACCATCGATCGCATCGCGCAAACGGCTAAGGAGAAACGGAAATGGCGGGACACTGGTGCAAGCGCGGTGGAAATGGAAGCCGCCGCCGTGGGCGAGCGGGCTGTCCGATACGGGCTGCCGTTTTATTGCGTCAAAGCTGTAACGGATGAGGCGGGCGAAAATTTGGCGAATGACCTGAATCGGGCACTGCGCCCGGACGGACACTTCGATACAATAGTAGTCTTAGGTTCAGTATTGCGCCGGCCCATGGTGCGGCTGCCGGAACTTGTCCGGCTCCGCAAACGATCCGTTCGGGCTGCGCGTGCCTTGGGGGATTTTTTTGCCAATTGCAGATTCTGATGTGAGCGCGGTGCCCGCGACCATGCACGCTGCCGTCTATCGGGGTCAGAGCATGATCCACGTGGAGGAGATCCCTACCCCGGAGATCGGGTCCGGTGAAATCCTCATCCGTGTGGAAGCGTGCGGCATTTGCCACACAGATCTCAAGAAAATCGAATACAACCTTCTGACGCCTCCGCGCGTATATGGTCATGAGACCGCCGGCGTGGTGGCGGCGGTTGGCTCGCGGGTAACCCGCTTCCGGCCGGGCGACCGGGTGGTGGCATTTCATCACATTCCCTGCCTGGAATGCTTCTACTGCCGGCGCAAGATTTACGCGCAGTGCCCGGTCTACAAGAAAGTCGGGATCACGGCGGGGTTCGAACCGGCGGGCGGTGGGTTCGCGCAGTACGTGCGGGTAATGGATTGGATCGTGGAGCGGGGCGTAGAAAAAATCCCCAATGGCATCTCCTTCGAGCGGGCCACCCTGGTGGAGCCGCTCAACACCTGCCTCAAAGCCGTGGTGCAGTGCGACCCGCAACCGGACGATTTCGTGGTGGTGTTGGGGCAGGGGCCGATCGGGTTGATGTTCACCATGCTGGTGAGGCGCACCGGTGCGCGCGTGGCGGCCACCGATCGGATCGCCGAACGCCGCGAGGTTGCGCTTCGGTGTGGAGCGGAATTCAGTTGGGACCCGCGGGCCGTCGATGTGGAAGCCGAGGTGAAGCGCCTCACGGAAGGACGCGGGGCGGACCTGGTGATTGTGGCGGTGTCGGTCCCCGATATCGTCAGCCAGGCGATCGCCTGTTCGCGCCCCGGAGCCGGTATACTGCTTTTTGCACAGACATCCGTGACCGAAAGAATCGAGGCCACGGGCGCCGACATCTGTGTAGGTGAGCGAACGCTATTCGGGTGCTATAGTGCATCCGTGGATCTGCAAAAGGAGTCCGCAAATCTGGTTTTTGGGGGTGAACTGCCGGTGGACGAGTTGATCTCCCACCGTTTGCCGTTGGTTAAAATCCGTTCAGGAATTGATTTGGCATTGCATCCGGGATCTAAATCGTTGAAAATAATCGTTCAGCCACAGAGGTGGTCATAGTGAATAACCACATGATGGCTGCCGTGCTTTATGGCAAGGAGCACTTGCAGGTCGAGCCGGTAGCTATTCCCATACTGCAAAGCGGAGACATCCTCGTACGAGTGAAAGTGGCGTTGACCTGTGGGACCGATGTGAAGGTCTTCCGCCGCGGATATCACGCTCGCATGATCGTGCCCCCTGCTGTGTTCGGGCATGAACTCGCCGGCGATGTAGTCGCGGTTGGCGAGGATGTAACGAAGTTTCGTGTCGGGCAGCGAGTGGTCGCGGCCAATTCCGCCCCATGTAACGAATGCTTCTTCTGCCGCCGGGGCCTGGAGAATCTCTGCGAGGACCTTCTATTCAATAATGGCGCTTATGCCGAGTACATCCGCATCCCGGCCAGAATTGTCGAACGCAACACCTATATTGTTCCGAACCATGTCGGCTATCACGACGCGGCCCTGATCGAGCCGCTGGCATGCGTGGTGCGCGGTTGGGAAGAAACCAATCCCCGCGAGGGCGATGCGGTGGCCCTTATCGGGCTGGGCCCGATCGGCCTGATGTTCGTCAAACTCGCAAAGCTGTCCGGCTGCCGCGTCATCGCGGTGGGGCGGCGCAAAACGCAGCTCGATCGCGCCGCGGCGTTGGGCGCGGACGAACTGATCGTGGGCGACGACGAGTCGAACCCGGTCCGCAACATCCGCGCGCTGACCGGCGGACGCGGCGTGGATATCGCCATCGAGGCGGTGGGCAAGCCGCAGACCTGGCAGTGGGCGGTGAACATGGTGCGCCGCGGCGGTGTCGTCAACTTTTTCGGCGGGTGCCCGAACGACACTACCGTTCACCTGGATACGGCCCTGCTGCACTATTCGGAAATCACGTGCAAGGCCAGCTTCCACCATACTCCGGCCTATATCCGAAAGGCCCTCGACCTGGTGGTGGCGGGGCACATCACGGCGGGTTTCTTTGTGAACCGTGAGGAGCCGCTGGCCAACCTGCTGGAAGTGATGCGCCACCTCATGAGCCACAACGGCCACCTGAAGACGGCGATCCTTCCTTAACATGACGGGCGCGGGAGCACCAGCCTTCCTGCCGCCAGCCGCTTTCGTTCGATCGGCGGAGGCGCTTCGCAAGACCTGGTCGGGCGAGGAGTCGTGCGCCTATACGCGGTGGCTGGCCACACACCACTACGAGAACTTCCACGTGGTGAGTTTTTTCCTGCCGAAACGGCTGCACCAGGATTTCTTCAACGTGTATGCGTACTGCCGGTGGGCGGACGATCTGGGCGACGAAATCGGCGACCCCAAGCGGAGTCTCGAATTGCTGGAGTGGTGGCGCGGCGAACTGGACGCCATGTACGAGGGCCGGGCCACGCATCCGGTGTTTACGGCGCTGGCGGGTACGGTGCGCCGCTTCGACATTCCGCGCCAGCCTTTCGCCGACCTGATCGATGCGTTCGTGCAGGATCAGACGGTCACGCGCTATCGCGATTGGGACGAGTTGTTCGGATATTGCCGCCGGTCGGCGAATCCGGTGGGGCGCCTGGTGTTGTATCTCGGCGGTTACTCCGATCCGCAGCGGCAAAAGCTCTCCGATGCCACTTGCACCGCCCTGCAACTGGCGAACTTCTGGCAGGACGTGACGGTGGATTTGCTGAAGGACCGCGTGTACATCCCGCTGGCGGCGATGGAGCGCCACGGCGCGACGCTCGCCGACCTGTTCGCGCGGCGCTTCACGCCGGCGTTCCGGGAAACCATGCGGGAGATCGTGGCCAAGGCGCGCGAGTTGTTCATGGCCGGCCTGCCGCTGGTGGGCATGGTGGACCGGCGCCTGTCGCTTGACCTGGACCTATTCAGCCGCGGCGGTATGCGGGTGCTGGACGAAATCGAGCGGCGGGGGTACGACGTGCTGGCGGCGCGGCCCGCCATTTCCAGAATGGAGCGGCTGCGGCTGCTTGCAAGGTCGCTGGTGCGGCTGGCGTTATCCCGGGCGGCCTGATGAACGTCATCGAGGAATCCTATCGCTATTGCCGCGCGGTGGCGCGCAGCCGCGCCAAGAATTTCTACTACTCTTTCGTGCTGCTCTCGCGCCAGCAGCGCAAAGCCATGTGCGCCATCTACGCGTTCATGCGCTACTGCGACGACCTGAGCGACGAGCCGGGCGCGCGCCGCATGCCGCTCGACCGCTGGCGCGCGGAAATGGACGAGGCGCTGGAGGGCCGGTTCAGCGGGCATCCGGTTTGGCCCGCATTTCACCACACTGTCCGGCGGTTCGGCATCCCGCATCAATATTTCCGGGAAATGATCGAGGGCGTGGCGTCCGACCTGGGACCGCGCCGCTTCGAGACCTTCGAAGACCTCTACCACTATTGCTACCAGGTGGCCTCGGTGGTGGGGTTGACGATCATCCACATTTTCGGCTTCGATACGCCCAGCGCGCTTCCCCTGGCGGAAAAATGCGGCGTGGCGTTTCAGTTGACCAACATTCTGCGCGATATCCGCGAGGATGCCGAACGCGGCCGCATCTACCTGCCCCTGAAAGATCTGCGGCGCTTCGGCGTAACCGAGGAGGACCTGTGCCGCGGAAACCGCAATGACGCGTTTCTGGCATTGATGGGGTTCGAGGCGGCGCGCGCGCGGGTGTACTATCGCGCGTCGCAGGAGTTGTTGGAACTGGTGCATCCGCGCAGCCGGCCCTCGCTGTGGGCTTTGATGTCGATTTACTCCCGCCTGCTCGACCGCATCGAACGCACCAACTACGACGTATTCCGGCGCAGGGTCCGCCTCAGTGCGTTGGAAAAGTCGTGGATCATCGTGCGGGCGTTAGTGGGACAACGGGAAGATCCATCTTGCCGATGGCCGGGATTGCTCTAGAATTCGATGCTCAGGCCTACGGCCGGTATGATCTTCAGAAACGTGTCCCGGGCGGCTTCTATGTACCCGTACTTAGCAAAATCGGGGATAAATCCGTAGTAATAGTAGTTGGCGTGATTGGTTAGATCGGTAATCTCGGCGTACAGCGTTGTTTTGGAGCGTTTGCCGTGGAACGCTTTATTGACGCGCGTATCGAGCCGGAAATAAGGCGGCATGCGGAATGTATTGCGGACATTGACGATGGGAAAGTAAGCATCGCCCTGATAGATCGGCACGCCGAGATAGCCCGCTACGGGAAAGCCGCTGCCGTATCTCGCGTTACTGCTGAGATTGACGCTTTCACTGAGGCGATAACTTCCGAATATGTTGACCGTATGACGCTGGTCGAAGTCGCTCCAGAAGTGCGCGCCGGTAGTGGTGTCGAGTGACCGCGCATAGCCGAGAGCGTAGGAGATCCAGCCGGTGAGCCGGTTGGCGCTGCGGCGCTGGAGAGTGAACTCGAGGCCGCGCGAGTAACCGCGCAAGGAATTGGCGAGAACGGGGCCGAGTTGCGGATAGAGAACGGGGCCGCCGGCAAAGGCCGTGCGGAACTGGCTGGCGGCGGAAAAGACTCCGTCGCGGATCGAGCGGTCGTAGGCCTCGATGCGCAAGCGGGTCCTCTCGTTGAGCAACTGTTCGAGCGCGAGGGAAAACTGCGTGGAGCGCTGGGCGCGCAGCGTGGCGGTGCCAAACTCACCGTAGAGATCGACGATGTCGGGGAAACGGGAGTACTGGCCGGCGGCGGCGGTCAGGCGCGTGTTGCGCAACGGCGAAACGGCGAGGCTGGCCCTGGGCATCAAGATGTTCTGGCGGGTTACGCTGAAATGGTCCCAGCGGCCGCCCAAGACGAGCGTCAGACGGTTGCCGGGCAAGGAAAGCGTATCCTGGATGTACGCTCCCGGCTGAACGACGGATTTGGAGAACTGGGCGGTTTGAAGCAGAGTGTTGGAAGGCTGTTCGAGGGCGTAATTCCAAGGCTCGTTCTTGAGGTAATCGCGGTCGAGATCCCGGTAGTCCCCGCCGGCCTGAAACTTGTTCCAGGCGCCGGTCTGATGCGTCAGATCCTCCCGCAGACCGATCTCGCTGCCGCTCGAGCGTTCGAGCAAATCGAGCGCGGAATCCCGATCCCGTTCCGAATCGAAGGAAGCATAGGCTTGCGCCTGGGAAATGGTGGAAGCGTTCGACCATGTCCAGCGGATGCTGGCCAATTCGCTGCGGCTCGAGCCGTCGTGCAGCCCGTCGATGCCGAAGACACTCCCGGAGTCTTTGGAGATGCTCGTCTCGCCGTGAATGGCCATGACGGTAATGCGGTTGTGATCGGTGGGGCTGTAGGTCAGATTGCCGTGTAGATCGTAGAAGCTCAGCCCCAGGCCGCTGCCGCGGCCCATGAGCAGGCTGACGTAATCCTTGCGGGCCGAGACCAGCCAGGTGGTTTTCTTGGAAGCGCCGAGCGGCCCTTCGGCGGTGAACGAGGCGGCCACGGTGCTGATATCGGCGCGAAACGCGACGCGCTCGGCATCTCCCTCGCGAGTCTGGACATCGAGCACGGAGCCGGTGAAATCGCCATACTGCGCCGGGAAGTTTCCGCTGAGCAGGGTCATGGAGCCGACCGAGGCGTTATCCAGCAGGCTGATGGAGCAGCTTGAGTTGCGATCGTCGAGAATGCCGTGAAACGGCGCGGTCATCAGGGCGCCATCCACGAAGATGCCGACATCGGCGGGGGCGGCGCCGCGAACGGCGAACTGGCCGTACCAATCGTTATCGGCGGTAACACCGGGGAGAGATTCGATGGCGCGGATGGGATCGTCGAGCAACACCAGGGAGAGGTTTTTGAGCTCCGTGCCTGTAATGGATTGTTCGACGGGAGCTTCCGCCTGAAGGGGTGCAAACGGTCCGGCGGTCACGGTGATCCGCTCCGTGTGTTTGAGCGCTTCCTGGCCGAGGAGGAGCTCGAGTTCCGGCGCGCCGGCCTGCACTTGAATGCGTTGTTTCAGCAGACCGTAATCGATGGTGCTGACGTACAGATCGGCTTCGCCCGGCGAGACGTTGGGAAGCTCGAAACGGCCGTTCTCATCGGTGACGGCGCGAAGATTCTGGCTCTTAATGGACACCAGAGCTTTGGCGATGGGTTCACCGGTTTTGAAATCGATGACCCTGCCGCGAAGGGTAATGGAGTGCGAGCCGGGAGCGTCCGGAGCGGGGGCGCTCTGCGGCAAGGCGTATGCCGAGCCGGCAATGCACAGCAAAATGATAGCGAGCCGAGTGTTCATGGGAAGCTCCATGGCCGATTATCGGACCCTTTTTACTTCTATACGGGGCAGTATAGACCTTTCCTTGTAGAAGTGCAAAGGGTCGTCTACTCGGCGCGCAGGGCGGACGCGGGGGCGATGCGAGCGGCGCGCAGCGCGGGCAGGAAGCCGGCCAGCGCGGCGGCGGCGGCCACCACGAGAGTGCCGGCCACAACCACGGGATACTCTTCGGCCCAATTCGGCCCGTTGGCCGGGAAAAGAAAGGCGCAGGCGATGGGTGGAAGCAGCAAACCGGCGATGGCGCCCAGGCCGACCATGCAGAGGATTTCTTGCATCACGGTTCCGACCACGCTCACGGCCGTGGCGCCTAAAGCCATGCGCAGGCCGATTTCGGATGTGCGCCGGGTCACCACGTAGTTGGTCACACCGTAAGCGCCCACGGCGGCCAACGCCATGGTGAGCAGGCCGAAGATACAAAGAACTGTGACCATGAGGCGATCGAAACGGAGATTTTCCGCAAGAAAGGCAGCCGTGGTCTTCAGGTCGTAAAGGGGCACATCGGGCGCCTCGCGCTCGACCAGCGCCTTCACGGCGGGGATCAGCAGTTCGGGCGTGCCGGCGGTGCGGACGTAGTAGCCGACGGTGGTGGCTCCGGTGTATGAGTAGTAGACCGAGGGCAGGCTGGAGGCAACGGGCGAGCCCTCGTCGCGGACCACCCCGACCACCTCGGCCGGTGCGCCGCCAGCCATATTCACGTGTTTCCCCAGAGGGCTGCGCCCATCGAAGAAGAGCCGCTTGAAATTCTCATTCACCAAAACGGCACGGGGTGGCCATCCGCGTTCGCTTCCGACACCATGCCCTTCGACGATGAGGCAACCGGTGTTGGCGAGGAAGCCGGGCGATATTTGGACCCAGTAGACACGCGAATCCGGGGGTGTCTCCAGCGGTCGGCCTTCGACTTCGAAGCGCGCGAGACTGCCGGAAGCGAAACCCACGCCCCGCACTCCCGGCAAGGCGGCCAGGCTCTGTTCGAGGCGGCGGAAGAGGCGCTCGGCCTGGGGAGAATAGTATCCTCGGGAGCCGGCATCCATGAGGAAGAAGATCATGTTTTCCTTCTCCGGCCCGGGCTTGCCATTGTTTCTCTTGAACATGTCGCGCGAGAAGGAAAAAGCGCCGAACATCAAGCCGGCAGATAGGGCCACTTGCGCCATGACCAAAGCTTTCCGAAAGCGGGCGTGGCTCAGGCCAAGCGGGACAACGGTCGCGGTGTTCAGGGCACGAAGGGGCGCGCTGAGAGCGGGCAAAAGGGCCGGGGCAGCGCCGAAGAGGAAGGCGGCCGCCAGCGAGACCGCGAAGGCAAGCAGCAGCACCCCCGGTCCGGGGTTGGAAGCGAAAGTCCGGGCGCGCTCGGGATCGAACAGGATTTTCGGAATAGCGCCGTGGATGGCGAAAGCGATGAGCAAGCCTGACAACGCACCGGCGGACGCGGGCAGCAGGAATTCCGCCAGAAGCTGGCGGGCCATGCGGCCGCGGCCGGCGCCGAGCGCGACGCGGATGGCGATCTCCTTCTGGCGGGCGGCAGCGCGGGCGAGCGAAAGCCCGGCCAGGTTGGCGCATGCCGCCAGGAGGACACAGACGGCGATTCCCGAAAGGCTCAAGAGCGTCTCTACGATTCGCGGTTCGATGCCGCGCCGGGCGGGCAGCAGGTCGAGGCGGCGGGAGAGAAACTGCTGGCGGCCGGTCCACGAAGCCGGGATGTTCGCAGCTTCGGCGCGGATCAATTGGCGGTAGAGAGGAGCCAACTCCGCTTGCGCGCGTTGCCGCGCCATGCCGGGTTGGAGGCGGCCGACGATGTTCATCCAAGCCATGCCGCGATCGGACAGCATGGGTTGGCCGGGTATAAGAACATCTTCGAGATCGAGCGGAACAAACAGATCGGGGGAATGGCCCGGTGTCAGGCTATCGATGCCGGGGGCGGCGATGCCGAAGATGGTGACGGGAAGATTATTCAAAAAGGCGCGCTGCCCGACGACGGCGGGGTCGCGCCGAAACCGGCGGGTCCAATACGTGTCGCTCAGCACGGCAACCCGCAGAGTACCGGTCCGGGAATCGTCCCGGCTGCCGAACAGCCGGCCGGCGGCGGGTTCGACGCCCAGCAGCTCGAAGTAGTTTCGGGAGACCATTTCGAGCGATACGCGCTCGCTGCGCCGGTGAAAGGTGAGGCCGGCTCCCAGGTTAGAGCGGGCGAGAAGGCCGCTGAAGACGGTGTTGCGGTCGCAAAGGTCGCGGTACGTGGGGTAGGAGAAGCAGGTGGCGTCGGAAGCGCCCGCGCCCCAGCAAAAACCGGGATGCGGGCCGGGACTGCGCAAGAACACCAGCTCGTCAGGCGATTTTACGGGAAGCGGCCGGAGACCGGCCTGAACGAGCGACGAAAATGCGAGGGTGCTGGCGGCGATGGCGAGGGCCAACGATAAGATGGCGGTGACGGCGAACCCGGGACTGGCGGACAGCAGGCGGACGGCGTAGCGAAGATCCCGCCCCATCGTTTCGAAGAAGGCAATGCCGCGCGCATCGCGGCACTCGTCTTTCACTTGCTCGAGGCCGCCGAAGAGCAGACGCGCCCGCCGGCGGGCTTCCTGGGGCGTACATCCCTGTTCGAGAAAGACGTCCACCTGGTGCTCGAAGTGGAATTGGAGTTCCTCGGAGAGCTCACTATCCATGCGGCCGCGGCCGAAGATCGCAGCGACGCGATATGCGAGATCGGCGAACACCCAAACTCCCCTAGGCGGTTCCGAGAACTTCGGAGACGGCGGCCACCAGTCTTCCCCAACTGACCTCTTCCGCCGCCAGGCGTTTCTTGCCGGCGGAGGTCAGTTCATAGTAGCGGGCGCGGCGGTTGTTTTCCGAAGCGCCCCACTTGCTGCGGATCCACCCGCGGCGTTCGAGGCGGTGAAGGGCGGGGTAGAGGCTGCCTTGTTGGATTTGCAGCGCGTCCCGCGAGACCTGCTGGATGCGCTGCGCGATGGCCCAGCCGTGCGAGGGAGCCAGGGCGAGTGTCTTGAGGATCAGGATATCGAGGGTGCCTTGCGGCAAATCGAGTCTTGGGTCGGACATGATCTTCGTTTGGGTGCTAAGGGAAGCATAGAGCTTTTCGTTGTAGAAGGGCAAGAGACCCACAGGGCCAGCTGCGGCGTACCTATCCCGGTGTTTCCTCCTGCCGGTCGATCTCCTCGCTGAGAATGATGGCTTCCGCCAGTTCCTTCATGGGGCGCCGCAGACGGCGGCTCTGATCGCGCAGGCGCAGATACGCCTCTTCCTCGGATAGATGGTGCTTCTGTTGCAAAATGCCTTTCGCGCGCTCCACCAGCTTGCGGGTCTCGAGCTCGCGCCGCATTTCCAGGGTGGCTTCGAGCAACCGCGCGTTCTCTTGCTGCAGAAAAGCCTTGGCGATGGCCACGCCCAGTTGCTCGCCGATGAACACCAGCATGCCGATCTCTTCCTGGCTGTGTTCGTGGGGTTCGCGATGGTGCACGTTAATTACGCCGACCAGGTCGCCGCCGCTCACCAGGGGCACGGAAAGCAGCGCTTCGTAAGTGTCTTCCACCAAGCCCTGGAAAAACTTGAAACGCGCGTCCTTGGTAGCATTCGAGGACAAGGCCACCACCGACTTGTGCTCGGCTACCCAACCCGCGACGCCTTCTCCCACATGCATGCGGAGATTGCCCAGGGCTTCGGCGTGGGGTACCTGCGAGGCGCGTAACACGACTTCGTTAGTGGCAGGGTCGATCAGGTAGACCAAACATGCATCGCATGCCGCGGCCTGAACGGTCAGACCCACAACTTCGCCCAACATTTCATCCAGTGTCAGTTTCGAACTGACAATGCTGCTAACTTGGTGGAGAATCGGGACCTGTGAAGTCGTTCCGCCCTCTACCTTCTTCGAGCCCATGTTTTCAAACTATCCGGCCATGGGGGGTGGGTCCAATCAAAAATTTTTATTTGCAGAATTTGCATTTGTAACTATCGATTTGAATTCCCGGTTCTCAGTTCCATCAGGAGTAACGGGCCGTTCAGTACGATTGCCCCTAGTATTTGTGTAGTAATTGTGAAGACTCTGTCACACAATATGTAGGTAGCCTTCGCGATGCGTTTCTTCAAGGGATTCCGGCCCCTGTCCGATCGGAACGAAGCCGAAGCTCATTCGGAAAACGCGCCCGCTCCCGCCGAGGAGATGTCCAACCTAAATGATGAGGACTCGCTCGAGCCAGACACGTCCCAACTGGGGCCGCTGGCGGGGTTGGCCCCTTTCAGCCCGGTGGTGATAGCGCTGTTACGCCTCTTCGAAAAGGAGGACGTGGAGATCGCCGAAGTCGCCAAACTGGTGGAATCGGATCCGGCCTTGACGTCCGAGTTGCTGCTGTTGGTGAATTCCCCGATTTTCGGGCTGCCTTCCATGGTAACCAACCCCGCCCACGCCGCCAAATTGCTCGGCCTGGATATGGTGCTGGCATTGGCCACGACGGTGGCTATGCGGACCACGCTGCGAATCCTGCCACGCAGCGGCGCCGTGCGCCGGCTGTGGAAACACAGCATGGCCACATCGTCTATCGCTTCCGACCTGGCACCGATCTATGGAACGCCGAAAGATTTCGCGCATACGGCGGGCATTCTGCACGATCTCGGGCGTCTGGGGCTGATTGCCGCGTATTCGGAAAGCTATCCGGTAATGGCCGGGAAAACCTATCAAACGCGCGCGGATATTCTGCGAGCCGAACACAGCGAATGGGGGATGGACCACTGCGAGGCCGGTCTGCGGCTGGCCAGTGCATGGCGGCTCCCCACGGCGTTGCAGCAGATCGCGGCGCGCCACCACGAATCCATGCGCGGCCGCGACTTGCTTTCCCTGATTCACACCTCCTGCCTGCTGGCCGACGATTGCGGTTTTGACGCCATCAGCTACGGCTACCGTTCCGACCTCGCATCCACGGTGCAGACTTACGTGCCGGAGGAACTTCGCCCCCGCATTATGGAGAAACTCCCCGACATGGAGAAGAAGATTGTCAGCCGTTTAGAGACGCTGGATCTGTAACATCGCGCGCCCCGCTTTCCGCGCGAATGGCTGTGACGCGGCTGAAGCCTTCCGCTACGCTGGGGGGCACCAGTTTGCGTTCCATCGTCGCCATGGCCTCTTCCGGCACCACGCGATGGCGCGCGGTGTTGCGCTCGCGGCAGACGGCCGGCGGCGTGTCGAAGAAGATTGCTTCCACTTCGCAGCCCAAGGCCCGCCCGATGCCGATGTACGGCCGCCGCTCCTCGGGTGTGAGGTTAGTGGCGTCGATATAAGTGACCGGCCGGCCGATGGCAAGACGCTGCCGCAAGAGATATCGCAGGGTTTGAAAGACGCGGTCGTGAATGGATTGATCGCCCTCATCGTCGGCCAGCAGTTTTCTGAGTGTGTCCGAGGACAGGCCCACCACGCCCCGTTGTGTGAGATACGTGGATTTTCCAGAGCCCGGAAGGCCGACCAGCACCACGATGCGCATCAGTGTCCAGCATAGCGCCGCTTCCGGCGCGGCGACGCGAGCGCGAGCGCGAACGCGAGATTGATTGTGGGGTTTCCTCTGCTATACTCCGGAGTTGAGCGGGGCCGCGGGATATGAGGTGCGATCCTGTGGGGATGCCGGTATGTCGATTAGGCTGACGGATGCCGAGATTGATCGTCTAATCCGGGAGCGCAAGCACTTGCCGCCCGACTACAGGTCCCCCTTCCGCACCAAGCAGAAGCACGGCCACCAGGAACAGGAACTCGATTTCACGGGTGTGGGTGGTAATAAATTCCGGATACTGCTTCGCCAGAGCAATGGCAATCCGTTCGATTTTTCTGTAATTCTCGCGTTACTTCCGGAAGCTGGTGCTCTCTTTCGCCTGCGCCGGTACAACGGAAAAAGCCACCAGCATACCAATGGGATCGAGAATCAGACTTTCTATGATTTTCACATTCATCAGTCCACCGAGCGCTACCAGGACCTCGGGATGCGTGAAGACACGTTTGCCCAGACCACCGACCGGTACGGCGATCTGGAGGGCGCCATCCGTTGTATGTTGAGTGACTGCGGTTTTATCGCGCCGGACGACAGGCAAACACGGCTATTCGGGGAGGAGTGGTGACCACCGAGGATCTGGAGCGGGATTTCAAGAGCAAAGTCTGCGAACACGTTAGGCTCATGCCGGAAGGTATGGATCGGTATCGCGTTTTCACACCTTTCAAGTTCGAAGACGGCGATCATCTTGCCATCGTCCTTAAGCGCGCTGAGGGCTCCTGGCTGCTTTCGGACGAAGGCCACACCTTCATGCACGTTAGCTATGACCTGGACGAGAGGGATCTCCAGCGGGGCACGCGCCAGAAAATCCTGGTCAACACACTTTCCGCATTTTCAGTCGAGGACCGCGAAGGCGAGTTGCAGCTACAGGTGCCTGAAGAACGTTTCGGCGATGCACTCTACAGCTTTATCCAGGCGCTGTTGAAAGTGTCGGACCTAACGTTCCTTTCGAGAGAGCGTGCCAGGTCAACCTTCATGGAAGATTTCCGGCGGTTCATGGATGCGAACGTGCCCGCGGACCGAAAGGAGTTCGACTGGCACGATCCTTCCCGTGACCCAAACGGCAAATACATCGTGGATTGCCGTATCAACGGCATGGCCGAACCTCTCTTTGTGTATGCCCTCAACGGCGACAACAAGGTCCGGGATACGACGATCGGCATATTATATTTCGAGCGTCTCGGAGTCCGGTTCCGCAGCCTGGGTATTTTCGAGAGCCAGGAGGAGGTCAACCGCAAGGTTCTGGCCAGATTCAGCGATGTTTGCGAGAAGCAATTCTCAAGCCTTGTAACCAACGAAGAACGCATTGTCAGATACTTGCATGAATCCTTGGAAGAAGGCTGAAAAGCCAAAGGACGCATTCTTGATTCATCGCAGGGCCGGGTCTTCGGCGGGCAGCAGCCTACAACGTCATCTGGATTTCCGTTCCCTTTCACCGAGTGCATAGATGGGTGCTATCTGGCCGGGATTCCGAATCGCTGCCAGGTTTCTGCCAGCGTCGTGCCGTTGACATCCGGCCGGCGCGCTTGGCATACTCCGGTTCGTGATCTGGGCACCTTCCCGCGAGTGGATCGAACAGACCAACGTCTGGCGCTTTATGGAACGCCTCGGGTTCCATGACCGCGAGGAGTTCCTTCGTTTCTCCCGCGAAAATCCCGAGCGGTTCTGGGATGAAATGCTGCGCGAAATGCATGTGGAATGGTTCGAACCCTACACCCGGGTGATGGATGCCAGCCGCGGCCCGGAGTGGACTCGCTGGTTCATCGGCGGCAAGCTGAATATCGCCCACAACTGCCTGGACCGCTGGGCCGCCTCCGGGCGCATCGCCTGCTTGTGGGAGAACGAAACGGGCAGCACGCGGACCGTCACCTTCCCCGAACTGCGCCGCGAGGCCAATCGCGTGGCCAACGGACTGCGCGCTTTGGGCCTCGAAGCGGGCGACCGGGTGGCGCTGGCCATGCCCATGGTGCCCGAGATCCTCTCGATTCTCTATGGCTGCTTCAAATGCGGATTGACCGTGGTGCCGATCTTCGCGGGGTTCGGCGCCGGCGCCATCGCCGCCCGCGTGAAAGATTCCGGGGCGCGCGTGCTGTTTACCGCCGATGGGCTGCCGCGGCGGGGCAAGCGGGTGCCGCTCCTCGAAAAAATGCCCCGCGACGTGGAACATACCATCGTGCTGCGCTACCAGGGCGGTGACGTGGCCGGTCACTTGACCTGGGACGACTTCCTTCACGGGCAGCCGGACGAGGCTGGCACGGAATCGCTCGATGCCGAAACCCGCGCGCTCCTTCTTTACACATCGGGCACCACGGGCCGGCCCAAGGGGACGGTGCATACGCACGGCGGCGTGCTGGCGCAAACCGGCAAGGAGATCCGGCTCGGGTTCGACCATCGGCCCGAAGACCGCTTCTTCTGGCTATCCGACATCGGCTGGATGATGGGCGCCTGGAGCATCCTGGGGAACCACCTTTTCGGCGGCACAATCTTGTTGTACGATGGCGCGCCGAACTATCCCGGTCCCACACGGCTGTGGGAGATCATCGAGCGGCACGGCGTCACCACATTCGGCGTTTCACCAACCGCCATTCGCGCGGTTGCCAAGGAACTGGGAACGGCGAGTCTTCCGCCGATGCCGACCCTGCGGATGCTCGGCTCGACCGGCGAACCCTGGGACGAAGCTTCCTGGATGTGGTTCTTCGAGCGCGTGGGACGGCGGCGCTGCCCGATCGTCAACATTTCGGGCGGCACGGAGATCATCGGCTGCTTCCTGTTCCCCCTGTCCATTCAGGAATTGAAACCGTGTTCGCTCGGCGGACCGGCACCGGGCATGGCCGTTGAAGTGGTGGACGAAGCCGGGCAGCCGGTTCGTGGCCGCACCGGTTACCTGGTTTGCACCGCCCCCGCGCCCTCCATGACCCGCGGCATCTGGAACGATCCGGAGCGGTACATCGAAACCTACTGGTCGCGTTTTCCCGGAATGTGGTATCACGGCGACTGGGCCAGCGTGGATGAGGACGGGCACTGGTTCCTGCACGGGCGGGCGGATGAGTCGATGAATGTGTCCGGCCGCAAAGTGGGGCCGGCCGAGGTGGAAGAAGCCATGATGCAGCACCCGGGCGTGGCCGAAGCAGCGGTAATCGGGGTACCGGATGAAATCAAGGGCGAGGCCATTGTCGGTTATGCCGTTGCGCGGCCAGGAAGCGTGGTGGATCCGGCGGCCGTTGGCTTCACCGTGGCCGAGGTGCTGGGCCCGGCTTTCCGTCCGCGGGAGGTGATCGTGGTGGCGGACCTCCCGAAAACGCAAAGCGGAAAGATTGTCCGGCGGTTACTGCGGCGCAAGTACCTGGGCGAGCCCCTGGGGGATCTTTCGACCGTGGCCAATCCGGCGGCGGTCGAGTAGGGTTACAGCTTCTTACGGTTTCCAGCGGACGATCCTCACATGCGGGCCGCGGGGTGCCCAAACGGCCGGGTCGGTGGGGCCGAACATGGCTAAAACCGGAGTGCCCACCGCGGCGGCGAGATGGGTGATCCCAGCATCGTTTCCTATGAAGATGGCAGCCTTGGAAAGCCAGCAAGCCAGATCGTAGAGATTCTCCATTCGTACGGCTTCGGCGAGAGGCGGATCGTCGGGACCGGCGCACCAGTGCACCGGCATGATGGGCTCCAACTTCGCGGCAAGCGCGCGAAATTTTTCGAGCGGCCAATTCTTGCGCGGGCTGCCGGAAAACGGATGGATCACCGCGAAGCGGCCCCGTGCTTGCGGCGGACACTCGATGCGCGGAATGCCGTCGCTCCGGCAGGAGGCAATCGTCCGCACCTGGTCGAGATAGAAATCCACCGCGTGTTGCGGCGCGCCCTCGACAGGAAGCGCGGGAAAGAATGTGAAAGGCAGACTCAGTTCGCGCACCAAGTCGCGGAATTCGGAGCGGTTCGAGCCATACCAGGAGACGATGGAATCGAACGAGCGCAGTTCGTCGACGAGCCGCGGCGGAGGGTCCGCAATCCCGAGCAGGTCGAGCCCCGTCGAAGCGAACGAGCGCACGCGGGAGGCAAATCGCACGAGCGGGACATTGGCCGAGGCAGTCCAAATCTCCAGGTAATCGGCGCGGAGACACTCCAATGCGGGCAGCGAAACGACGAAATCTCCGATGGCTCCTGGCCGGATGGCGAGTCTGCGCATGGGTAGCTACAAGTTAACGAAAACAGGATGCCAGATGCCTGTTTTATGCACAAGCGTTCCACGGTTACAGACATGTAACTCATTGGAAACAAAACGAAATAAATGTTGAGGAAAAACGACCTTCCGCTCCAAAATTAATTTGACGCCCAGGCGGTTCCGGGGCATATTGGGGAAGGTTCCAAGAGGTTTGAGGAACAGCAAGCCTCCGGAAACGTAGCGGACCGGGAACGGTGATCCGCAGCCTAAGGTCTATTTAAACGATAGTTCGGGTTGCGGGGAGCGAACGGAGATCGGGCGGATCGGGAAGGCGAACCGCCGGGCGGCGAAACTTGGGGAACGCTTTGATCCCGAGGGACGAAAGATCCCAAGGGGGAGTGGAACCAGGAGGCGCAGTTCGGGGAGTTGCTCGAGGAAGCGGCAACGGGCTTGAGGCGACGAAGCAGCCGGTACCGGGGCGAACCGGTGGCGGTAGCAGAGCCGAGGGCCGAACGGGCGGTGGAATCGGGCGGCAAGTGGGCGAAGTAGCAGGCCGGGAACATTGACCCTGGAATGGAGGCCTCGCGAGGGGCAGCCGTTGTGGGCGAGGGAAAGGCCGTTACGAGCTTACGGTTTTGGACGGGAGAGCGAAGCAAGGCTGCGGTGAGTCAGGAAGCATCGATCCCGAGGCTGGAGAAACCGGTCGAGGGGGAGCTGAGAGGCGAATCACCCGGCGCTCCCGAACGCAGTGCTCGGTGCCGTGCATGCCGGCGGAGAGCAAGGCTGGGAATCAGGTCACTTGGAACCTTTTTTTGTTTGTCCAGGCTTCCGGCGGCCAGCCGCGCCTATCACGATATGCGGGCAAGCTAACGCAGCCCATCTACGCCGATTTGTGATAGCGTAATGATTTCATTTCAACCTGGAGGACAAATGGAAGCCCTCGGCATGATCGAAACAAAGGGCCTGGTCGGCGCTATTGAAGCCGCCGATGCCATGGTCAAAACGGCAAACGTAGTATTGCAAGGCAAGGAATTCGTCGGGGCTGGGCTGGTCTGCATCACGGTACGCGGCGATGTCGGAGCGGTCAAAGCGGCTACCGATGCCGGCGCGGCCGCTGCCCGCAGGGTCGGCGAACTGGTCTCCGTGCACGTCATCCCGCGTCCGCACGAGGAAGTCGAAAAGGCGCTGCCTACCGGCGGTCTCAAGAAGTAAAGGCCAATGCTCCAGGACAAAGATCTCCTGTCGATACAGGAGGTCAGGACCAAGGTTGAGAAGGCCCATCAGGCTTGGCTGAAGTACCGCGTCTTTTCCCAGGAACAGGTCGATCGGGTTGTGGAAGGCATGGCTGCCGCCGCCAGGGCCAATGCGCGGCGCATGGCCGAGCTTGCGGTCGAAGAAACCGGGTACGGGAATGTCCAAGATAAGTACATCAAGAACCTGTTGACTTGCGATTGGCTTCCCCGCCGCATGCGCGGCATGAAGACAGTCGGTGTTTTGCGCGAACTCCCGGACGAAAAGATCGTCGAGATGGGGGTCCCGCTGGGCGTCATAGCGGCCATTTTGCCCACCACCAATCCCACCTCCACCGCCATATATAAAATCCTGGTTTCGCTCAAAGCGGGAAACTCCGTGGTTCTCAGCCCGCACCCCCGCGCGCACCAATCGACGTGTGCCACGGCGGGCGTGCTGTATAGAGCGGCGGTCGAGGCCGGCGCTCCGGAAGACGTTATTCAATGCGTGGATGCGGCGACGCTCGAAGGCACCAACGCCCTGATGCGCCACGAAAAAGTCAGCGCGATTCTGGCAACCGGTGGCTCGGGCATGGTGAAGGCCGCCTATTCGAGCGGCAAACCGGCTTTCGGCGTGGGGCCCGGCAACGTGCCGGTGCTGGTGGATACTTCGGCCGATCTGGAAGACGCCATCGCCAAGATCATCGCCGGCAAATCGTTCGATTACGGCACGGTCTGTTCGAGCGAACAGGCCCTGGTGGCGGAGATCTCGTTGCGCGACCGCATCCTCGGCCTGCTCGCCAACCATCGGGCGCACATCTGCAATGACGCGCAGAAAGAAGCGCTTGGCAAGCTGCTGGTCACGCCCAACTGGACCATCAATCCGCAGTGCGTCGGGCAAGCGCCCGGCAAGCTGGCGCGCATGGCCGGATTCGACGTGCCGGCCGAGACTTCCATCTTGTGCGCGGAAGTGGCGGGAGTAGGAAAGCAGCATCCGCTTTCCATGGAGAAGCTGTCGCCGGTATTGGCGCTCTATTTTGTTGCCGATTTCGCGGCGGCCATGGAAACCTGCCATGCGCTGCTGCGGTTCGGCGGATTGGGCCACACCGCCGTCATCTATTCGAAAAACGACGCCCGCACCCGCGAGTACGGTCTGCGTATGCCGGCCATGCGGGTACTGGTGAACACGCCCGCGCCGCAGGGCTCGACGGGCATCACCACCAACGTGTTTCCGTCCATGACGTTGGGTTGCGGCGCCATGGCCGGCAACATCACGTCGGACAACGTCGGACCGCAGCACCTGATGAACATCAAGCGCCTCGCGTACGTAGTTCGCAAGCCGGAAGAGGCATTCGAGATGCCGCTCGATGTCAAAGCGGCGCCGAAAACTTCCGCCATGGCGGCCGGCACGGCCGGAGCACCCGTCGAGCGAGCGCAAGTTGTCGCGGCGGTGGAACGGTATCTGGCTTCCCGTGGGGTCGCCGGGCCCTCCGCGCCGGCCGCTGAAACGCCGGTGACGCCCGCCGCTGTGATCGCCAAGGTGACGGCGGATGTCGTGGACCGCGTCCTGGCGCAGCGTGCTGGATGCGAATCGGCCGGATGCGAATCGAAGAGCGGGTGCACTTTAGCGTCACCCGCTGCGGCGCCGGCGGAAGAAGCGCCATCCCCGCCGCCACCGCCCGCTCCCAAGGCGGTGGAATTCGTCTGCGAGGCGGATGTCCGCGCTGCCATGGCGGAAAACAAGAAGATCTTCATCGGACCGAAGACCATCGTGACCCCGTCCGCCCGCGACTTGGGCGGTCCCTCTGATATTCTGGTGTTGGTCCGGGGCTGAGGAAGCGACGTGGATTTGAATCTCGACACACTAAAGCGCGAAATCCTGGAGTATCTCGATACGGCCGGTTTTGCCGTCTATCACGGCAGCCCGGGCGGCCTGGAAGGCATGCCCATGGTCCTTTGGGACACCGAGCGCCATCCGGACTACCAGATGTTTCTGGACGTGGCGCAAAAGTGCGGCACCAAGCTGGTGGTTTTCGCCTCCGCGGAGTTCGACGCCACCGAAATCGACGAGCTGCTCCACCAGCTCGACGAGAGCGAGCTGAGCCGCGAAGACCGGCGCGAATACGAATCTCGTCTGCGGCCGATCCGCGCCTATGGCGGCATCACCTGCACGCTGGAGCTGGCCTTCGATTACCATAACCGGCTTTACGTTTACGAGCTTCAGCCGGATTGGTATGAGGAGTTCGTGGGAATCGAGGAAGAGATCCTGGCGCTCGTTGCGGGCGACGAAGATCCCGACAGCGACGATTCCCTGGGCGGATACTTCTCCAACAACTGAACCATGCTTCGCAGGTGGGTGCTTCCGGCCGCCGATGCGCGGCAGGTTCAGTCGCTCTCGACGGAACTCGGTATCGCCCTGCTGGCGGCCAGGGTTCTGGCGCATCGCGGATTGGTTGAACCGGAGGCCGCGCGCCGTTTTCTCCATCCCTCGCTCGAAGACCTTTTGGACCCGTTCCTGATGCGCGACCTGGATCGGGCCGCCGCGCGTCTTCACGAAGCCATCGAGCGGTCTGAGAAGGTCCTGATCTACGGCGATTACGACGTGGACGGCACCACGGCCGTGGTCTTGCTGCTTACCGCCATCCGGCTGGCCGGCGGCGCCGCCGAATACCACGTGCCCGATCGGCTCAAGGAAGGCTATGGCATGCGGCCGGAGGTGGTGGAGACGGCGGCGGCGCGGGGCGTGCGCCTGATCATCAGCGTGGATACGGGCATCCGCGCGGCGGAAGTGGTCCGGCGTGCCGCCGAATTGGGCATCGACGTGATCGTCACCGACCATCACTTGCCGGAAGCCGAATTGCCACCCGCGCTGGCCGTGCTGAATCCCAACCGTCCTGATTGCGGCTATCCCGAGAAGAACCTGTGTGGCGCCGGGGTGGCGTTCAAGCTGGCGCAGGCCTTGCTCGCGCGTTGCGGATGGCCCGCGGCTCGCCTGCGCCGCCTTTCCGCGTCTCTGTTGAAGCTGGTGGCGATCGCCACGGTGGCCGATGTAGTGCCGCTCACGGGCGAAAACCGCGTGATGGTGAAACACGGGTTGGAGGGGCTGCGGGACGTGCGCAATCCGGGGCTGCGGGCGCTGCTGGACGTTGGCGGCTTCACGGGCGATGTGCCGAGCGCGCGGCAAGTGGCCTTTCGGATTGCCCCGCGTATCAACGCCGCCGGCCGCATGGACACGGCGCGCATCGTGGTCGAGTTGTTCCTCACCGCGGACCCCGCCCGCGCCCGCGAGCTGGCGCAACAGCTCCACGACTGGAATAGCGAGCGGCAGGAAGTGGAAGCCCGCATCCGCGAGGTATGCGAGCGCGTGGCGGTGGATGAAGCGGCCGCGGCGCTGGTCTACTATGCCGAAGACTGGCATCGCGGCGTGCTCGGTATTGTGGCCAACCGCCTGGTGGAACGATTGAACCGGCCCGTTTTTGTATTGGGCCGCAACCCGGACGATGGGCTGGCGCAAGGCTCGGGGCGCAGCATCCCCGCGTTCCACTTGCTCGATGCCCTGGAATCGATGCCCGATCTGTTCGTCCGTTTCGGCGGACATCAACACGCCGCGGGGGTGACGCTGGAAGCTTCGCGAGTGGACGAATTCCGCCAGCGGTTCCAGGCTTATGCCGCCGCGCGCCTGAAGCCGGAGGATTTTCTGCCGCGGATGGAAATCGATGCGGTTGCCGAACTGCGCGAGCTCACCGAGGCCGCGATCGCCGACATTCTCTCCCTGGCGCCGTTCGGCCACGGCAACGAGCCTCCGGTGTTCGCCGCGTTGGGAGTGGAAATGGCCGCGGCGCCGGTGGTGATGAAAGAGAAACATCTGAGACTGGCGGCCAGGCAGAACGGCCGGACGTTGCTAGTGAAGGCGTGGAATTTTGCGGAGCGGGCGGACGAGGTGGCCGCCGGCGCGCGAGTGGACATTGCATTCACGCTGGAGGAAGACGCCTATGCCGCCGCGCGCGGCAACCCCGGATGGTGCGCGGTGCTGAGAGATGTGCGTCCGGCGGGCGCACTGGCGACCGGCGTGCGATCCGGATCTTTCAGTGCCGCTTGAGCTCTTGAATCAGACCTTCCAGGCCTTTTTTCGCATAGATCGCGGCGAGGTTCTGTTCCTCGAGCGACGGCGGCAGAGTCCTGGCGAGGGCGGCGTTTTCGAGGTCCTGGCGCGAGGGCACCCACAATTGGCCATCGGCGAACTGTACCCTGCTGACGAAACCGGCGGTGGATTCCACATTCACCGGTTTGCCTTCGCGCGTGAAACGCAGGGTGGTCTCCTGCTCGAGGCGGGTGGTCTTGCCGGCCGGCAGGCTCAGGTTCGGGTCGGAGCCGGGCAGCGAAGCAGCCAGATATTGCTGGCCGTTCTGATCGCGCACCAGCCAACCGAGCTCGACGTACTTAACCGGCTTGGCGGAGCGGTTGAGCACCTGGATGCTGGGAGCGCGCGCCTGGTTGCCGGCAATTTGCGCCCAACCCTCGACGGGCTTGATGGGCGAATCGGGAAATTCGAGAAACGCGAACCGTTCGGTGCGCTCCGATGCCAGGGCCGCGGAGGTGACGGCCGGACCGCGCTCGACGCGCACATCGAGCTGCGGCCGGCGAGCCATGGCTTCGAGCATGGCCTGCCGCAATCCCTCGGGGCCGGCTTGCGAAAGGATTTGCCGGTAATGATCGCGGTCGCGGCGCGCCTCCATCTCCCAGGCCGTCAGGGTGCGGCGCGAGTTCAGCCGATCCAGGCCGTAGAACGAAAGGTTCTGAAAGATGACGCCATCCAGGCTCACTTCCACCAGCGGTCCGCCGATGACTGAGCTGGGCCGCATCAACTGCATGTCGATGGGCACCGGGAAAACTTCACCCGGTCCGATGTCCAGGCTGGGGATGGAAACCGAACCCTTGCCGCCTAGCGTCACTTCCTGCGAGAGCACCCGAAGGGCGATGCCGTGAATGCGGTTGGAGCTGGTGTTGCGCAGCGTGAGCAGCGCGGTGTGCAGGTCGATCACCAGGGCCGCGCCGCGAGCGCTGGTGTGTGAATCGCCCACCGAGATGCCGACCAAAGCCACCGGCGCGTCCTTCCCCAGATTGACGTTGAACGAGCCCGTGGACAGCGGCGATTCCTGGGCGGTTAGAACGGATGCGGCGAGCAATACCATGGCCGCACGGGCATGCAAGCTAATCCACATCGACTTGGTTCACCACTACGTGGCCGGTATTGGAATCCACGTAACGGGCCTCCATCGAGCCTTCCGCGCCCACTTGGTAAGTGATGTCATTTTGCATCGCCGTGGGATTGAGCAACCCCAGCGACTGGCCGCCTTCGCGTACCTGAATGCCATCTTGAGTAGTCTGGACGACGATGCCGGTGTCTCTAGCGGCGATGGGCGCCGAGTTGGGAGCCGGCCGTTCGATTACGATGCCGGTCACCACGAGGACCATTACGCTAGCCAGCGCTACGGCCGCGCGAAAACCGCTGAACACGCGCGTTGGCCGATCCGGTTCGAGACCGCGCACACATTCGCCGGCCGCCAGCCCCAAGCGGATGTTGGCTCTCATTTCCGCCGCCAGGCGGTTCCAGGGGAGCTCTGGAGTTTCGGCAAGCGAGGGGAGCGTCTGCCGCAATTCGTCGAACGCGGCGATCTCCGCGCGGCATTGTTCGCAGCGCGCCACATGGCGTTCGGTGCGCCAGCGGGCCCAGAGACCGAGGTCCCCGCCCGCGTGCAATGCCAGGATAGCCTGATCCGGGTGTCTCATCTTTTTACCGCTTCCTTCTTTCCACGTACCGGCGAAGCTTGGTGCGGGCGTTCGCAATATGCGAACGCACCGTGGCCTTGGAGCAGTTCAGCCGTCTGGCCACTTCTTCCGCCGGCAAGCCTTCCACGTCGCGCAGGAGCAGTGCGGCCCGCTCCCGCGGGCTCAGAAGGCGCATCCCATCTTCGAGATACTTGCGATGTTCGCTCCGCAGAAGAATCTGTTCCGGGGTTTCGGCATCGCTCTGGGGCGCGTCCTCGATTTCACAAAACGTAGCGCGGCTGGAGCGGCGCATGAAATCGATAGCCGTATTCGTCGCGATTCTCGACAACCAATGGGCTGCTTTTTGTTCGTCCTTGAGCTGTTCTTGGTGTTGCAGAGCCTTGATGAAAGATTCCTGGGTCAGATCCTGCGCATCGTCAGCGTTGCGGACAATGCGATAAATCTGCACGAAAATCCGCCGTAAGTGCTCAGATATAAACCGGTTTTGCCGCTCGACCAGTTCCAGACCGGGCTCGATGACTTCGCTCATCTGGCTGTATACAACAGTTCCCACAGGTTTCTTCTACAAACAGATGACGGCGAAACCTGAAAAACGTGGAAACGAAAAGCGGAAATGCCGCTAACGGCATTGTAACCCGCGGTACCGGATCGGCGGGAGCGGGCGGGCAGAGTGGACTGGTCTGCCCAGGCGCCGCGCCGGCTTCACGCACACACCTTCTTGAGCAGCCAGGCCATGTTCTCGCCCAGGACTTTCATGGTGCGCAGGCCTTCCGCGTCGTGCTCCACCTCACCCGGTTCGCGCCCAATGGCCATATTCCAATAGCACGAGCCGGGAACGATCATCTCCGAAATCAGAAAAAAGTGGTTAAGCGTATCGAAGGCGTGGATCTCGCCGCCCCGGCGCACCGCTACCACGCCGGCGCCGATCTTGCGGCGCATCATTCCACCGTTCGCCATCGATACCATGCAGGCGCGATCGATCACCGCTTTCATCTCGCTCGAGACGTCGCTCACATAGGTGGGCGAACCGAGCAGAACGCCATCCGCCGCGGCCATCTTTTCGAAAACCGAGTTGAACGCGTCGTCTTCCTGCGAGCAGCGGCGGTTCCTTCGCGCGGAACAGTTGCGGCAGGCTTTGCAGCCGTGCATCGGCATGCCGGCGAGCTCGACCAACTCCGTCTCGATATCCTCTTTACGCAGCTCGTCCAAGACATGGCCGAGCAGCAGTGCCGTATTTGCGCCCCGGCGGGCGCTACCGTTGATGGCGACAACTTTCATAATCAGTCTCGAAACTCCTATTTTCGCGCAATTCGCAGGTTGCGGCCAAGCGAGAATGCGGAGATGATTATCCTGAAGGGATTATGCAAATGACGGGACGGATCGCCCTGGTGGGCATTTTAGGAGCTGCTCTGGCGCTGGCGCAACCTCCCCGGCTGGCGGGAATTGCGCACGTGGCTTTTCGCGTGGCCGATCTGGAGGCCTCTCGCGCTTTTTACCAGAAGCTCGGCTATGAGCAGGTTTTCGCCATGGAGCGCGAAGGGAAAACCACGGAAGCGTTTCTTAAGGTGAACGATCGCCAGTTCATCGAGCTATATCCGCGGTCGAGCGATTCGCAACCGCTCGGCTTGATGCATGTCTGCTACGAGGCGGACGACCTGGAAGCAGTCCGCGCGGCCTATGCCGGGCAAGGCCTAAATCCGCCGGAGGTGCGGAAAGCGGGGGCCGGCAACCTGCTGCTGGCGCTTCGCGATCCCGAGTCGCGGACCATCGAATTTACGCAATACATGCCAGGGTCCCGCCACTGGGAGGATCGCGGCCAACATCTCGGCGCCGCTCGCGTCTCGACCGAAATCACGGCCGTAGCCTTTCCGGTAAACGACGTGGCAGCCGAGAAGGCCTACTATACGGACAAGCTCGGGTTTGCGGCGGAAAGCGGGGCGGGTCGCGGCAATCTCCGTGTTCCCGGCAGTTTTGGGCAGCGGGTGGTTCTTGAATCGGACATGACCCATGCGAAACCCATGCTTACGTTTGCGGTTGCCGATATGGCACGCGCGGCCGGCCTGCTGCGCAAGGCGGGACTCACGCCCAAGGTCGAGGCGGAGGCGCTCCGGGTAACCGATCCCGATGGCGTTACGGTCGTGCTCGCCCAGGATTACTTTTCGGAATGGCCCGCCGGCTTTTCGCCAGGAGAAGTCGGGAAGCGCGTCGCCGAGCATTTCGTTACCAGCCCGCACCAGCGCGCCACGCTTATTATCTATCCCGAAGTCTGCGCGTGGTACGGCGCATTGACGTTCGCGCGGGTGACCGGGGACAAGGAGCTCATGGCGAAGGCGATCGAACGCTTCGATCCGCTGATGACGCCGCGCGAGGAATCGCTGGTGCCCAAGCCGATTCACGTGGATTTCTCGGTTTTCGGCACCGTTCCTCTCGAAATCTACATCCAGACGAAGCAACAGAAATACCTGGATATGGGCAAAGCTTTCGCCGACGCCGAGTGGCAGGATCCCCGGCCCGACGGGCTGACCAACCAGACGCGCTTCTGGATCGACGATATGTTCATGATCACCGCCGTCCAGGTCCAAGCCTATCGAGCCACCGGCGATGCTAAATACCTGGACCGCGCGGCGCTCGAGACGACTGCCTATCTCGACAAATTGCAGCAGCCCAACGGCTTGTTCTACCACGCCGACGATGTGCCGTTTTATTGGGGCCGCGGCGATGGCTGGGTGGCCGTGGGTATGGCCGAGATGCTACGTTCCCTTCCGAACGAACATCCGCGGCGCGCGCGGATTCTGGAAGGCTACCTCAAAATGATGAAGTCACTGCTCGCTTACCAGGGGAAGGACGGCATGTGGCGCCAGTTGATCGACCATGCGGAAGCCTGGCCGGAGAGCTCGAGCACCGGCATGTTCAGTTTCGCCATGGTCACGGGAGTGAAGAACGGCTGGCTCGACCGAGCCACGTATGGACCGGCCGCGCGCCGCGCCTGGATCGCGTTGGCAGGCTATGTGGACCAGCACGCGGACGTCACGAGCGTGTGCGAAGGCACCAACAAGAAGAACGACCTGGAATATTATCTGTTCCGCCGGCGGAATACCGGCGACATGCACGGCCAGGCGCCGGTTCTCTGGACGGCAACCGCGCTGCTGCGATAAACGTGCGGCCCTTCTTGGGCGAAATTACCGCCCTGTGTACGCTACCCGCCACAAAGTGTTCGAGGCATCGTCAGTAACAATCAACGAGCCGTCCTGAGCTACGGCAACTCCAACCGGCCGGCCCCACACGTCGCCCGAGGGCGTTACGAACCCGGTCAAAAAGTCTTCGTACTCTCCATTGGCGTGACCGTTTTGGAGCGGCACCCGGATGACTTCGTAACCGGTCCGCACCGTCTTGTTCCACGATCCGTGCTCGGCCGCAAAAATGTCGCCACGATATTCGGCCGGAAACTGGTTCCCTTCATAGAACGTCATTTCGAGCGAGGAATTATGCGGTTGCAGCAGGACATCGGGCGTAATCACCTTCGACTTCAGCTCGGGATGTTTCCCCTGGTGACGCGGATCCCAATGGCCGCCCATATAGAACCAAGGCCAGCCGTAGAAGCCGCCGGGTTCGATATGCGTAATGTAGTCGGGCACCAGGTTGTCACCTAACCGGTCGCGCTCGTTTACCGATGCCCATAGCTGGCCGGTTTGCGGGTTGATCGCGATGCCCACCGCATTGCGAAGGCCCCAAGCATAGACGTGAAGGCCGGAGCCGTCGGGCGCGGACACCAGGATATCGGCGCGATGGTACTCCTTGGAATTGTCATCGGTATCGTCCGCGTTGGAGTACGAACCGACCGAGACGAACAGCTTGCTGCCATCGCTCGAGAACGCCAGATCGCGCGTCCAATGGCCGCCACCGCGCAGAAGGCCGCCGGCGGGAAGGTCCGGAATCACGGTTTGCGACCTGGCCGTGGCCTGCAGGTCGCCGTTCTTATATGGGAACCGCACGACGGAGCCGGTATTCCCGACGTACAAGTAAGTCGGGTTCGGTCCGGGCGGATAAAAGGCCAGCCCGAAAGGATGGCTGAGCCCCGTTGCGAAGACCTGCATATTCTCAACGTGTCCACGAGAATCGATACCGCGCAAAACGCGGATCCGGTTCGCTTCACTTTCCACAACGAACAAGTCGCCGTTGGGGGCGGTGCGAACCAGCCGCGGATTCGTGAGGCCGGATGCAAACTCGGTCACCCAGAAACCGGGCAGCGCCCGCGGATAAGCGTTGGCGGGCCGAGGTACCAGTAACGGTCCGTTATCCACGGACTCGGTGGCGTACGGTTCAGGTAGGTCGGCAAGCGTGATTTTTCGTACAACTCCGGGCTGCTCACCGCGATAATCGGTGAACGCGCTCCGTCCTCCTTGTACTTTGGCACCAGTGGGTAATGCCGCGCACAGCAGGCCTGCGCAGAGGGCCGTACCACATAGAAGCAGCAAAATGAGATGTGTTCGATTGGTTGTCATAGTCTCTGAGTAACCCAGTTATTTATATGATAACTTGGTAAACCGTTCTCGTCACGTTTTTCCGACGTGCGTTTTAGTCCGGTACTACTAGGCTATGTGAGCTGCGCGCGTGCCCACATAGAGAGAGTAGAGTGACTGGCTGGCGGCCATGAAAAGCCGGTTGCGGCGCGGGCCGCCGAAGCATATGTTGGCGCAGATTTCGGGCAGCAGGATCATCCCGATGCGTTGCCCTTCCGGGTTGAAGACGTGCACCCCGTCATACGAGCTGCCGCCGCTTGCTCCCGCCCAGATGTTGCCGTCGATATCGGCCCGTATGCCGTCCGCCAAGCCGCGCCTTCCGTTGAGCTTCATGTCGGTGAATTGTCTGCGGTTGCGGAGCTTGTTTTCGGAGAGATCGAATACCTGGATATCCGAGGGCGCGCCGGTGTCGCAGAGATAGACTTTCTTGTAATCGGGTGAGAAGCAGATCCCGTTGGGCTTGTCCAGCTCATCGTTCACCAGATCGACGCGCCCGGATTGCGGATCCACACGGTAAACGGCCTCTCTCAATTCCGGTTGTGCCTGAAAGCCTTCATAGTTACCGAGGATGCCATAGGGCGGGTCGGTAAACCAGATGCCGCCATCCGGGTGAACCACGATGTCGTTCGGGGAATTCAGCGGCTTGCCGTTATACCGGCTCGCTACCACGGTCACGCTGCCGTCATGCTCGTAGCGCACTACGCGCCGTCCGGCATGTTCGCACGAGAGTTGCCGCCCTGCAAAATCGAAGGTATTGCCGTTGCTGTATCCGGACGGACTGCGAAAGGTGGTGACATGGCCGTCTTCCTCGAGGAAACGCAGTTGCCGGTTGTTCGGAATATCGCTCCACACAAGGTAGGAGCCTTCGCCGCACCAGGCCGGGCCTTCGGCCCATTTCGTTCCCACGTAGTGCCGGTAGATGGCGGCGTTGAACACCAGGTATTTGGCGAAGCTCTTATCCACCGCGTGCACATCGGGATCGGGATAGCGGACGGGCTCCTGATTGGTCCAGTCACGGCGGCTCTGGCCAAGCGCGGGCGCAGCGGCGGCCGCGAGCGCCAGAAAGGAACGGCGGCCGAAACGGCCGGAAGAAAGCGAGTGGCTGGTCTCCATCGGCGTCATTGTACGCCATTCAGGGGGACTGAGGGTGCTCGGCGAGATTGGGATTCGATCCCAGCCCGGCCGAGTCTCTCCGCAAGTTTCGAAGTCACGCAATAGTCACATCTGGGAAGTAAGTGTTTTGAGCAAAACCCAATTTCTTGGGAATGGTCCGGCCACCTCGCTAACATGCTGCGCTCATAGGTCGCCCTTCGCCGCTGGTGGCGAAACCAGTTCTCGCCAGGCGACGTTTGAAGTCGGGAGGCTGCTGTGCAGTTTTGGTTCCACCTCAGGCCAGCTTCAGACCCGGTAGTTGCGGATCGCGTCCTTGTCGAGTTGTTCCGCCGGGACGAGTTGGTAATGCCGCTCGTCAACAACCTTCATTTCTTCGTCCTGGAGCGTCAGTTCGAAGAGCGCGATCACCCCGTCTTTTGCGAATTGCGCGGCGACCGCGCGGCAGCGCATACCGGGAAACTTCTGTTCGACCCACCGGATGTCCTGTGTCGTCTGCACGACGCCGATCTGGTCCTTGCCGCCCTTGGCCTGAACGGGAATGACGTAGTGGCACCCGTGCTTGTCGAGACCGATATACAGTTCGTCGATCTCGATCTGTCCGATGCCCTCCACAGTCGTCCGCAGATGGTTCTGCAGGCTGTAGGTCGTCAGGCCGAGAAACGTGTCGATCAGCCGGTTGTAGCGGACGATGGCGAGGAGCGCCTGTTCGTCGTCGAGAGCATAGGCGCGGATAAGCTCCGGCGTCGCGTCCGGAACCGCGATTCGGACCATGTCCTCCCTCGGCCGGATGCGCATCATCTGTACCAGCTTGAAACGGTACCGGGACCGCGCTGCGCCCTCGATGATCCATTCGAGCCCCTTAGGCTGCGTGCCGATGATCGACTGCGGGAGCGCTATCCGGTAGCGGAACGAATATACGATGTCCCCAAGGTTATCGGGCAGTTCGATCTTGAGTTCCTGAGCCTTTTCCCGTATTTCGTCGCGGGCGAACTCGAACTCGGTCGCGCCCTTCTTCCAGTGATCGAAGAATATCTTCTCGATCAGGATCTTGTAGCGGTTCGTCTCACCGCTCGGACGCTTAGCCATCGATTGCCCTGATCTTCCGGCGCTCTTCTTCAATCTCGTGCTGCTTCCGCTTCCTCGCACCGCTCTTCCGGTCGCGCCGCCCGTTCGGTGCCTGGACGCTGAAATGCTCGGCAGCCTCCGACATCTCCATATAGAGGAGCGCGGCATCGCCCAAGGATACAGCATCCCGCGGCCGCTCCGGCTCGACGCCGAGGGCTTTGATGATCGATCCGGCAATGGCTCGCGCCAGAGGCGGCGGCACCGAATTCCCTATCTGCCGTGCACCGTGCCATTTTGTCGCGTGGAAGCGAAACCAGTCCGGAAATCCGTGCAGGCGCGCCATCTCGCGCACCGTGACGCAACGCGGATAGGCGAAATGGATGGGGCGCGGACTCGTAAAGGCGCCGCGCGCGCCGTCGGTACCGGCGCGCAGCGTGTTCGAGAGACCTTCAGGCAAAAGCTTGAAGAACCGGCTGATCTCCTCCACGTCGCCCGGCTGGGTTTCCGTAAAGCGGCGGCAGGAGATGTCCGTGTGGGCCGTTCGGGCGCTCGAGGTCAGCGTCTCAGGGTCCCAGCGGCGCGTATACCCGTAGTGCCACGCTTCTTGAGTCATCGAACGCAATTCTCTTGCGTATTCGGACGGCTTGCCGAATTTCGCCGTGCGGACCGAATCGCTTTCTACGAGCGCCTCGAATTCGTTCGCGTCCGGCAGATCGGCGAGCGCATCCTTGCAGCTCGGTCCTTTAGGGAGACCGGGAATGAGTTTCTTTGCATCGGCGGGATTCGTGCGCGGGATCGGATAGTCGGGAAGCCGGCAACCCTTCTTGGCACCGATCAAGATGAGCCGCTCCCGGTGCTGCGGCACGCCGTAATACGCGGCATTCAGCACATGCCATGGCAATCGAACGTTGTAACCGGCGTCATCGAACGCCCGGACCAGCTCATGAAGGAACGTCCGGTGTCTCCCGACGGTCAGGCCCTTCACGTTTTCGAACATGAAGGTGCGCGCCCCGAGTTCCGATACAATGCGCACGAACTCCAAAACCAGGCTATTGCGTGGATCTTCGAGTGCCCGGTGGCCGATTAATGAGAACCCTTGGCACGGCGGGCCACCGAAAACGCAATCGACGGGACGGCCCCCGATCCCGGCTGCCTTTCGTATATCGTTGGCGCTCATACCAACCACCGAGCGGGGAATGATCGCAGCCGTCGGAAAGTTGAATTGGTGGACGGCGCAATGGACCGGGTCGATCTCGGCGGCAGCCACCACGTCGAAACCCGCCTGTTCGAATCCGAGACTCAGGCCGCCGGCCCCGGCAAAAAGGTCAATTGCTGTCGGGCGCATGTCCACCCTTCCGTCAACACATAGCTTATCGGATTTATTTGCCGGCGTGCGCGAGTTTCTGCTCGCCGGCAAGAAACTGCGCTAGCTTCGCGGCCAATCTCTCGGAATCGCCCGTCTCGCACTGCCATACGGTAAGCACCGACCAGCCGAGCGTCTCCAATGCGACGACCTGTGCCGCGTCGCGTTGCCGGTTGGCGTTCAGCTTCGGCTCCCAATACTCGAGACGCGACTTCGGAGCTTGGCCCTTCCGGCAACCGTGTCCGTGCCAAAAGCATCCATGCACAAAGATCGCCTGTTTGCTGCTCGGAAGGACGATGTCAGGTCTGCCCGGCAGCCTCTTTGCGTTTAGCCGATACCGGTATCCCAGCCGGTACACGATGCGCCGTACCGTGAGCTCAGGACCCGTGTCGCGCGTCTTGACCGCCTGCATGATCCGCCGGCGCTGTTCAGGCGTCCTCGTGTCTGCCATCGCTGCCTTCTTCAGCATACTCCCACGTGAAATCAGGAGGTATGAAAAGAGGGTTCAGAATCGAGACCGAACACTCTGGCGGCGAGATTGGGATTCGAACCCAAGGTTGCCTTTCGACAACGGTGGTTTTCAAGACCACTGCCTTAAACCGCTCGGCCATCTCGCCGCTCTTTGTTTATTTTACGTCAGCTTGCCGGCTGCGCGGCAGTTGCCACGGTCGCCGGGAGATGCGGCGTGTATGCCGCGGTCAGCAGTCCATCCAGGATGTTGGACGGAGCGGAAACTCCGAACAGGCCGTCCGTCACCTGGAGCTCGAGAGCGGCGGTACTCAGCTCGACCACATCCGTTGGTGAGGCGGATTCCAGAAAGCTGGTCAGGTTTTGGGTGTCGCTGCTAGAACCGGTGCTGCCGGTGGTCGAGGTGAGCGCCTGCGCCAGAAGTGCCAGGCCGCTAGTGGTGCTGCTTACGGTGCCCATAGTTCTCCATAGAGTCTTATCGGCACGCGATGGGAAGCATTAGAGGAATTCTTTTCCCTTACAAAGTATGCGGCGTAGCCCGTACGGCGCGCTCGAAAGCCCAGGCGCGGATGCGGTTGATCTGCTCTTTCATGGTGCGTGAAAGCGGAACGATCCGCACTGCTACATCGATCAGGTCCTGATCGGTCAATTCACGGTCGGCGAGCCGCGCCTCGGTAATCGCCGATACCACGCACTGCTCCACTTCGGCGCCGCTCCATCCAACCGTGAACGACATCAGTTGTTTCAAATCGAACTTGGACGCATCCTGTCCGCGGCGGGTCAGGTGGATGCGGAAGATTTCGAGGCGTTCGTCTTCCACCGGCAAATCGACGAAGAAAACCTCGTCGAAGCGGCCTTTGCGGATCATCTCGGCGGGAAGGGACTCGATGCGGTTGGCGGTGGCGGCAACGAAGAGGCCGCGGGTTTTTTCCTGCATCCAGGTAAGGAAAAAGCCGAAAATGCGGCCGTGCTCGCCGCCCGTTTCGGCGGACATGATCCCCTGCTCGATTTCGTCGAACCAGAGGACGGCGGGAGACATTTCCTCCATCATGCGGCAGGTTTCGACAAATACGCCTTCCGGCTTGCCGTGGCGGCCGGAGAAGATCTCGACCATATCCACGCGGTAGAGCGGAAGGCGAAATGACGAAGCGATCGCCTTGACCGAAAGACTCTTGCCGCAGCCCGGAATGCCCATCATGAGAAGGCCTTTGGGAACGATTTCGGCGCTCAAACTGTCGCGCATATCGAACAGCTTGCGCCGGTCGAGCAGCCACTTCTTCAGGCTTTCCAGCCCGCCGACATCGGCCAGGCTGGTGCCGTCCGAGATGTACTCGACCACCCCGCTGCGGTTGACGAGCAGCCGTTTCTCTTCGAGCAGCGCGGGTATGGATTCGTCGCCGAGCGTAGGGTTGACGGCCAAAGCGCGACGCAAGGCGAAGCGCGATTCATCCAGCGTCAGCCCCTGCAAAGCGCGCGCGAACTGGTAAAGCATGCCTTCATCGGCGCCGCCGCCGGTTTCCTCGCGCAGAAAGTCCACCAGTTCGGCGGCATCGGGCGGGCGGAGCTCCAGGAACACGATGCTGCGTTCGAGTTCCTCGGGGATGGCTCGCACCGGCGACGTGATCACCACGAATTTTCGCTGGCCGAGCGAGGTATGGTAGACGTCGCGCAAGCGGCGGCGGATTTCCGGGCTGCTGCGCAGCGGCTCGTGGAAATCGCGCAGATGAAAGATGGAGGGGCCGCGGTGGGCGACAATGAGGTCCAGGGCGCGGCGCGGATCTTCGGCGCCGGCATCGTGCGTTTCGCCTTCGCGCCGCATGCCTTCGGTCAGGCTCCAGGTCCACACAGGAACCGGCGCGGCGCCGGGGAGCCGGCGAGCCACCTCGCGCAGCACCCGTTCGATGCGCTGCTCTTCCGGCGAGCAGATGTACGCCAGCGGGCGTCCGGATTCCAGAATCTGGCGAATTTCCCGCGCGGCGCGGCTTTCGACGGTATCGGCTGTGGTGGAGATCATGGAGCTTTGAGCGTGCTACTTCATTATGGACGAACGGAGCGGGCCGAAAGACTGGGGAATTCCAGGTCCGTTTGCGCTATAATCCCCTACCGAAGGAACGGGCGTTTCTTCAAAGGAGATACGGATGAGAATCAACTGGATGCGGGCCCTCCTGGGAGGATTGCTCGCCGGGCTCATCGTCAATATCTGCGAAACCATTACCAACGGCCTTTTCTTGGGCAGCTACTGGGCTAACGCCATGAAGGCCTTGCATGTGTCCCCGGCCACGGGAATCGTTTCCATCGTTGTGTTTTGGATGTGGGGTTTCCTGATGGGCCTTTACGCCATCTGGCTGTACGCCTCGGTTCGTCCGCGATACGGAGCCGGTCCGCGGACGGCCCTGATTGCAGGCTTGGCGGTTTGGGTGCCGGGTTGCTTGTTAGCCATGGTCACACCGGCGGTTCTGCATATGTTCCGCTATCGCCTGATCGCCATGGACGTGGGCCTGGGCCTGGTTGAATTGTTGCTCGGCACCCTGGCCGGCGCCTGGATTTACAAGGAAGCAGCCGCACCGGCGCCCAAGGCCGCGGCAGCGGCGGCCTGACCTCCCACAATTGTGCGGTTCAGGGCTTGCGCTCAGTCGCCGCTCCATATATTACGTAAGGTATGGACTTGAACCGCTTTACCGAAAAGCTACAGGAGGCCATTCGAGCCGCGCAGACCAAAGCTGTCCGCTACGGCAACCAGCAGATCGATGTGGAACACCTGTTGGCGGCGCTTTTGGAGCAGCCGGGCGGCTTGGCGCCCTCGATTCTGAACAAGGCCGGCGTCAATGTGGAAGCCTTGACGCACCGTCTGGAAGCGGAGCTCGACCGCCTGCCCAAGGTCGCGGGAGCGGCCACCGCCGCCGATCAACTGTACGTCACGGCACGCTTGAATCGCCTGCTCACCCAGGCCGAGGACGAAGCCCGTCAGCTCAAGGATGAATACATATCCGTGGAGCATGTGCTGCTGGCGGCTACCGGCGATAACGGCTCCGCCGGCCGGCTCCTGAAAGAATCCGGGCTCAGCCGCGAGCGGCTGATGCAGGCGCTGCGCGAGGTGCGTGGGAGCCAGCGCGTTACCTCGCAAAACCCGGAGGCCACTTACGAGGCGCTCGAGCGCTACGGCCGTGACCTGACGCAGCTCGCCGCGCAAGGCAAGCTCGATCCGGTGATCGGGCGCGATGAAGAGATCCGCCGCGTCATTCAAGTGCTGTCGCGCCGCACCAAGAATAACCCGGTGCTGATCGGCGAGCCGGGTGTGGGCAAGACCGCGATCGTGGAAGGGCTCGCGTTGCGCATCATGCGCGGCGATGTGCCCGAAGGGCTGAAGAACAAGCGCATCGTGGGTCTCGATATGGGCGCCCTCATCGCGGGCGCCAAGTATCGCGGCGAATTCGAAGAGCGTCTCAAAGCCGTGCTTAAAGAGGTGCAGGAATCGGCCGGTGAAATCGTGCTCTTCATCGACGAGTTGCACACCGTGGTGGGCGCCGGCAAGGCCGAGGGCGCCATGGATGCCGGCAACCTGCTCAAGCCCATGCTGGCGCGCGGCGAACTGCACTGCATCGGCGCCACCACGCTCGACGAGTATCGCAAGCATATCGAAAAAGATGCTGCCCTCGCGCGTCGCTTCCAGCCCGTTCTGGTGGGCCAGCCTTCGGTCGAAGACACCATCTCCATTCTGCGCGGCTTGAAGGAGCGCTACGAAGTCCACCACGGCGTGCGCATCAAGGACGCGGCGCTGGTGGCGGCCGCCGTGTTCTCGAACCGCTATATCACCGACCGGTTTCTGCCGGATAAAGCGATCGACTTGGTGGACGAAGCGGCCGCCCGCCTGCGCACCGAAATCGATTCCATGCCGGCCGAGCTCGATGAAACCCGGCGCCGCGTCATGCAGCTCGAAATCGAGCGCGAGGCGCTGCGCAAGGAAACCGACGCCGCTTCCAAGGAGCGCCTGGCGCGGCTGGAGAAAGAATTGGCCGATCTCAAAGCCGAATCCGACGCCCTCACCGCCCGCTGGCAATCCGAAAAGAACGCCGTGCAGAAGCTGCGCCAGATTCGCGAGCAGGTGGAGCAGACCAAACTCGAAATCGAGCAAGCCCAGCGGCAGTACGACCTGAACCGCGCGGCCGAGTTGAAATATGGCAAGCTCGCCTCGCTCGAGCGGCAGCTCCAGCAGGAATCCGACAACTTCGCGCGCCAGCAGGCGCAATCGAAGCTGATCAAAGAGGAAGTGGACGAAGAGGATATCGCCGAGGTAGTGAGCCGGTGGACCGGCGTTCCCGTTACCAAACTGCTGGAAGGCGAGATGCAGAAACTGCTCAACCTCGAAACCGAATTGCACCGCCGCGTAGTGGGGCAGGCCGAGGCCGTGACCGCCGTGGCCGAGGCCGTGATCCGCGCGCGCTCCGGTCTGAAGGACCCCAACCGGCCGATCGGCAGCTTCATTTTTCTCGGCCCCACCGGCGTGGGAAAAACCGAGCTGGCGCGCGCCCTGGCCGAGTTTCTCTTCGACGACGAGCGCGCCATGATCCGCATCGATATGTCGGAGTACCAGGAGAAACACACCGTGGCCCGCCTGTTGGGCGCGCCTCCGGGCTATGTGGGGTATGAAGAAGGCGGACAACTCACCGAGGCGGTGCGGCGCCGGCCGTATTCGGTGTTGCTCTTCGACGAAATCGAAAAAGCGCACTACGATGTATTCAACGTGATGCTACAAATGCTGGACGACGGCCGTCTGACCGACGGGCAAGGGCGCACGGTGGATTTCAAGAACACCATCGTCATCATGACCTCGAACGTCGGCAGCCAGCGCATCCTGGAATACCGCGGCACATTCGACGGCCAAGGCTACGAGCGCATGAAAGAGGCCGTGCTGGAAGAAATGCGGCGCCAGTTTCGCCCCGAGTTCCTCAACCGGGTGGACGAGATCATCGTATTTCACTCGCTTTCCGAGGAACATCTCAAGCAGATCGCCGAGATACAGTTGAACCGCCTGCGCGCGCGGCTGGTGGACCGGCACATCGTCTTACAACTCACCGATGCCGCGCGCGCCAACCTGGTCCGCACCGGTTACGATCCCCATTACGGCGCCCGCCCGCTCAAGCGCGCCATTCAGAAGAAGATCGAAACCCCCCTCGGCCGGCTGCTGCTCAACGGCTCCATTCGCGATGGCCAGACCGTGGTGGCGGATGCTGCGCGCGAAACCGGCGACCTGACGTTCACGCCTCAGCCGCAAACCATGGCGGCGGGGTAGCGAAAAGCGCGAGGGCTATCAGCGATCAGCTATCAGCCGTCAGCTATACCCGAATTGCTGATCGCTGACAGCTCCCGAAAACACTCAGTGCATGGTCTCGAGGTACGTGCCGGTGGTGGCGTCCACGAGAATCGAAAAGCTCGAGATGCCTACCGATTCACCCCAAACCACGCGCCACACGGGGTTGGCAAACTTGGAGCCGTTCTCCAACAGGAACACGATCGGCTGGCCGGGATGCTTCTTGTCGTAGTCAACGGCCTTCGTCTTGGCGGTCTGCAACGCGGCATCGGTATCGATTTTGACCGCTCCGATGAGAAACGGCTTGTCGGGACCGCCGGCGGAGTACGCTCCCTCACCGCCCGCGAAAACGTCCTTGTGCAGATTGGGCAGCTCCTCGATCGCCGACCACGTAAACGGGCGCGCGGACCCGCGCTGCTCCGAAACGAAGGTCGCCTCCCAGGCTCCGGCCTTTCCGGGCTGGTCCGGCACGTCGGGCACGCGCATGCTGTCGAGCTTCAGAACCGCGATATCGGGCGCCCACGCCCGTGCCACCTGGTACATCTTGAACAGGGCGCTCTGCCCCGTAATCGGTTGGGGCTTCTCTTCCACTTTCTTCTCGGCGGGCGCCGGCGAAGGTGGCTCGGAGCAGCCGGCCAAGAAGAGAGAGAGCGTGGTAATCAACAGGAATGGTAGCTGTTTCATAAGAGCGTGCGACTCCATTCTAGCAGCGAGCGCGCGGCCGTCGCGCGTTACACCAGCAACTCCCGCGCGTCGAGTTTCTTCCGCTGGTTAGCCAAGGGCGCGGTCAGGAACCGCATGAAGGGGAGCATGGCCCGGAAGCGGTCCAGGATCTCCCCGTATAAGCCGGGCGAAGCGGCGATTTCCGGTTCCAGTTCCACATACAAGATGTAGCGCTTGAAACGCAGCAGTCCGGCCGCCGGGTGGTCGCATGCGAATCCCTTGGGCGTTCGCGAGAGTTGTTCCCCCTGCAGTTCGCCCAGCAGCCGGCGCACACGTTTTGCGGCCAGAATGCGGCGGAATTGCTCGTGATTTTCCGCAATGTGCTGGCGGATCGCGGCGAGTTGCGGTGTCTGGGGCATGTAGACGCCGCCCCCGATCGCGACCTCTTTATGGGAGATCGCCAAGTAGTATCCGGCCTCCCCGTGTGCCGTCGTCCCGCGCCGGTGAAAACTCGCGGCGATATGTTCCTTGTACGGCTTCTTATCCTGGCTGAACCGCACATCGCGATAGATGCGATAGATGGCCTTATCGGGATCGGTCACGTACTCCGGCGCGAAGCCGCGCAGCGCGGCGTTCAGTGCCTCCACCAACTGCCGCATCGGCTGTTTTACCTTCTCTTCGAAAACGGCCTTGCGCGGCAGAAACCACTCGCGATGATTATGGCGCGCCAATCCGCGAAGAAACTGCAGACCCTCGGGCGGAAAGCCCGGAAATCGAGAGCGCACGTTCCACCTCCGTCAACCCTTCAGTTTAGATCCGGCTCGGGATAAACCCGCGGCAAGAACTTATAATCTAGGGTAATGCCAACCACGGAAGAGATGCAGGCGCATCTCGCCCGTATTCCCGATTTGACGGTCTCCGCGGACGTGCCGCTCGCCCGCTACACCCGCTTCGGAATCGGCGGTCCCGCCGATGTGTATGCCGAGACCGAAAGCATGGAGGCCTTCATTGCCGCTTTGGAAGCTGCCCGCGCCAGCGGCATCCCGACCATGGTGATCGGCGGCGGCACCAACCTGATCGTCTCCGATCGCGGCTTTCGCGGCATCGTGCTGCGCTATCGCGCCGCTTCGCTGGGCGGGGAAGGAACCCGCGTGTCCGCCGATGCGGGCGCGGCCCTCCAGGATCTGGTGGATTTCACCATTGCCCGCGGCTTGCGGGGTCTCGAAACGCTGACCGGAATCCCCGGTTCGGTGGGCGCCGCCGTGTACGGTAACGCGGGTGCTTATGGGCACTCCATTTCCGAGTGCGTGGCCGCCGTGCGGTTCTTCGATGGGCGCAGTGTCCGGGTCTTCGAGAACCGGCAATGCGAATTTCAGTACCGCGAGAGCGTCTTCAAATCGCACAAAGAGTGGATCGTATTCTCGACGGAGCTGGAGCTTTCGGAGGGCGATGGCGTTGCCTTGCGCCACGCCGCCGACGAGATTCTCAAGACGCGCAACGAAAAATTCCCGGTCACCATGAAGTGCGCCGGCAGCATCTTCAAGAACCTACTGCTGCGCGATCTTCCGCCCGCGGTGGCCGCCGGGATTCCCGCCTCCGCCGTGCGGGAAGGCAAAGTGCCGGCCGCCTGGTTCTTGGAACAGGTGGGGGCAAAAGGCATGCACCGCGGCGAGATCCACGTGGCCGGCTACCACGCGAACCTGATCTATAACGCCGGCGCCGGCACGGCGGCGGATTTGTGCGCCCTCATTCAGCAGCTCAAATCCCTGGTGCGAACGCGCTTCGGTATGGAGCTCGAAGAAGAAGTCCAATACGTGGGCCAATAGGGCGCTCCTACCGTCTCACAATACGTCGGTTACACTGAGGAAAGGAGACCGATTTGCACTCCCATTCCCACGGGCACATCCCCGCCACAGGCAGTCTCTTGCGGTGGTCCCTGGCCGCCACCGTTGTATTCGTGGCAGTGGAAGTGGTGGCGGGCATCCACGCTCACTCCCTGGCGCTGCTATCCGACGCGGGCCACAACTTCACCGACGCCCTGGCGCTGTTGCTGGCCTGGTTCGGCTTCTATCTGGAATCGAAGCCGGCCGATGAAAACAAGACCTACGGCTACCATCGCGCCGGCGTGCTTTCGGCTTTCGTCAACGCCATGACCCTGGTGGCCCTGTCGCTCTGGATTCTCTATGAAGGTGTCATGCGGCTGCGGCATCCTGCCGCGGTTCAGGCGGGGCTGATGATGGTGGTGGCCGCTTTGGGGCTGATTTTGAACGGCGGCATCGTGCTCGTGTTGCGTCCGGCCAGCCGTCAGGATATCAACATACGCAGCGCCTTCGTCCACATGTTGGGGGACGCGGTGGGTTCGCTAGCCATCATCGGGGCGGCCATCGGCATCCGTTATACCGGCTGGGAGCAGCTCGATCCGCTGCTCTCCATGTTGATCGCGCTGCTGATCGTGTGGACGGCATGGGACATCATCAGGGAGTCTCTGGACATCCTGCTCGAGGGGCTGCCCCGCGGGCTGCGACTGCCGGACGTGACTTTGGCCATGAAGGGCGTGGAAGGCGTGCTGGACGTGCACGATTTGCACATCTGGTCGCTGGGTTCGCGGACCCGCGCCCTAAGCTGCCACGTGCTGATCGCGGATGTTCCACCGTCGGCCAGCGATGCCGTGCTGCGCCGGGTAAATGGATTGTTGGCGGAGCGCTTCCAAATCTTCCACACCACCGTGCAGTTCGAGCACGCAAGCTGCGCCATTTCCGAGAACGGCTGCGCCATTCCCGTATCCCAGCACCACGGCCACGGACATCACCACCACTAGACCTTTTCTCCGCCCCGGCAGCGTGATAAGCTCACTCTCAACATGTCTACCGAGCCGGCGCGTTCGACCGTAAACGGCAAGGCCAAAGCTGAAGCCGAAGTGCTGACCAGCGCGCCCAAGGGCACGGCTGCTCCACGGCTGGTTTCTCTGGATGCGTTTCGTGGAGCCACCATGGCCCTCATGGTCCTGGTGAATACTCCCGGTGACGGCAGCCACGTGTACCCGCCTCTCAAGCACGCGGTGTGGCACGGCTGGACCCCGACCGACGTGGTCTTCCCTTCGTTTCTCTGGATCGTGGGTGTGGCTATGACCCTCTCATTGACGCGCGCCCTGGAGGCCGGCGTTTCGCGCGCCAAGCTGTTCGCGAGAGTAGTGCGCCGCGCGGCGATCCTTTACGTGTTGGGGGTTCTGATCTACGTCTATCCGGGATTCAGCCTGTCTACCCAGCGTATTCTCGGAGTGCTGCAGCGCATCGCCATCTGCTACCTCATAGCCGCCGCGATCTACCTGACCACGCGTCTGCGCGGCCAGATCGCATGGATCGCAGGGCTGCTCATTGGCTATTGGTTGATGATGACGCTGATCCCGGTTCCCGGGTATGGCCCCGGGCGGTTGGATGTGGAGGGAAACCTGGCGCACTACGTAGATCGCATGGTGCTCGGGAGTCACAACTACCTGCCTACTAAGACATGGGACCCGGAAGGCATCGTGAGCACGCTCCCCGCGATCGCAACGGTTCTGTTCGGCATCCTGGCCGGCCACATTATCCGGCTGACCCGCCCGCTCGCGGAAAAGTGCGCGTGGCTGTTCACGGCCGGCAATCTGCTGATTGCCACCGGCCTGATTGCGAACATCTGGCTGCCCATCAACAAGAACTTGTGGACGAGCTCATTCTCCATCTTTATGGCCGGGCTGGATTTCGTGATTTTTGCGATCTTTCTCTGGCTGATCGACGGCCAGGGTTACACGCGTCCGGCGAAGCCGTTAGCCATTATGGGCATGAACGCGATCGTCGTATACCTGGCCTCCGAATTCCTCGACGAGGCTTTCGGCTGGATCCGCTGGACCGCCGACGGGCGGACGACCTCCCTCCACGCATGGCTGATGCGGACGTTGTTCACGCCACTCGCGTCGCCCGTCAACGCGTCCCTGCTGTACGCCATCGCTTACACGCTGCTGATGTTTGCTCTGGCATATGGGATGTACCGGCGCCGCTGGTTCGTGCGCGTGTAAATCCGGCAGTATCGGAAACCGGGCCAGTAGTCTAAAATCAAAGAAGCTTCACTTGTCGGGGCGTAGCGCAGCCTGGTAGCGCACCTGCCTTGGGCGCAGGGGGTCGGGCGTTCAAATCGCCCCGCCCCGACCAAACCTCCACTGATTCAAAAAGAGTTTCTCGGTTGGCATCCCATCGTCTTCGCCCATTCTTTGCCCCTACTGTGCCACAACTGTGTCAAAACCCTTGTCAGTTTGGCTCGCTGTGCCAAAACTACTTCCACTCTCGTTTGCTTGGCGGTTTAGTTTGGCCAACGCTTCTCGCTTCATCTGAAGCTTCATTTGCGAGTACTTCTTGAAGACCTTTGCGTCTCCCTGTCGGAGCAACTGCGTGACCCACTCGTCGGCAACCCCGCCGGCGCTGAGCCGGGTGGCGTACGTCGAGCGTAAATCGTAGATCCGAAAATACTGGATTCCCGCCCGCCGCAGCGTGAGACGCCAAACCGTTTTGAACGATTTCTGATGGACGCCTGGCTGCTCGCTGCTCGGAAAAAGGTAAAGGCCTGGCCCTGAGATCGCAAGCTGACTTCGAAACGCCTCGACGGCGATTTCCGTCAGCGGAACTTCCGCTACCCCGTTCGGGGTTTTCGAGTCGGGAATCCACACCACCGCGTTTTCCAGGTCCAACTGCTCCTTTCTCATCGGCGCGAGCTCCTTGTAAACACGGAGTCCGGTCTCGGTGATGATGCGGATGACGTTG
>Ga0326728_10003453_pt1 | contig 48996 bp, 52 predicted proteins | sample MB3enrmetagenome_FD_207602 | JGI IMG/M metagenome (GOLD analysis project Ga0326728, IMG submission 207602) | Lab enriched peat soil microbial communities from McLean, Ithaca, NY, United States - MB31MN | ecosystem: Environmental > Terrestrial > Soil > Wetlands > Peat | place: USA: New York... | reverse complement strand
GGGGGAGAGGATCTAATCTACAAACCATGCTCTCGGGCATCAGGAGGAGTACAGATTCACTCTCCCCATTTACCCCCACGTCCTAGGCTATCTTATAACTTCTGGTATGCTTTTAAAACACAAGGAGGAGTCCGCAATTTTGCCAATAAGGCATTTTGAAAATTTAGGGCTGAGTTAGGGCGAACGAGTTCTTCCTCTAAGGTTGTTTTTCTACTTTTGCCTATTCATGCAAGATTACAATCAATAATCGTTATCGCTGAAAACAAAAAAGGCAGCGCCATTTCTGACCCTGCCTTAATCTGGCTGGTATTTGCGTTATCTAACTTTTGAACCTTCTTCTAATCCCGACAAGGCCAACAAGACCCGAGCCAAGGAGCCAGACGGCGGCAGGTATGGGAACTGGGGTCAGGACCAACTGATTCTGCGCAGGGCTTCCATCCGCATTATAAAGGTTCAAGATGGCCACGTTAAATTCACCAGGGGTCATCGCCTGTTCGGCGTTAGCCAGACTGCCAAACTTAGCAATAACATCCGCCTCATAAGGGCCAAAGAATCCCGCCCCATTGTCCAGGTTCTGACCCATCAGCAACCAAATGGTATTTTGAAGTTCACCCGCTGCGGTTTGCCGATTAGGGCCTGCATAGGGATAATCGGCCATTTGTCCGGTGGCAAACATATAATAGAGCCAAGCCGCTCCCTGGGTCAGCTGTTGATCGGGTGGTGGGGGGGTCAGATTACCAGCGATCGCCCAATCACTAATATTGTATGAATAAATCGACCCCGGGGAGAAAGTGACCTGGGTTTCCGGGCAGAAGGTCTGGAAATTCGGCTTCGACTGAACAGGAGGATTCGAGACGATATCTGTAGTATTTGCATCATACAATCCGATAACAGAAGTTAAAGGGCCCGTTAGAGGTGTTATGCCGAACTCCCCTCCATTGCCATAAGAATATATTGTTTGGTCTATTTCGAGCGTACCAAGATACGCATCAACCGCCGGTGCCGACATCACAAAAAACGCTGACACCAAAGAAATGATTAGTAGTAATCTTTTCATTTTCTTGTCTCCTTACCTGATTTTATGATTAAGCCGAACAGCTTAAAAGTGAGCAAATTTTATGCCATATATATAACCAGTTTATTTCATAAGGTTTTGTTATTGTGCGAGTAATTTAGAAAAAGAATTTTGTAAACAATTTGGACAATTAACAAGTGATATACGAGTGCTAATAGTAAGTTTAATCAATTGTTACATCAAGATAGGAAGTTATATTGAAACTGTAAAGAATCCCGACGATTTTACAGTTTTTGCAAAGAATTTCGTTTAAATGAAGAATTTACCTGAAAAAAAGAATACTAAATTATTGCCTAATGAATACCTATCCAAAATTGGTATTGGTAGCACTGGTGGGATTATCTTAAAAAAAATATCAGGGGAATCTGCTTTTGGGGCCTCTCACTTTCAGCCCGTAATCGTCATTTTTCACAAGATTACTGCTGAAGGACTTGTGGAGGAGTCCGCAATTTTACCAATAAGGCATTTTGAAAATTTAGGGCTAAGTTAGGGCGAACGAGTTATTTCCTCAAGTCATTTAGATCACAATTCTGCCTCATAACCAAACTTTACAATGGTAACGGTTGGCCAGCCTTGGCATTTTCTTTCATTTTATACAATTGTGGAATACCGCAGCCAGACAAAATAATCAATCATTTAAATCACTTGTATGTTATTACCTAAAATAATTAGGTAATAGATAGGGAATATTTTGGTATTCTTTTCATTTGACAATCCATATGATGTTTAGGTAGCCTATACGTAACCAATAACTTCCCATAAATCCTCCCTAAAGTACCAAAACACAAAGCCCATTGCTGCATGTAGAAGCCTTATTGTTGCTATGACATTGATATCATTGGAATTATTTTAAATTATCGAGATCCAAAAGGAGAGCTAAGGATGAAGAAGCTATTTGTAATTTTAACGATGGTGCTGCTTCCTCTGAGCGCTTTTGCCGGGATGAGTGCCATTACGGACAGCGAGATGGAAGTCGTAACTGGTCAGATGGGGGTGTCGATCGCGATCGTTGACCAGCAGCAGGACCTCTCCCTGGCCGCCCTTACCTGGGGTGACGTAAATACGGGGAGCCGGTGGGTTGCCGGTCAGGCTACTAGTATGAGTCCCGGTTATATCAACATCAACGATATCGCCATCAACAAGAACACCACGACCCTGAACGGTGTGGAGGCGCCTACAAGCTACGTTATATGTGGTTTACATGGTTGTACCAGATACCAGAACACCGAATGGAACGGAGTCTGGGCGGACCCGCTCAAGATCGATGTGGCATCGCTTGGTCCAGTTAGCGCCACTCAGCCGTTTGCAGCGCTGGCTAATAAGACTGCAGTCATCATCAGCCTTGCCGACCAAATCCAGACGATTGACTCGATCTCGATCGGATCCATCACGCTGGATACTGCCCCGGCTACGATTGTAGTTACGGCTGGCGGTTTCACCCGCGGTACGGCCGGATTCTATGCTTCCCTGAACGCCGGTGCACAATATTCCTATAAGAACACCACCACGGTAGTCAATTCTCATCAGCTTGGCCAGCTCTACGTCCAGGGCTTCACCCAGATCGGTTACTCGCATCTGGAAGGCTACCAGACAAGCGACGTTATAGGCGGTGACGGGTTGTCAATCGTCCTTCCTGTTCCGAATCGTCCCAGCTACATTGCGATCTTTGCGCATGATACCCAGGGCAAATAATTTTACAATTTTTGCTTGACGGAAAAGAGGTCAGGGCTTCCCAACCCTGACCTCTTTTTCTTTGTGGTCGGATCCATATCAAGGGTTTCAAACAGATGTTCGATCTCTAATCACCGTAAGCCTAGCCTAAACCGAATAGCCACACCAATGTGTGTGCGGCATTATTGTTTTCTGGTACCGCTCTCCCTATCAATTAACACAATGCTATCAACTTCCATAAAGAGGAATTTTTTCATGCATGAGTCCCCGATCTAAGCTTTGTTTCAATCTGTAATCATCACTTTTCAGCGCAACGATATAGCGAGGACTTGTAGAGGAAAGAGAGATCAATACTTTTTATGATATCAGTCAATCTACTTCTATCCCAACTCTTTAACCAAACTTTAACCTAGAACATTTTAACACCAATAAGTAACTGATAATAAAGAGAATTATTTTAACTTAGGTGGGAATGATTCCCAGAGGATTTACAATGGCCAGCAAGGCGGTAAATATTTTTATGTATTCGCTCCAATGCAGCATTGTTTTATGCCGTTTTGTCTCTATGGCACATCAAGAAAAAGGGACCCTGATTCAAGTCCAACAATGAGCGGTTGCGATGGCTTACATTACACCTCTATCCCCATCGTCATAAAAATGTTCCTGCAGTGTCGTATCCTTTCTCGCGGCATAAACTTGTTCATGGTTGTATCATCACTTAAAGGATCATTGCATCCGATACTCCAATTTTTTTTATGCCAGAGCGGATTATAGGGAAGCAACTCCCCTTTTTTGACGCCATGCTCTTTTAGGAAGCAGGCAATGGCATGCATATTTGCATCCGTATCCGTAATCCCGAGAATAAGCGGAGTGCGGGGCAACAGAGGTGGACCGCCATTCCGCGAATCCTCTAGGATCCGGATGAAATTGTCCAGAATAGTGGAATTTGGAGTACCACAAAAGCGCATATGATCACTGCTGTCATGAATTTTGATATCGAAGTATATGGCATCGAGAAGCGGGAAGAGCATCTCTTTAAAACGATCATATTTGAAAAGCCCGCAAGTCTCCAAGAGTACGTGAACACCTTGTTCCTTTAGGTTCTTTGTAAGATCTACCGCATACTCCAGGTAGAGTGTAGGCTCGCCGCCGGATAGGGTCACGCCCCCGCCGGAATTGTCAAAGAAAGGCTTATCAATGATAATCTTTTTGATGACCTCCTGTACAGACATCCTATAGCCCACGCGGGCAAGCGCCCCTGAAGGGCATTCTTCAACACATGCAAAACATAGCGTACAGCACCTGCGGTCAATATAGTGGGGATTTTCCCTGGAAAGTGCTCCCTCAGGGCAAGTGTCTATGCACTTGCCACAGTTGACACACCTTTGGGGGTCGTATGATATTTCCACTTCCGCATTGCGTCCTTCTGGATTATGGCACCAGATGCAATTCAGGGGGCAGCCCTTGAAAAATACCACGGTTCGGATGCCCGGCCCATCGTCGAGCGAATTGCCCTTTATTTCAAAAAGGAGGGGGATACCCTTTTTTGACAAAGATTGCGGATCCAAGGAAATCGCTTTCTAAATGCCGTACTCGGCCCGTTCGATCAATTCAATCTGCATATCTCTGTTGAGTGTAACAAAATAGGCGTTGTAACCCGAAATGCGCACCAGCAGGTTCCTGTAATTTTCAGGATGGGCCATCGCATCGCTCAGCGTTTCAGACGTTACAACATTCATTTGCATCTGCATGCCGCCAAGCTGGAAATAGGTCTTCACGTAGGAGAACATGTCGTTGACAGTTTTTTCACGCGTATCGTTGGGGGAAGGAACTACCTTGACATTGAATGCAATATTATTGTTGAGATTTTTCGGGTCGAGCCTCGCCACGTCTTTGATGTTGTCCAGAAGGCTTCGGGAAGCACAAAGCTGCGGTGTAAGGCCGGGTGTGAAGGGCTTGCCCGCAAGCCTGCCCGAAGGCAGGGCGTTGGTCAGATTTCCGAAAATCACATGGTTCGACATGGACCAGAACCCTGTTGTATATTTGCCGCCACGATAATGAGGCAGGCTATCAAAATATCCGTGTGCCCATTTTGTAACACGGTTGGCCATTGCAACCGCCTCATCGCTCCCCGATCCAAACAGGGGGACCTTGCTTGTTACGTATGCGTGAAGGGCCGGATGGTTTTCGAAATTGCTGTCCACGGCTTTTTTGAGCTCTGCAAAGGTGACCTTCTTGTCATCAAACACCAGCTTCTTGATAACCATGAGTGAATCCGTAACATCAGCCAAGCCAATCAGTGCCGTTCCTGAACTGTTGTAAACAGCTCCTCCTTTGGTAACATCTCGTCCTTTGCGGGTACAGTCGGCAATAAGTGACGAAAGCAGCGGCGTGGGACGGATGTGCTGATGCGCCGCGCCGAGCATGTGGTTATACTCAATGGATTGATCGATGAGAAACTTGAACTGTTGCGTGAAGGCACCGAAGAATTCATCGAATGTCTTGAATGCCCCTCTTTCAATCTCTCCGGTTTCCGGTCCGAGCTTCCAGTTCATAACGGGATGCCAGCCATTGTTTAAGGCCATTTCCAGGGGAGCCACCATATTCATCATCTGCATATTTGTATGGCCAAAATGTTTGCCGCACAGGGTAGGCTCGACGCATCCAGTTGCTGCCCAGTTCCGCATGTCATTTTCCTTGTACCCCATTTCCCTCAACGCGGTCATCATAGCGATATCATTGTGCATGGACGGAGTGGCCGATGTGATCGGATTCACCTCGCAGAGTCGTTTTAGGTAGTTGTCGCTATTAATGCCAGGGTGGTAGCGTGCATTGACGTTTGGATCGCGGATGCTGAGCATCTCCGTGACCTTGAGAAAGATGTAGGTCATATCACAGACGCCATCCGCACCTTCTGGTGTAAGACCTCCCAGGGTTATAGCCTGGTCCTATGAGCTGCCGCCAAAATAAAAGTTGGCGACATCCGGTGTGAGAGGAAGGTGATCTGTACACCGCATATAGAAGCAGGCAACCAGCTCGATGGCGTGTTTGATATATGCTTCCCGTTGTTCATCTGTGGTCAGCTTCGCCATGTCGGCTTCAAAATATGGCTGGAACTATTGATCCAGCCGTCCCAGAGAGAGACCGGCATTGGTGCTCTCATGATGAAGGGTTACCCACGTTATCCATGTGGCGTTAACCGCTTCATCAAGGGTTCGTGCCGGATATTCAACAACCTGGCTGCATATTTCCGCAAGTTTAGCGAGTTCGTCCCTGCGCTGGGGGTTTTTTTCCGCTGATGCGTCCCGGGACGCCTGGTTGGCGAGGTTTCTCGAATAGGCTGTAAGGCCCTCAAGACACAGGATCATGGCCTCCAGGGTAGCTGCTTTCTCTTCATCGACCGGTCCGGCCATCAATTCCTGACGGATTTCTTCGATCATGCCCTTGGTCCCCAGTTTCATTATTTTGGGGAAGTCGGGGATGGTGTGGGAAATAGTGGCCTGTTTCCAGTCGAAATAAACGGCGAAACGCTCATCTATTTTTTTGACACAAGGGCTTGCCATATTGGAGACGCACCCATTCCCTGAAGTTTCGTTTGGCCCAGTAAGGGAAAACCTCGTGATGGATCAGCTTCATGGTTTCCTCTGAAATGTCGGCGGGATTGAGTAAACGATATGGCAGGGTCAGCAGTTCGGACCAAATCATCGTCCCATGTCCTTCCGGATAAACTATCACACCAATCTCCTTGGTAGTGGTAGTGCCCGCAATAAGATCGTTGTTGCGAATTATGGGCTTTTTGTTTTCCATTAGATACTTGTAAGCCTGTGCCTTTCTGGTAATAGGGAGCCAAGGTTTTCCGTCTTGGTCAAAATCGTATCCGTTGGCTTTGTGCCAGTTCGTTACTAATCTCGGCAACTCTGGGCAGATCTTCGGCTTTACGGTAAAATGGATGTCGAGAAAATCCTTGATACGGGGGAAATCCTCGATGCTATACATGGAAAGATTGGGCTCGGGCAGGAATTTTACTCCCGGATCAACCGATTCAGCTTTCATGCGATAAGCGTACCTAGCCTGAAGCTCTCCGCTGAGATCCGTCCTAGCGTTAGGGACTGCTTAAGCAAATTTCTCTTGTCCGTCTTTTTCTCTTTTTCCATTAGCTTCTTTTGCTTTTTAATGATTAACAAAGATAAGAGAAAGAAAAAGAGGTTCAGGTAAGAAGCATTGCACTCATATTTCAGATCGCCCCGGAGAATCATGAAGATTTGCTCTGTTGGCGTAGCAGACAGCAGCTTCTTGACGGCTCTGCCAGAGGAGAAAGTCAGTATAACGTCCGCACCTTCAGGAATGGATTCCGTCACTGTTACGTTACCTTCCAGAAAAGTGATTCCCACTTCGACGGAACCTTTTTCTGTTCGGATACCCATAGAAAAATTGATCCAGCCCTGATCACTTTTTAAAAACTCTCTTAGGGAGCCCCTGAAATTGAAATTTATCGCGATCAGGCGAAGCAATACATGGACCAGAATATTGGTGGCTGTTTTTCTGGCCTGATCTTTGTCGGATGGGTAAAGAAGCATGATAAACCCTCCTTACTTAGATGGAATTGGTTTGATAGTTTGCTCCAAATCAGGGAAGACATCAAGCTGCTTTTTATGCTCTCGATGTAACTGACTAATTGATCCCGAGCCGTCTCCAGCGTGTGCTCAATATGGTCACATTATCAGGAAAGGCCGGCCTGACTTCACTTCCATCAGGGTAATCCGGCATGAAACAGGTGGTAGGAAAAGAATCTGGAGATTCATCTCCAGTTTATTCATGAGCGGGCGTAGATAGCTTCTGCTGTCCAAACTGATGCCGCAAGAAAATCAACTAATCGCTCATTTTTTACCCTTTGGTGTTCAGCGTATCTTCGCCCCTGTCTTCGGCTCCCCGTCGAAGGTGAGGAGGACATGACCTTCGGCGGCATCCGCTGCGAGAAGCATTCCATGGGATTCAATACCCATCAGCTTTGTCGGCTTGAGGTTAACGACAACGGCAATATACTTCCCTATCAACTGCTCCGGTCGGTAGTTTTTTGCGATACCTGCAACAATCGTCCGCTCTTCGCCAATATCAATTGTCAATTTCAACAGCTTGTCTGATTTTGGGACTGGTTCAGCCGCAATGACTCTTGACGCACGTACATCTACCTTTTCGAATTCCTCATATGAAATTTCAGGTTTCATGGGTATTTCCTCTATTTTTTCTGCTGCATTCGTAGGCCCCATTGTAAAAGTTACCCTGGGAAATAGTGCCTCGCCACGCTGCAGACATGATCCCGGTTTCAGTCCGCCCCACTTCCTCAGGCTGTCAAGATTTTGTGATTTGATATCATTGCAGCCAATCTGTTTCATGATCTTTGCCGCTGTGCCAGGCATGAAGGGCAATATCAGTACGGAAATAAACCGCAGGGCTTCCAACAGATTATATATGACTCGTTCCAGATGGTTTTGCCTGGCAGGATCTTTGGCCAGCAACCAAGGTTCCTGCTCCACGATGTGCTTGTTCGCCAAGCCGATGAACTCCCAGACTGCCATCAGGGCCTTGTGGAAAGAAAGGTCATCGAAACAAGCCTCCACTTCATGGACTGCTCTTCCGGCCGCTTCGGCCAGAACGACGTCTCCACCTACTTCTGTATCTACTGATGGAACAATAGCCCGGCAATATTTAACTGCCATCGTTATGACCCGGCTCACAAGGTTTCCGAGGTCGTTGGCGAGGTCCGCGTTGATTCTCTGAACCAATGATTCCTCACTGAAGCTCGAATCGAGCCCGAAGACCATGTCACGCAAAAGAAAGTATCGAAAAGCATCAAGGCCATACTTCTCTTTTAAATCGAGGGGCTTCACCACGTTGCCAAGGGTTTTGGACATTTTACTCTGATCGCTGCTCCAATATCCATGAACATTGAGATGACGATATGGTTCGATCCCGGCAGCTTTGAGCATCGTCGGCCAATATATGCCGTGGGGCTTGAGAATGTCTTTTGCGATGAGATGCTCGACGACTGGCCAGAATATCTGATACCTCTCACCATCCGGATAGTCCAAAGCAGTTAAGTAATTGATCAGCGCATCGAACCAGACGTACGTAACGTAGTTTTCATCAAACGGCAGGGTAATTCCCCAGGTCAGACGGGTTTTCGGCCTGGATATGCAAAGGTCTTCCAGGGGATCCCGGAGAAAGGCGAGTGCTTCATTTCGATAACGCTCGGGGCGTATGAATGCCGGATTTTCACGGATATGCTGGACGAGCCAATCCTGATAACGACTCATCTTGAAAAAGTAGTTGCTCTCTTTGCGATACTCTGGAACAGTCTGGTGATCCGGACATTTCCCGTCAACCAGTTCTTTCTCTGTATAGAAGCGCTCGCAGCCCACACAATAATAACCCTCGTAATGACCGAAATATATGTCACCGGCATCATAAACCTTCTGCAGAAGGGACTGTACCGTTTTAATGTGGTTATCATCCGTCGTGCGGATAAAATAATCGTTTGTAATGTTCAATCTAGGCCAAAGAGCGCGAAATTGCGCACTTACTTCATCAGCGAAAGCCTTCGGACTAATGCCCGCCTTCTGGGCAGCCTCCGCTATTTTATCCCCATGCTCGTCCGTTCCCGTCAGAAAAAAAGTACGGTCTCCTCGCAGACGATGGTACCGGGCAAGCACATCGGCAACAATCGTGGTGTAAGCATGACCGATGTGTGGTGACGCATTAACATAGTAGATGGGAGTTGTGATATAGAAGGCATTGTCCATGGCAAATCCTTCTGCCGTTTTCTGAGGCCTATTAACATGTCTGCTGCATATCACGGATATTCAATGTGATCTCACGGCCATCTTCAAGTTGTACGGCAATTTCCTCATGCAGAACATTCTGGCGGACTACCTTTCCCGCACCCTGGCTAGTCTGAATCACTTTCCCGCATTTTGGCATATTTTTTTTCAGGTCCGTATAGGCTTCATGCTCATATGCGAGACAGCACATCAAGCGTCCGCACAAGCCGGAAATCTTCTCCGGATTGAGAGACATATTCTGTTCCTTTGCCATCTTCACAGAAACGCGGTCGAGGTTGTGCAGCATAACTGCACAGCATATCTCCCGCCCGCATATCCCCATACCGCAGATGATCTTGGTTTCTTGGCGGGCTCCGATTTGCCTCAGTTCAATACGCAAACGAAATTTCTGAACAAGGTCCTTAACGAGTTCGCGGAAGTCTACACGATTTTCAGCAGTAAAATAAAATATGACTTTACTTTTGTTGAACAGGCATTCAACGTCGACGAGCTTCATGGGGAGCTGCCGCTCCGCTATCTTTTGAAGACAGAATTCGTGCGCTTCCTTCTCAAGATCCTCGTTGGACTTCTGGACCATTAAATCCTCTTCCGTGGCAACCCTTTGAACTTTCCTTATGCTGGATGGGACGCGATCCGCCGGAATAGCACTCATCTCCGTCACCACAACCCCGAAGGCGGGCCCGTTTTCCGTCTCAACGATGACACAGTCGCTCTTGTGTACGGGGATATTGATCGCGTCAAAATGAAAGACCCTACTGCTCCTTTGCAGCTGCACTCCTATGATATTACTCAAGAAAATAAACTCCTTTATCCTATTTGGGAGCAAGTTTAAACATCATCGCTTCTAAAGTCAATTGTTTGTTGGCGTTCTGTTCAAGAGCCTTTATCGCATCCTCGACAACCCAAACGCCTCTGAGAAGCATGGAGGGAGATAATTTTTCTGCCAGCATGGATGCCGTATCCATCCGATCCCGGTAGATAACCAAATCCACGTTACCGGTTTCTCTGAGTATCAGGGCGTCACGGAAACAGGTCCTAAGAATTTCGAGCCTTTGGGCTGCATCTTCACGATCCTTTCCGAAATCCATGGTGAGCAGGCTGATGAGTCCTTGTTTAAAAAAGGAGGACAGACTGTTAAGGACTTCATCCCTCGTCTCCAGATATGTCTGTTGATTCATTTCCAAGGCCTGGCTAATGCTGCCTCCGGAGCATGTGGCGAGGATTCGGGCCATATCAGGATCCAGCCCGCATTTGTCCTGCAGGTATTGAGAAACAACGGCGACTGGCAGGGGGCTGAAGCGGATGCGCTGGCATCGTGAGGGTATCGTTGCAGGCAGGCGTCTGGGGCGCGATGTGACAAGAATTAAAACATTTAACGGCGATGGCTCCTCAAGGGTTTTGAGAAGTGCATTGGCGGCGGCCACATTCATTCTATCGGCATCATCAATGATAAACACCCGCCTTTCACCCTCAAGAGGCCTAAAGCTCATCTTTTCCTGAAGGTTCCGAATTTCCACTATACGGATAAATGCCCCTTGCGGCTTGACGGCTATGACATCGGGATGTGTGCCACGATTTGCCTTGCGGCAGGATGGGCATGTCCCACAGGCATCCCCTTTGGCTTTCCTGCAATTCAGGGCAGCAGCAAAAATTTTCGCCAGGGTTAGCTTGCCGGTTCCCTCGGGTCCGTAAAAAAGGTAGGCGTGTGCGACCCGATTACGCTCCATAGCGCTCCGAAGAATCTGAACCTGTTTCGCATGACCATATAAACTATCGAATGACATGGGGGCTCTCAAGAGGATTCCTGATCACCGTGTGTCTCTAGTCTGGTTCGGTCTAAGAAAGGCTTGAGGATATCAATTACCTCATGATGAATTGCTTCAATGGTTCTATCGGCATTGACTATTCGAATTCGCTGCGGGTCTTTTTTCGCAAGCATCAGATACCCATCCCGGACTGCCTGATGAAATGCCAAATCCTCCCGTTCAAAGCGATCCTCCGCAGGCTGCTTTTTGGACTTTCGGGAAATTCTTGTGATGGCACGGTTCAAACTGACCTCAGGAGGTACGTCAAATAGGATGGTGAGATCCGGTTTTCGGCCGAGGGTGGCAAAGCTGTTTATCGCTTCAATGAAAGAGAGGCCTATCTTTCTGCCGTAACCCTGATAGGCGATGGTAGCATCGGTAAAGCGGTCACAAAAAACGATCCCCCCGACGTCCAGCGCGGGAATGATGACATCCTGCATGTGTTGAAAACGAGCAGCGGAAAACAGGAAAAGCTCTGCCTGCCCTGAGATGGCCAAAGAACTGCTGCTAAGCAGTATTTTCCGGATCTCCACGCCGAGTGGCGTGCCGCCTGGCTCTGCCGTGAAAAGACACAAAGGGGACAGATGAGACAGGGTGCGTTTAAGCATATCAAGCTGGGTCGTTTTGCCGCAGCCCTCTATCCCTTCGAATGTGATAAAGCACCCCATGGGGGTTTGCCCTTCCCTACTGCTCTGTTACAGCACGGGTATGTGCCACTTAAAAGAGAAAGGGGAAATGTTCCTGATCTAATATCAGGAACATTTCCCCCATATCGCTGGTTGCACCTTCTACTTCTCTTCGCCGGGTATGATCGCTTCCACGGGACACTGGTCGGCGCAAGCGCCACAGTCCGTGCAGAGATTCGGATCTATGACGTACTTATCCTCCCCTTCGCTAATAGCCTGAACAGGGCATTCATCCTCACATGATCCGCAGGCAATGCATTCGTCAGTAATTACATAAGCCATAGTCTGTCCTCTTTAAATCCTTTCTGATAATAGTGATAATGATCGCTGTTGGTTTTTTCAGGCTGCCACGACCTGTTTAACCTCAGGGATTTCCTTCTGCAGGTATTTTTCAATGCCATTTTTCAAAGTCATTTGAGACATGGGACAGCCCTTGCAGGCCCCCACGAGTTTTACCTTGACAATCCCTTCTTCCGAAACATCCACCAGTTCCACATCCCCGCCGTCAGCCTGTAGATTAGGTCGGATCTTATCCAGGGCCATTTGAACCTTTTCTTTAATCATATAACCTCCATCAATTCTGTTTGCATATTTTACCCATGATCAAATCAATACGGCATTTTTTTGACCATTTGTTGAACCAGAGTGTGGGCGACATCCGCAAGATCCGGCTTGAAAAACCAATAGGTCTTTGTGATAGAATGAGTGGCATTCCACATCACGATGCCTGTGGATGTTTCTACCAGTTTCATTGTCAGCCCAACTCTGGCAACTTTGTCATCATTGATGACTGTATAATTCCAGTAATCAACGTCTGTAACAAGCAGTGCATCCACATTACATATCCGGCCGATCTGCCTGCTCAATCCCGGATCCGAGTAATTCACCGCCCGGAACTTGGCGAGATATCCGAATAGCATTCCAGCAAGTTCCACATTTTCTTTGGTTTGCCGGTCAATCGCTTCGCCACCGATAACTGATTCAAACCATTTTTTATGCAAGAGGACATCGACAACGACTCTGTCCACCGACCCCTTTGCCTCCCCGTAGGGAAGTGCCGAAACTGGAAGTGCACCAATCCTTTTGGGGTGAAAATTTTTGGCTTCCGGGGCTATCTGGGAATAACGAAGACTCCCGCAGGCCACGAAAACCAGCAAAAAAATATATATGAGACCCCGGACCCCGGGGTTACTTACCATCGAAGTTCCTCCTAACAGGCATCAAATCAGACGGCAAGCACAATCCACCACCCGATTGCGCACAACCCCGCGATTATATAAGCGGTTTCGAGAAGTCCTTCGAGGACGACACCCGAAAACTCGGCCCTTCTATCATAAAGCTTTAAACAAATCCACTCGTAAAATAAGGGGATAAGCAAGATCCAGGCAAATGGCGATACCAAGCCGGACAGATGGGTAGTGGCGAGCATTCCGGCTGTAACAACAATCAGAATCCCAAGAAAGTTTTGTGTGCTCTCCTTGCCAATGAGAACTGCCACAGTTTCCAGACCGATTAGCCGGTCACTCTGGATATCAAGAATATCGGACATGACTGACCGGATGAACACCATAGCAAAAACAAATAGAAAGGCAATCACGACAGCAGGTGTTGGCGTAAAGCCGACTTCGAGCCGGGGAACGAGTGATGTTACCGATGCCCATGCCAGCGCCATCGCCATGTTTTTTGATCCTGGCAGGTCCCTGAAACTCCGAAAACGACTCTGTTGCGGCAAAAGGTTGACGTTATACAGAATTCCAAGAACAGACAGGATGACCAGCAGAATGAAAACGGAAATGCCCGTGACAGCGGCGCACGCCAGAGTCAGTGCCATGGCGGCGCAGGATAGTATCAGCGACAGCACCTCATGCCGATGATAAAAATCTTCCCGGAAAGATCCGATAAGACTGGTCCGCTGACTGATCAGGCGGTTGAGTGTATGGATAGCAAAGACATACAGGGCCGCCATCACTATGTTCCTAAAGTGAATTTGAAGACCTTGCAGCATTGTTCCGGCTAGGGAAAGACAGGCTGCTCCGACCGACGAGTAAAGATCCATCTTGATCATCATCTTCCAAAGACGGAATAACCCGGTTAGCTTTCCTTCCTTTTCACCCACCCTGCTCACCAGATGATCAACCACACGGTCAATGATCCAATTTGGGGTAGAGGCTCCCGCAGAAACGCCGATTTTTTCGTAGCCATTCAGGGGAACGTCTTTAAGATCCTCTGCGGTCTCGATGCGAAATGTCGGCGTCCCTAATCTTGTAGAAAGCGAGGCCAAGCGTTGGGTATTGGCGCTGTTCATGCCTCCCACGATGAACATAGCGTCGGTTTCCGTAGCAAGGGCGCACACCTCATTCTGCCTTTTTTCCGTAGATTCGCAAATAGTGTCAAAAATTTGCACATTGGGAAACTTGTCACGGACATCCCGAACAATTTCGCGGTATGTTCTTATATCCTGAGTCGTCTGAGCAACAATGCACACATGCTCCAATGCCGGAAGATTTTTGACATCTTCCCGGTCGCCTATAACAATGCCCCTGCCCATTGTATATCCCAGCAATCCGTTTACCTCAGGGTGCCGGCTGTCCCCTACGATCAGAATAGTCTGGCCCTGTGCAGCATACTTTTTAATGATTGCTTGCACGTGGGCAACCTTGGGGCAGGTCGCATCGACGATCTGCAGGCCGCACTCCTTGATTTTTCTCCGCTCTTCGGGCGAGATACCATGGGCGCGGATCAGGATGGTTGCCCCGGGTTCACAGCGATCGAGCTCCCCTAGGCCGCCGATGGGGAAAATACCCCTTTTCATGAGCAGGTCGACTGTCTGGGGATTATGAATCAAAGGGCCATAGGTATACAGAGGTCCCCTCCCTTTATGCTGGGCCAGATCCAAGACCATATCCACGGCCCTGCGTACACCCATGCAGAAACCTGCGGTACTGGCGAGTTTTACGCCCATGTGCATGTTCCTTCAAGATAGCACCGGTGAAGCGAAGAAAAAAAGGCCGTCACCTCTTCCGTGCATAGATGAAATATTCCCAGTTTCCAGCCGGACCTGTCAGTGAAGATTCGCATGTTCCAATAACTTCAAAATCTTTCTGTTCGCAGAATGAAGAAATTCCAAGAACAACGCGGTTCTGAAGCTCAGGATCGCGAACGACACCACCCTTGCCAACTTCACTGCGACATACTTCGAATTGGGGCTTGATCAATGCAATAAGCAATCCCTTTTTCTTGAGAAGTATTGCTACCGCCGGGATTACAAGTCTTAACGATATGAACGATACGTCGATTGTCACCAAATCCAGATTTTCTGCAATGCCCGCGCCATCATAAGAGCGAATGTTTGTCCGTTCGATGCAGACAACCTGCGGGTGCTGCCGGAGGCGCCATGCAAGCTGGCCATATCCCACATCCAAGGCGTAAACCTTTTTTGCTCCTTCCTGCAGCAGGCAGTCTGTAAATCCTCCTGTCGAGGCGCCCACATCAAGGATGACCATACCCTCAACGCGGACTCCAAAAGCATCCAAGGCTCCTTTAAGCTTCAGCCCGCCACGGCTAGCATATGGATGGCCCAGTCCTGAAATTCGCACCGAGGCATCTGTCGATACCATTTGGCCGGCCTTGTCCGCCCTGTTGCTGCCAATAAATACCTGACCCGCAAGAATCATGGCACGGGCCCGTTCCCTTGTCAGCGCGGGATTCCTATCGACAAGAAGTTTGTCCAACCTGATTTTGCCCATCCCTCTTAGCCCGTATAATGTAAAGAGTGCGCCAATTACAGACCATTCAGATCACGGCCCGTTCCCTTGATCATACACCACACCGCTTTGACGATCCCGCGAACATTCAAGTCAAACATGCTCCTAAGCTCGGCCTGGTTGGCATGTTCAACAAAAGTGTCCCCGACACCGAGCCGGCGAATGTGTATATTCGCAATGCCCATTCTTTCCAGACACTCCAGTACGGCACTTCCAAATCCCCCCATGAGGACGTTTTCTTCGACGGTGAGTATTCTGCCGCAGGCAGAAGCGCTGTCACGGATAAGGACTTCATCAATGGGCTTGACAAATCTCGCATTGACCACGCGGATACTCCATCCCTCCTCCCGGAGCATTCGTGCTGCCTCAAGTGAAGGATGAACACAGGAACCGATCGCAACAATAGCCAGATCCGTGCCTTCCTGGAGCACTTCGCCTTTTCCAATTTCCAAAAATTTCGGTTGGTCATCTAGGGACACGCCTACGCCTGGGCCTCTGGGGTAGCGGATTGAGGCAGGACCTCCGCATATCACGGCTGTTTTCAGCATGTGCTGCAGCTCGTTTTCATCTTTTGGGGACATTACAATCAGGTTCGGGATAGATCTCAGATAAGAATAATCAAACAGTCCATGGTGTGTTGGTCCGTCGTCACCAACAAACCCCCCCCTATCCAGCGCGAATACCACAGGGAGTTTCTGGAGGCAGACATCATGAACAATCTGATCATAAGCCCGCTGCATGAATGTCGAATAAATGGCCACGACAGGGATGAAGCCTTCTGTGGCCATGCCAGCGGCGAACGTTACACCATGCTGCTCTGCAATTCCCACGTCAAAAAAACGCCCAGGGAAATGCCTAGCAAACGCATCCAGACCCGTACCTTCACACATTGCAGCCGTAATGGCCACGATGCGCTCATTATCGCGCGCCAGGCGGACCATTGTACGACCGAACATACTGTTATAGCTTATGACTTGAGAGGCTACTTGGCTAGGATTACCGGTACTGATATCAAATGGTCCTATGCCATGAAATTTCACCGGCTGCTCTTCGGCTGGGGGATATCCCTTGCCTTTTTTTGTCACGACGTGAATGAGAAAAGGTCCAGGTAGCTCCTTGACGTTCCGCATGGTTTTGATCAGATAATCAAGGCGATGTCCATTAATGGGACCCACGTATGTAAATCCGAGATCTTCAAACAATGCACCGGGCACGATGAAAGCCTTGAGGGATTCTTCTATCTGGTGGCTCAGGCGAACCATCTGTTCGCCTATCCACGGGATTTTTCTCAGGACGGACTTTACTTCCGTTTTAATCCTGCTAATGGTCTGTCCAGTCATCAGGCGGTTCAGATAGGCAGACATGGCGCCCACATTGGGGGAGATGGACATCTCGTTGTCATTGAGAATGATGATCAGGTTTTTATTCCGGGCACCGGCCCAGTTGAGGCCTTCATAAGCCATACCCGCTGTCATGGAACCATCACCTATTACAACAACGACTTTAACATCCTCCTTCTTGAGGCACTTGCCCTCTGCAATGCCTGTTGCGGCCGATATCGAAGTGCTGCTATGGCCAACATTGAAAACATCGAAAACACTCTCCTCGCGCCTCGGAAACCCGCTGATTCCACCCTTTTGCCTGAGACTTTCAAATTTTTCCTTACGCCCCGTGATAATCTTGTGGGCATAGGCCTGGTGCCCGACATCCCAGATGAGTTTGTCCCGGGGTGTATCAAAAACATAATGTATCGCAAGGGTAAGCTCGACGGCACCTAATGATGATGCAAGATGACCCCCAGTCCGAGAAACTGTGCGAATAATCATTTCGCGAAGTTCCTCGGCAAGGCCCTTCAAGTCGTTTAAATCGAGTTTCCGAATGTCTTCCGGGTACTGGACTCCATCCAGAATCATTTGGCGATTTTTAATATTCTCTTGCCGTGACATAGTTTGCAATCATTCTCAACGGATCGGCACGATGATCGAGCATGGAGATCGACGAGACTGCCTCCTTAATGAGGGATTGCGCTTTCTGTCGCGACGCTTCCAATCCCATCAGTGCTGGGTATGTTAGTTTCCTGCTGCGTTGATCGCTTCCCGTTTCTTTGCCCATGGCTTGACTGTCGCCCGCAACATTCAGGATGTCGTCGGCAATCTGGAAGGCCAACCCGATATTGCGTCCATATTCCGTCAGGGCAAATATCTCCCCTTCCCCGGCATCGGAAAGCAAGGCTCCTGACTTGACTGAAACACCTATCATTGCTCCCGTCTTCCGGTGGTGGATAAATTCCAGCGCAGTGATTTCCGGTTCCCGGCCTTCCGAAAGAATATCCGCTGCCTGCCCCGCAACCATCCCATATAAACCCGCCGCTTCTGAAATATCATGGATAACCTGAAGCAGCGTTTCATGGTTCACGGCCTGGCGCACGCTCTCAGATGCGATGATATGGAAAGCCTCCGTTAGGAGGGCATCGCCAGCCAGAATCGCAATGGCTTCCCCGAATACCTTATGGCTTGTCGGATGCCCCCTGCGAAAATCATCATTGTCCATGGCAGGAAGGTCGTCATGGATCAGGGAGTACGTATGAATCAGCTCCAACGCACAGGCAACAGGAAGGACCGTATCCAGTTTGCCCCCCACAGCCTCTGCCGCGGCAATACAGAGGATGGGCCGGATTCTCTTGCCGCCTGAAAAAATGCTATACCGTACGGCCTGGAAGATGGCCGGCGGATAAGCGTCCTCAGGCGGCAGGTACCCGCCCAGCGCCGCATCAATCATCCGCTTCCGGAATTGCAAATATTCCCTGATGTCGAATTCGTTTCCCGAAGCCATCTATTGCTCCTCAAAAGGCTGGCCGACGATCTGTCCGCCTTCCTTGGTGAGCACTTCAACCCGCCGCTGAGCTTCATCAAGCTTCTTCTCGCAGAGGCGTGCCAGCCTTATTCCTTCTTCAAATGCTTTGAGGGATTCTTCGAGTGACAAGTCGCCAGATTCCATTTTTTTAATGATCCCATCCAGTTTTGCAAGGGCCTCTTCAAAGTTTTCCTTTGCCATTTTCGCCTTCCTCATACGTGTTTGCTACCCGGGCAATGATATGTCCTGACTCCAGGGTGATATCTAAAGTTTGATCCATTTTGACTTCCCCAGCGCGCCGTACCACTCGTCCGCCAGGCCATGTTCTTGTGATGCTATATCCTCTTCCCAAAACGGCAAGAGGACTCAATGAATCAAGGAGAGCCGTCTGCACAGCCAGCTTCTTCTTTAAAAGTTCCAGGCGATTCAGACAGATCGTCTCCAGAGTGGCACGGCTGCTGCCGAGGATGATAAGCGCCCTCTGTATTCTATTCAGGGGGCTGCTATGCTGCAATTGAAGCTTAAAGTTCTTGACAGTGTGGTTTGATGTTTCAAGTAATCTTCCCAAGGTCCTCCGGAGATCATCCAAGCGATCATCAACGGCAAGCCGCCCATCTGCAATCAATCGGCCAGGATCTCCCAGCCTTTCGGCAAGGTTTGCCAAAACTTGCCTATCCAGCCTAATGCGCTGGCCACTGAGGTAAACCAGGCGAGTTAGCACTTCTGCGACATGGCGTTTCATCTCATTCCGATTCGGTACGACCAGTTCAGCCGCAGCCGATGGAGTTGGTGCACGAAGGTCCGCAGCAAAATCAGCAATCGTGAAATCTGTTTCATGGCCAACAGCCGATATGACAGGGATCGTGCATCGATAAATAGCCCTTGCCACCCGCTCATCGTTGAAAGGGGCAAGGTCTTCCAGTGAGCCTCCGCCCCGCGCAAGGATGATAACATCCACGTTACCGGCAAGCTCCATTGAAGCCAGGGCATCAACAATTTCAACCGGAGCCTCAGTTCCCTGAACTCTGACGGGTGCAACTAAAATATGCACCGAGTGGAAACGGCGCTTTGTTATATTCAGGATATCCCGAATGACAGCCCCTGTTGGTGAGGTAATAACGCCTATCCGTGAAGGCAGCAAAGGTATGCGCTTTTTTTTCGCAGGGTCAAACAGTCCCTCTATTTCCAATCGGGCCTTGAGCTGCTCGAAGGCCTTTTGCAGGGCCCCAAGACCCCTTGGTTCAGCAAAGTCCACGATGAGTTGATATTCTCCTCTTGGTGGATACACGCCTACCCTAGCTCGGCAAAGGATGGTCATCCCGTCTTCAAGGGTAAAGGCGTCAGCGGGTGGTGTCCTGTCAAAAGTCGCGGGACGAAAGATTACGGCGCGAATCTGGCTCTGATCGTCCTTTAGGGTGAAATAGACATGTCCTGAAGGGGGGCGCCGAAGATTGGATACTTCACCTTCAACCCAGATCAAGGGAAAGTTATCTTCGAGGATATCCCGGATCCGGGCATTTAGCGCCGTTATCGTCCATATTTTCGGCTGGGTCGCATGCATCATGAGCCCACAAAAAAATGATATCGCCTCGACCTATCAGATAACAAGGTCACTTACAAGGTGATTTCAACTCAAAACCGCCTGTGCCTCAAATCCGGATGGTGCATTAAAAAGCTCCACAGGTAAGGCATGTGCATCCCGGAGAATGAGGCGTACATTTGATGCGTTGCGGCGGAATGGAATGAAGTGTAACCTATGCTAACTACCAATGATCAATAATTATAGCAAACGTCAAAAGAAAATAGTCGTCACAACAGAGCTGACACATGCCAATGCAATGAACTGAGTTCCTGACACCTGCGACGATAGAGTACTCAATGTCAACTTTTTTAAGACTTTCTCTATAATTAAGGTAATATATTCCCTGGTTGGCAATGGATCCTTGAATGGCACCCTATTCGGAAACACGGCCAGGGATGTAAAGAACCGTTTCCGGTTTTCAGCAGATGCGGGGGACCAATTCCCCGGTCGGCAAATCCACCTCCCTGCTCCCGCCAATGATGGTGTCCAGGATAAGGCGCCCACGCTTGTTATCCCGGACCTTGCCGATAACAGCAGCCTGTTGCCCCAGTGGGTGGTCATGCATGCATTGGAGGATTTTTTCGCAGTCTTCGGAAGCACAAAACACGGCCATTCTCCCCTCGTTAGCTAGGAACAGAGGATCAATTCCCAGAATCTCACAAATTCCACGAACCTCTTCCCTGACAAGAACCGCTTTTTCTTCGATGATGATTTCCAGTCCGGCTTGCTGTGCAATCTCGGCAAGAATGGCGCCCAGTCCGCCCCTAGTGGCATCCCGCATACAATGGACTTGATCGCTGGCATGCAGGATTTTCATGACTAATCCGTTAAGCGGTGCAGAATCGGAACGAACCGGGGTCGACAAGCCCAAATCTTCACGCTGAGCCAGAATCGTAGCGCCGTGGTCTCCTATCGGGCCATTCAGGATTACGGAATCACCCTGGCGAATACTCCTAACAGACAGCCTAGGTGCGTAGCTGATCAGACCGATACCCGAGGTCGTAATAAATATCCCGTCGGCAGCCCCCTTAGGGACAACCTTGGTATCTCCCGTTGCAATGCTGACCCCAGCCCTGCGGCCAGCCTCCGCCATCGAGTGTACAATTCGTTCCAGATGTTGCATTGGGAACCCCTCCTCTAGGATGAATGCTGCGCTGAGAAACAGGGGTTTCCCTCCGCACATCGCTAGATCATTAACAGTTCCATAGACCGCCAGAGACCCTATGTCACCACCCGGAAAGAAGATGGGATGCACCACGTAGGAATCCGTGGTCAGACAGTAGCGCTGTCCAACACTGTCAAAGACAGCTGCGTCTTCCAATTGTTCGAGATAGGGATTTTTCAGGAGTGGCAAAAATGTTTCAGCAACGAGCTCATGGGAGAGTAACCCTCCGCTACCATGCTCAAGGAGTATCTGTTCAACCCTCATTTTTTCGTTCCTTATCAATTGTCTACAGTGCTGCTGCCAATTGTTTTGCACCGGCACATATGGCCTGCCCAAGGGCAATGCCGCCATCGTTAGTGGGCACCAATGTGTGATGGTACACCTTGAATCCCGCCAACGTCAATTCGGATAAACAATATTCCAGTAGAATGCGGTTCTGGAAACAGCCGCCACTGAGAACCACCCTGTTTAGGCCTGTTTCTGTTTGGAGGCGGCGAACCATTTCTACAAAAGCATCCCGAAGGGTAAGATGAAAAGCAGCAGCAAGGTCCGCCGTTTCTTTTCCCGACCGTTTTGCGTGCGCGAGATCTCTTATGGAAGGTATAAAATCTAGTATCCAGGAGCGAGCGGTCTCCTCAGAAACGGTATCTTCAGATGGTCGTATTTCGAAGGGTAACGACCAACCCAAGCCCTTGGCTGCAAGAGCTTCAAGCTCCATGGCTGCCTGACCCTCGAATGAGACCTGCCTTCGCAATCCCAGCATGGCGGCGACACCGTCGAATAGTCTTCCCAAGCTTGAGGTCAAGGGGCTGTGGATTTTGCCCCGTAAAACCTGTTCCAGAAGGTCGATGTTACATGCTGTGCCTTGAGTTTCCTCATTGAACCGCTCTGGAATGAGCTGTAGATCTTCAGCCCAAGCTTTCCAATTTCCGCCAAATGCCTCTCTGATCAGGCTTACTGCCATTCGCCAAGGCTCCCGAATAGCCGCCTCTCCACCAGGCATGGGAAGGTAGCACAGATGACCAGCCCGGATGAAATCGGACTCTTCAGCAATGAGAAATTCACCACCCCATGATTGGCCGTCGGTGCCATACCCTGTTCCGTCCATGGCAACACCGATCACCCGGCCTGTCAGCATATTTTCAGCCATGCTGCTAACGATGTGGGCATGATGGTGCTGTACTTCGACGATTTTACCCCTTCCCAGTCCACGGGCAACGCGTGTGCTAAAATAACCCGGATGCATATCGCATGCGATGAGCTTTGGATGCCTTTCCGTAATCCCTTGAAGGACACCGATCGTTTCATGGAAAAAATCCCGTGCCTGAGGAGTTTCCAGATCGCCGATGTGTGGACTTGGAAAAGCGAAGAGCCCCTTAATGATGCACAGCGCAGACTTCACCTGGGCGCCAAGTGCCAGGACATCGGGAAATTCCTGGCGGAGGGGAATGGACCTAGGCGCAAACCCACGGGCACGGCGCAGGAAGCGAGGCTTTCCTGCCGCAACCATCATGACAGAATCATCGCAGCGAACCAAGATGTCGCGGTTGTGTGTAAGAAAAAAATCTGCAATACCGTGCAAACGGTTTACCGCTTCCCGATTTCCGATGCAGATCGGCTCATCGGTCTGATTGCCGCTGGTCATAACGAGGGCGGAGAAACCTTTCGAGAGAAGGAGATGATGCATCGGCGTATATGGCAGCATGATCCCCAGCGTTCCCATACCGGGTGCCACGGTATCAGAGATATCAACGCTAGCCGCTTTTTTTTCAAGCAGAACGATTGGCCTTTCCGGAGATAAAAGAAGAGATTTCTCCTGCTCATTGATGACGGCAAAACTTTCAGCACGCTTTAAGTCCCCGACCATGATGGCAAGAGGTTTCTCTTCACGGTATTTGCATGACCGCAGACGCCTGACTGCATCACCGCGGGTGGCATCAACGGCCAGATGAAAGCCACCCAGCCCTTTTATGGCTACAATGGCCCCCTCGAAAAGCGCTTGTCTCGCCGCCTCGATGGGATCCGCCGTTTCGATCACGTTGCCGTCCTTGTCGCGCAATTTAAGCATGGGGCCGCAAACAGAACAGGCGTTGGGTTCCGCATGAAAACGCCGGTTGCCCGGATCTTCATATTCTTTCTGGCAGAGGGTACATAGGGGGAAGCAGTCCATGGCCGTGTTAATCCTGTCATAGGGAATATCCTTGATGATTGTCAGGCGAGGCCCACAATTCGTACAGTTGATGAATGGATACCGGTAACGCCTGTCCTCGGGGTCAAGCATCTCACGAAGGCAGGCGCTGCATGTAGCGATGTCCGGCGAGATATGAATGTCGCCAGTCCCCTGTGCATCACTGACCAGAATTTGAAACGTCTCTTCATGCTGCACCGGCAGTGGGGATTTTTTCAGGGAGGTGATTTCTGCAAGGGGTGGAAGCTCGTTCTGGACATCGCGAAGGAACTCACCCAATACATCCGGCGACCCCTCCCCCTCCATGATCACGCCGTCCGGACGGTTCTGCACAAAACCGGTTATCCCGTGCCTGAGCGCCAGACGGTAAATGAATGGACGAAAGCCCACCCCCTGGACCACACCTCCGAAATGGAAGCGCATCCTGATATGATCCTTGTTGCCGCTATTCATGGATAATGACTTACCGAATGCCAAACGGCATGACTTTAACCAAACTATTTACTGCCTGAAGGAATCGATCTGCGCCGTCAACCAGCTGATCCACTGATCAATCCCCTTCCCGTTCTTGCAAGACACCTCGAAAATCTGAAGATCTTTGTTCAAACCCCTAGCCGCTCGTCTGGCTTTTTCTAGATCAAAATCAACATAAGGGAGCAGATCCGTTTTATTGATAATCATGGCGGCCGATTCCTGAAACATGAGCGGATACTTGGCCGGCTTATCGGACCCTTCGGGCGTGCTGAGAATCATGATCTTGGCATTTTCACCGATGCGGAACTCCGCCGGACAAACCAAATTCCCGACATTTTCGACAATGAGCAAATCAACGGCTTCAAGATTCAGGGCAGGCAATGCCTCGCGGACCATATTGGCGTCCATGTGACAGGCACCACCGGTGTTGATCTGGACTGCAGGGATACCAAGTGCGGCGACCCGGTCAGCATCAAAGGTGTCCTGGATATCGCCTTCGATCACAGCAATCCGGTAAAGGTTCCGGAGCGCAAGGATGGTACACTCAACAAGGCTTGTTTTCCCCGCGCCAGGAGAGCTCATCAGGTTGATGACATATATCTTTTCCTCATTGAAGAGATTGCGCAGATCCGAAGCCATCCTGTCATTGGCATCGAGAATATTTTTTACAACTTGAATTTTCATCACACCATTTCTCCCGAATTCATTTATATTTGTAATAGGCCGCACAAGACCCCTCCGAAGATACCATGCAGGGCCCCACAGGGTCATCCGGGCGGCAACGGGTTCCAAAAAGGGGACATTGGTCCGGACCCTTCACCCCCCGCAGGATTTCTCCGCAAGCACAGCCGGTTGGTTCTTTCGATTTCGGATCTGGGACATCGAATCGCTCGAGGGCGTCGAATTCCCGAAAGTCCGGTTTAAAACGAAGACCGCTGTCATCGATGGATCCAAGCCCGCGCCATCTCGCCGCTTCGGGCTCAAAGACAGTGGCAAGGATATCCCGCGCTTTCTCGTTTCCTCCGGCTTTCACGCTGCGGGCATATTGGATCGCGACCTCGGGCTTTTGCTCGGAAATCTGCTGCAGGATCATGAAAATTCCCTCAAGGATATCGACCGGCTCAAAGCCAGCGATTACGGCGCTGCGGCCTGCATCTGCTATGAACTGGTATGCATCGGCGCCGATAATGATACTCACATGACCGGGACATAGGAAGCCGTCAATGGATAGATCCTTGTCTTCCATCAGGACCTTCATAGCCGGGGGTATCAGCTTGTGAACGGAGAAAACGGAAAGATTACGGATTCCTTTTCTCCGGGCATGCAGAATGGACGCCGCAAGGGTCGGAGAAGTTGTTTCGAAGCCGATGCCAAGAAAAACGATCTCTTTCCCAGAATTTTTCTCAGAAAGCCCCACCGCCTCGGCTGGCGATACCACTACGCGTATATCCGCCCCTCCAGCCTTGATTTTCTGGAGGTTCATTCCCTGAGAGCCAGGGACACGGAGCATGTCTCCAAATGTCGCCAGGATGACGTCCCTCCGCCCGGCAAGCAGAAAGCTGCGGTCAACGTCTGCAGGGGCAGTCACGCACACTGGACATCCGGGACCGGAAATGAGGCGGACATTTTCCGGCAGCAGACTGCGAATTCCAAAACGTCCGATTGCCGTTGTGTGGCTGCCGCAGACTTCCATGATGGCAACAGGGCTGCCTATTTTTCCTGCCAAACGCTCGATCCTATGCAGGAGTCCCCGCGCCAATGCCGGATCCCGGTATTCATCAATATACTTCATTTTAATTTTGAAACTCCTCCGATTCCAACAGCTCCCTGAGGAGGGCGAGATTTTCTTTCGCTGTATCTTCATCCACCTTGTGGATGGCAAAACCGGCGTGACAGATGACATAATCCCCAATGCCCACCTCTTCGTCGATCAGATCGAGATAAGCCTCGCGGCGCGTCCCGCTGATATCTATCACTGCCAGATTGTTTTCCGCATCTATAGAAAGAATCTTCCCAGGGAATGCAATGCACATTTTCCTATTACTCCGCTTCAAATTCCAGTAGTTGTAACGCTTCCGTCCCCCCGGTCAGGAGTACATTCATACTCTGACACGTTGGGCATTCCGCTGTATACCCATCGACCTCATGCTCACATGTGCAGGAAAAGCAGTACAGGATTGCCGGTCGAATGTCAAATTCGAGCACCGCCCCCTCCGCCAAAGTTCCCGCGGCTTGGATCTCGAACGCAAATGTAAGCGCCCTCGGTTCAACGCAAGACATTTTGCCCATGGAAAGCTTGACGGTCCGAATGTGCTGAAAACCATCTTTCACGGCGTAGCTCCTCAGGATTTCCAGCAGAGATAGGGCCAGGGACACCTCATGCACGGCTCTTCCTCATCGCTGCAATACCCTGTTCAGCCAACTCCTTGAGAAGGAAGCCTTCCATGGCATCGAAGCGTTCTTCCATTATTTCAGTCATGACAAGATCCACATCGCCATACGTTTCCGGAATAATGCAGAGAAAGATAACGTCCGGACATTCATCAAGCATCTCCGCCTGAAGAAGGACATCGGGAAACTGGACTTCATGTGCCGATGTCGGCGGAGGAAGGTATAGCGCCATATCTTTTTTCTCAAAGCGATAAATGGAACCGGGTTTGTCTTCAAGTTTCAGGACATCGATAACGATGAGCGTTTCGCAACTGCAAACCGCATCGAGAAGTTTGTAGCCCAAGGTCCCTCCATCCAGGATAAGAACATCATCAGGTAAATGGTATCGCTCTGAAAACCTGCGAACAAAATGCACACCGAATCCTTCATCGCCCAGTATAATGTTTCCCAGGCCTAGGATCGTCAACCGGTTCGTTTTCCTTTCATTTTTTTTCATCAAATACTCGCCGGATCCTATAAGCATAATATAAAAAGGGGGCAAATGAGCCCCCTTCTTTTGGTACAAATTCAGCAATGCCAATGTGAAAATTCTACTTGTGATCCTTCCTGAATACGATTCCACTGACCATTGAGGATATGGTTCCTTCTTTGAAGATGACATCATACCAGAAGGCCATATACATATGGACAACAATGAACAGGATAAACAGCCACATCAGGATGTGATGGAACCACCGCACCATGGCCAGTCCTCCCATTAGTGTTTCAAAAGGCTTGAGAATACCGTAAGTAATAGCCGTCATACCCGTATGATAACCAGCTCCCATCAGGATCAGACCGGTTAAAATAATCAGCAGAACCATGAACAGTAATCCGGCATAGGAGATAGATTGTAGCGGGCCATACAGATGAGTGTGCTCAGGAGGCTCCTTGGAAATCAAAGCATAGAATTTGATCTGCTTGATCGTGTTTTTTATGTTCGTCCACGCAAAAAAATCTTTCCAATCGGCATGAAAGCCCGAGAAGAAGGCCAGGTACATCCGCCATATGAACAGGAACGTCAGAATCACGCCGAAAAGGATGTGCCAGAACCGGTAGTTACCCATCGTGAATTTGCTGACTGTTTCGCCCCCGAATACCGTATAGGGCGAGGCTATGTAAAAACCGGTAGCTATCAGGATGAATATGGTGATTGCCATGGCCCAATGATTGATCCGCATGGCCACAGACCACTCTTTTTTGGGGATAATGTTGTCCACGGTTGCCTCCTTGGCCGATCAGGCGACCTTGAATTTTTTTACTTCGTTGGTTTTCGGATCAATGATGTGAACCGCACAAGCCATACAGGGATCAAACGAATGGATCGTCCGCAGAATTTCCAGCGGCTGATCTACCTTCGCAAGCCTTGTGCCCACCAGGGACTCTTCGTATGGTCCGCGTCTTCCCGCATTGTCTCTTGGCGAGCAATTCCATGTTGAGGGAACCACAGCCTGGTAATTGGAGACAACCTTGTTCTCAATACGGATCCAATGACCGAGCGCCCCTCTTGGGGGTTCCGTCAATCCCCGCCCCTCTCCTTTTTCAGGGACATCGCACTTGGTCCAGGTTTTTGCATCCCCTGCTTTTATGTTCGTGATCAATTCATTCACCCATCCCTCAATGTGGTCACCAACATATTTCGTCTCGATCGCCCGTGCCGCTGTCCGGCCCAGTGTTGAGAAGAGGACTGTGGCAGGCAGTCCGGTTGCTTTCAAAGTACCGTCTACGAGATCCTTGATCTTCTTGTGGCCCTGGGCATAGCCTACAATAAGACGTGCCAAGGGTCCCACTTCCATCGGGGCGCCATCATAACGGGGGGCCTTGCACCAACTGTATTTGCCATTGCCGTTCAGATGGCCATCAGAACCGAACCCCGTGTAATCTGGATCGGTCGTGCCTTTGTAAGGATGGAGGGGTTCCTTGCCTTTATACCAAGCATGGGTAACTTCTTCCGTGATCTTAGTATCATCCAGCTTCACGATGCCGGCCAGATTGCGGTTTTTAACAACCCCGGCAGGAAAGAGGTACTCACCGCCATCATCATCCAGGGGGAATCCGCCATAGCAAAGATAGTTCTTTACGCCGCCACCCACACCCTGAAGACCTTCTTCCTTATAATAAGTCGCCGCCAAAAGAACATCCGGGATATATGCCGTCTCAACAAAGTTATTCAACTCCTTCAGGCGGTAAAGATATTCGCCCAACCTGCTGGCATCTGCGGCATCCATGATGGATGTGACACCGCCGACAATCAAGGTTTGAGGATGCGGGTTCTTGCCGCCGAAGATGGCCATCATTTGGGCACCGATTTTTGATACCTGGAGGGCGTCCAGATAATGGGATGCAATAATCAGGTTGGCCTCCGGGGGGAGCTTGAACGAGGGGTTACCCCAGTAGCCATTGGCGAATGGGCCTAGCCGGCCGGATTTCGCAAACTTGCCCAGCCGATCCTGAACCGCCTTGTAATGTGTTGCAGAACAGTTATAAGGATTCGGAGAATATGCCTTTGCCATTTCCACTGCCCTGTTTGGATCCGCCTTGAGGGCACTGACGATATCCACCCAATCCAGCCCGTGGAGATGATAAAAATGCATAATGTGATCATACAGGTACTGTGACCCCTGGATCAGGTTTCTAATGATGCGTGCATTACGTGGTGCCTTGATCTTGAAAGCATCCTCGCAGGCAAGGATGCTGGCCTCATAATGGGCGAAGGTACAGACACCGCAAAATCTTTGAACCATGAGTCCGGCATCCCTCGGATCACGGCCCTTTACGATCGTTTCAATACCGCGCCAGAGGGTGATACTGCTCCATGCGTCGCGGATCGTGTTGTTTTCCACTTCGACTTCTATTCTCAGATGTCCTTCAATCCTGGTGATTGGGTCGACAATAATTCTAGCCATGCTGTTCCTCCTCGAAAATCAGTCCGTTAGGCGCCTACTCGGCACCTTTATCGTTGCCCTTATGCCGAAGGGCCGTCAAACCAGCGTGGGCTGCCACACCAGCAACCGTGACTCCCAGCAGCACCTCACCGATGGTATCCACCGTCTTCTCACCCCCGCCGATTGTCTTTTCATCAATCGGTTTCTCGAGGGGGGCCATGGTATCCCAGAATGCCGGCTCGGTACAGCCCATACAGCCATGACCAGCCATGATCGGCCAGGAAACAGCGTCGTTGAAACGAACTCTGGCACAATTGGCGAAAGTGTACGGCCCCTTGCAGCCCATCTTATAAAGGCACCAACCGTTCTTAGCCCCTTCGTCACCCCACTGTTCAACAAACTCGGCGGCATCGTAATGCGGACGCCGTTCACAGTAATCATGAATGCGTTTGCCATATGCCCACTCGGGCCGACCCAGTTTATCCAGGGCGGGAAGGCCGCCAAACATGAGATAGTGGAGTATTGTTCCGACAAAGTTAATGGGATTGGGGGGACAACCGGCAATGTTTACAGTCTGAATGCCTAGTGCCTGGCTTACACTCATGGAGTCTGTAGGATTAGGTTTTGCCGCCTGAATATTGCCGTAACAGGAGCAGGCCCCAATACAGATATTCAGGGCCGCTTTGGATGTTACCTCTTTTGCCACTTGCAAGGCCGTTTTTCCCCTTGGGCCTAAAGTGAGATATTTGCCGCCCAAACCGGTTGGAATGGCGCCTTCCATGACGCAAACGAATTTGCCTGGGAAATCCTTAAGGGCTTTCTCAAGATTCTGCTCAGCCTGGTAGCCTGCAGCGGCCATGACGGTTTCGTGATATTCGAGAGAGATGGTATCCAAAAGGATACTGTCGACATTGGGATAGGATGTGCGAAGAAATGCCTCGGTACATCCCGTACACTCGGCGAAGTGAAGCCAGACCACCGGAACCCTGCTGAATGCCTCGGCCGCTTTGGCAACCATGGGCCGAAAAATCGGCGGGAGCATCAGAGCTGCCGTCATGGCAGAAGACCATTTGATAAAACTTCGTCGGCTTACACCCCTTTCCTTGAGAGTGTCAAAAAAGTTTTCTTTTGCAGCCGGCAGGGTCGCATCCAACTCATCCAGATGCTCCTGACAGTGCCTCATCAATTCCTGATACTGTTTACTGACATGAGCCTGATACGCCGCATTCTTTGAACCGCCCATATGGCCCCCTTTCATTGATTTTCGAAGTTGTGCGGAAATATTATACTTTTTGGCATGACCTTGGTGAAATTTCGTACAGCGGTGGCATATGTCATTGTTGGCTTATTGTCAATATAAAAAAGCGCACCTTACGATTTTTGTGCATTAAATTTGTGCATTAAAAAGGAAGACTACGATCGGTTTCGCGAGAAATGCTTGACAAGCTTACTCAGCGGCAGAGTATTGACGATGTGTTTTGGCTCACACCAGCCCCGGCGTGCCATACCAACCCCGAAGCGTACGAGGCCGAGTTGATCGACATGGTGTGCATCTGAACCGATTGCTAGTGGGATACCAATCTCCTTGGCTCGGCGGATATGGACATCGCGCAAATCAAGCCGGTTCGGCATTGCATTAATCTCAATTGTCTTTTTGAATTTTTTCGCCGCATTGAAGACGGCATCCATGTTCACGGCAGAGGGTTCCCGATCCCCGATGAGGCGCCCGGTCGGATGTGCCAGGATGTCTACATGCGGATTCTCCAGCGCCCTTATGATACGGTTGGTCATTTTTTCTGCGCTTTGGTTTAATGATGAGTGAACGGACGCCAACACAACATCGAGTTCAGACAGGATAGCGTCGGGGAGGTCCAGACGGCCATCGGACCGGATATCTATCTCTATGCCGGTGAGTATTTGTATTTTATCAAGCTTCCTGTTGAGCTTCCGGATCGCGCGTATCTGATCCTCCAGCTTTTCACCGGTGAGCCCCCGTGCTATGCCCAGCCCGGCCGTATGGTCGGTGATCGCCAGATACCTATAACCCAATGACTGGGCGGCAAGGGCCATCTCTTCAATTGTATTGTGGCCATCGCTCCAATCCGAATGCACGTGGAAATCGCCTTTGATATCGGATAACTCAATCAGGGACGGCAACTTGCCCTTTGCCGCCAGCTCGATTTCACCCTGGTCCTCTCTGATCTCCGGCGGGATGTACTGGAGGCCGAGACGGCGGTAGAATGCCTCTTCGGTTGCGAACTTTTCGAGATGCCCGGTTGCTTCCACAGTGATGCCATATTCGCTGAGGCTGAGCCCATCTCTCTGTGCCCTTGTTCGCAGGGCAATGTTGTGTTCCCTGCTGCCGGTAAAATGCTGCAGGAGGCTTCCGAATGCATCGTGCTCAACCATGCGCAGGTCCGCCTTGAGATTTTCCGGAAGGATGACACTGGCCTTTGTAGGCCCGTGGGCCAGGACTTCCATGACTTGAGACAAACGAATGAAGGCTTCTATGACGGTTTCCGGCTGATCTGCCGTGCCCATAATATCAATATCCCCGAGGGTTTCTTTGAAGCGGCGGAGGCTCCCTGCAGCCGTGAGATTTCGGACGCCCGGTACACACCTCAAGATTCCTAGAATCTCCTCGACCACCGGAAGGGCCTTCCCCAGAGGAATGCGCACATCCTTGCGGCGGATCGCCTGGATGTGGTGCAGGATGTTCTGTGCGGTTTTATCGCCAAGCCGGAACAGCTGAGACACTTTTCCTTCGAGGATGGCCCGCTCTAGTTCTTCGGGCGATTTGATTTCGAGTTCCTTTGCCAGTTTGTAGGCTGTCTTCGGACCGACGCCCGGAATACTCAAGAGCGTCATAATCCCCTCGGGCAGGGATGCGACAAGCTCATCCAAGGCGCCGAGCTTCTCCGTTTCAATAAGTTCCTTGCTTTTCTGCGCGATGGCATTGCCAATTCCTGGGATTTTCCGCAGGTCCTCACCCCTTGCGAGAAGGGCCTTCAACTCTTCAGGAAGATGCTCAATAGTTTGAGCCGCTCGCCGGTAAGCGCGAATTTTGAAGACATTTTCTCCCTTGAGCTCGAGCAGGTCGGCTATCTGCTCAAATACTTTGGCAATCTCGGTGTTGTTCACTTGACTAGCCTGAATATTTCTCGGGCCTTTGCGTGCGCGGCTGTTTGAAGAAGCTCGAACAAGACCATTTCCGTGGTGGTCAGGCGTGCCCCTTCCTGTTCCATGCGCTGCAACGCAAGGTCGCGGTTTCGCAACGTTCGCGACGAGACGCAATCTGTCACGACCTGAACCTGATACTCCGCATCCATAAGATCCATTGCGGTTTGATAGACGCAGACATGGGTCTCAATACCCGCGAGAAGGATGACACGTCGTCCGGCTGCGGCAAGTTCCTGCTGGAAAAGAAGGGCTGCCATGCAACTGAAGTTCTCCTTCCAGATCGGCCGGATGCCCTCGGTGAACGGCACAAGCTCGGGAATGGTCGGGCCGAGTTTTTCCGGCGTCTGTTCCGTTATGATAAGGGGCAAACCGAGGATTCGCGCCCCACGAAGGAGCATAGTGACGTTTGCAATGAAGAGTTCCTTCTCCGCCATAGCCTGCGCAAGCTTTCCCTGGATATCGACGATCACAAGCGCTGCCTGATCTGCTGAAACCATATCCGATTTCCTTTCCTTTATTTGGGAAACTAACATGATGCCCCATGTTTTTCAATGACCGGACGTATTTCAAAATAAGTCATGCGTACACCCCCCCGTCATTATGGATATTAGATATTATTTGTTGATGGCAAGAGTTCAGCTCCGCGATGCAAACTTTTGCAACGCCCTGTCCAAGGACGCCATATCAGGCGCACCGACCTGCACCGTGTCGTGCTGGCCAACACCGCTACCGCCAATAATAGGCGCAATGGTTTTAATCAGGTTTTCTGCAGGATACCCGTCCATGGGTTTAAGAGCAAACTTGCAGCTGAAACAGTTTAGCGTTCAAATTTTCATTTTTTAGTAGATCTCTTGTTGTCTTAATCATCTATTGGATATCATCTCCGGGATTTGGGTAGGTCTGAGCGGTACAAGGTTCATCCGGGAGACTTCCTCCAATTTCCCGATGGAGTATTCGGGTGAGCTGCTCCAGACCCTCAATCAGCCGGGGCGAGGAACGATGGAGGAGATCAGCCTGCAGGTATTGGATTCGGTTATTCTTCACAGCTGGTATTTGAGGCCATTTCCGCCAGAAGGCCTTGGCCCGCCGGACATTGCCCCCCCATTCCATCGTCGAGATAATGATCACGTCAGGTGCAGCTCCAAGAACGGCCTCGATGCTGTAACGCGGGTAATTGATCTCCTGGGCTCCGGCGACATTTTCTCCGCCTGCCAACGTCACAATCTCGTTGATTACCGTCTTGCGGCCCACTGTAATGATGGGGTCCATGCCGACCTGGACAAAGACCCGTGTCTTCTTCAGGCCTTTGGTCAGGGCAACAACGCGATGGATTCTCAAGTTCAGGCCCTCGGTAAGGCTCCTTGCGGCTTCTTTGCTGCAGGTGATCTCACCAATATGAAGGATCGTTTCGAGGATACCTTTGACGGTGGTTGGCTTAACAACGTAAACCGGCAACCCCATTTGTTCCAAGCGGGTAATCGTTTCCTTACGGTTCCCGTCCGCTGTAGCGATGATTAGGTCGGGCCGGAGCGAGACGATTTTCTCAATGGAGGGATTTACAAACCCACCAATGGAAGGTTTGCTTCCCGCCGATGCGGGGTAGTTACAAAACTTGGTTACACCGGCTATCCGGCTTTCCAGGCCAAGTGCATAGAGGATCTCTGTGATGTTCGGAGCCATCGAGACAATACGCCCAGGACACCCCGTGATACAGACCGGCCGGCCTATTTCGTCCTGGACGGTTTGCGCGGCAAGCGCGAAGGAGTCTGCGCATAATGCCATGGCTAGAAAAAGAGACGGAAGAAACCTTAGGATCAGTCGCATTTTTGTTGTTTGTGTATAAACGGTATGATCGTACTTGATAGGCTCCATCGTCCTAATATGACATACTCAGTCGGCGATGCGATAATCGAATGTCGCAATAATGTGAAGCCGAAGGAGATCCAGGTCAGCCGGGAAAGGATCGAAAGGGGAAGCCGAGCGAATTGCCCGCAGGGATCCCCGATCGAGTTCATCGCTTCCCGAGCGATTCAAAAGGTGAATGCCCGCAAGAGATCCGCTGTGGTCAATCGTGAAGTGGATGACGTTTGATCCCGTGACCTTCTGACTCAGGGCGCCACCGGGATAGGACCACATGGACTCGATCCGCTGCTTTACCCGCATCAGATACAAGGCATAGCGCGACTCTGTGTCATCCAGTTCCACGGTATCTTCCCCTTTTCCTGATATGGCTTTTATCTCCCGTATCTTCATCTGCACAGGGGGGGGGGTCGCCTCGGCTGATTCTTGCTCATCTGAACTCAACGGATTGCCCATCAACTCAACCATCATGGCCTGATCAGGTGCCCGTTCCACATATGCAGGAATAAAACCGGTCACGGACAAGATCAGCATATGGCTGATTACGGAAATGGCCAGGGACAGGATGATTACTTTTTTCGGAATCATATCCTTCGTACTCCCTAGGGGGAGGTCCAAACAAGTATCAGGTCAGTACTTAACGAATAGAAGCAATGAAATCAAGCAATACTCACTTTGACCGGATTAGGAACAATGGATATTGTGCAATATGAAACCACTTGACAAGCTCTGAGAACTGCTATTTGATGCCGCGGCTTGTAAGAACATGGAAATAAGGGGGAGCTTTTGCCGGTACCCGAATCAATCAAGCAAGCCGTCGATGAGGCCTGGATGAGGCTGGCGATAGAAGAAGCCATGCAGGCTTTTGAGGAAGGCGAGGTTCCCATCGGAGCTGTTCTGATCCGAGATGAGCAACTGATTGCGCGCGCCCACAACAGGGTTATAGACCCGTCAGATCCCACTGCGCATGCCGAAATACTGGCCATTCGCAAGGCCGCTTCGATGATGCGGAATTACCGACTGCCGGGGATGACCCTATATGTGACGATTGAGCCCTGCATTATGTGCGCTGGAGCTATTCTTCAAGCCAGGATCAAGCGCGTGGTATATGGCGCCGCTGACCCCAAACAGGGCGCCGTATCAACACTTTACAGGCTCCTCGAAGACGGGCGATTGAATCACTGCGTTGCTGTGACCGGTGGCGTTTGCGCCGATGCATGTAAGGAAATAATCAGTGGATTTTTTCAGGGAAAGCGGCTAATATCCACCCTCGTTTCGAAACCCTGAGGCAGTTGCGGAGAGATACCGAAGAGGCCGTAACGGGGTCGACTCGAAATCGACTTGGGGGTCAAAAGCCCTCACGGGGGTTCGAATCCCCCTCTCTCCGCCATTCACGACAAGCTCCCGCAATGGCGAGGCACTAAAATATGCCGTGACGGCCTATGAGATGACCCATAGGCCGCATTATTGATAAAAACTTTGACGATGCCAGTGGAGAGATGTCCGAGAGGCTGAAGGAACGCGACTGGAAATCGTGTGTATGCCCACAAAGGTGTACCGGGGGTTCGAATCCCCCTCTCTCCGCCACTGAATCATCATCTTTGATTTGATAGCCGGGTCCCGTGCAACGTCGGATTGTGAACCCCGTCAGGTCCGGAAGGAAGCAGCGGCAGCAATAACCGATGTGTGCTGCGGGTACACCTGGCTATCTTTATATTAGTGCTAACCATATGGAATATCGTGTATTAGCCAGAAAATGGAGGCCGCAGGTTTTCAAGGATGTTCTCGGACAGGATCATGTCGTCCAGACCCTGAGCAACGCAATCCGCCTTAATCGCGTCAGTCACGCTTTTTTGTTCAGCGGGCCGCGTGGTGTCGGGAAGACCTCCGTGGCCAGAATCCTTTCCAAGGCCATCAACTGTGTTGACGGACCGTCGGAAATACCGTGTAACCAATGCGTCCACTGCAGAGAAATTACGGAGGGCATTTCTCTGGATGTGCGCGAGATAGATGGCGCCTCCAACCGGGGCATTGATGAGATCCGCGAGCTCCGCGAGAATGTAAAATTCTCACCCATATCATGCCGCTATAAAATCTATATCATTGATGAAGTCCACATGTTGACGCGAGAGGCATTCAACGCCCTTCTGAAAACACTCGAAGAACCCCCGCCGCAGGTGATATTCATTTTCGCAACAACAGAACTTCATAAGGTGCCGGCGACGATTACATCGCGTTGTCAATGCCATGATTTTCGCCGCATTTCCCTAAAGGAGATCGCAGGGAACCTCAGGAAAATCTCCGATGCCGAGGATATCCGGATTAGCGATACGGGCCTTGCATGGGTTGCCGAGTCTGCGGACGGCAGCATGCGGGATGCCGAGAGCATTCTGGATCAGGTGATATCCTACTCGGGACAGGAAATCCAGGATTCGCAGATTGAAGAATTATTGGGGCTCTCGGATCGCCGTTTTCTCTACCGCATCTCTGAAGCAGTCCTGGCAAGGAATGCCGCGTCCTGTTTGCATATCTTAAATGAAGGATACTATGCGGGGCTTGATATTGCTTACTTCTATCAGATGCTCCTTGCCCATTTCCGTAATCTTCTGATGGTGAAGATTCTGGAGAACGATACCTCTTTCCTGGATCTTTCAAAAGATGACGTCGAAAAAGTCAAGCAGCAGGTCAAAGAAATCTCCGGTGATACCCTGCAAAGACTTCTGGACATGCTGATAGCGGAAGAGAAGAATATAAGGCGGAGCCAAAGTGCCCGCATATCGCTTGAAACTGTTCTGGTCAGGATGGCCCATTTAGAGCCCCTGGTCCCCATAGATGAAATCCTCACCAGGATGGAAGATCTCGAACAGCGCCTGACGCAAAACAAAGGGGACTCTTCCCCCAGGCCGAGTTCTACAAAACCTAACTCGCTGCCCCGAAAAGGCGATACAGCGACTGCCCCAAGCACGGAGGTACAAGGGTCGGCAACGTCCGAAAATCGGTGGGAGGCACTGAAATCCTACATCAGAGAGCATAGCGCCCCCCTCTCGTCGAAGATTGAGCCAGGACGTTTCATCAGCTTCGAAAATGGGTGCCTGACCGTCGGTTTTCCGCAGGATTATGTATTTCTGGATGAGATAAACGCAGCCGCTAAGAAGAAACAATTGGAAGAGCTTGCCAGAACTTACTTCAACGAGGAAATTCGCATCATGATCCGCCCTTTGAATGACGGCGAGTGCAATGGTGCGAAACCTTCCAACGGAAGACGAAACGGGAAGAATATGTATGATGTGAAACGAGAAGCACTGAACCACCCCCTGCTTAAGAAGGTCATGGATGTATTCGGTAATGCGCAGGTGCGCGAAGTGATCCCGAGGCGTATGCCGCCCGGAACCAAGTAAAAATGGGTTTGGATCAACAGGAGGTTCTGCAAATGCAAAATTTTGGCAATATCATGAAACAGGCCAAGAAGATTCAGGAAAAAATGGCCAGATTACAGGAAGAGCTTGCCGACAAGACTGTCGAAGCCACAGCGGGTGGGGGAATGGTTATGGCAACAGTCAATGGCCGTTTCGAGCTCGTTTCCATCAAACTCGATAAAGAGGTGGTTAATACTGAAGATGTCGAAATGCTTCAGGATCTCATTGTGGCAGCCGTCAACGAAGGCATTCGCAAAGCCCAAGCGATGGCATCCGCTGAGATGGCCAAAATCACCGGCGGCTTCAACATCCCCGGCATGCCCATGATGTGAGGACCGGAACTGTGACCGGATATGCCTTACCCATTCGCCGGCTGATCGAGCAGCTTGCCAAACTACCGGGTGTTGGTGAGAAAACAGCAACACGACTTGCCATGTATATTTTACACGCCCCGGAAGAATATGCCAAGTATCTAGCTGAAAGCATTGTGGGCGTTAAGGAAAAGATCGGCTTGTGCAAGATTTGCTTCAATCTTTCCGAGGGAGAATGCTGTGATATATGTATGGACGCTGCCCGGGACATTAATACCATCTGTGTTGTTGAGGAGCCGGATGCACTGATTGCCATCGAAACGACCGGTTCGTTTAGGGGCACGTATCATGTTCTCCACGGAGTCATTTCACCACTCGACGGCATAGGCCCGAATGATTTGAAGCTTGAAGGGCTCATCAGCCGGTTAAAGCCCGGCTTCGGGCAGGAAATCATTATCGCAACAAATCCTAATGTCCAGGGAGAGGCAACGGCAATGCTTATCGCAAAGCTTCTGAAGGGACGCGATGTGAAGGTCACCCGCATTGCCTTTGGAGTACCCATGGGCGGAGACCTCAAGTATACGGACCACATGACCTTGTCACGCGCGCTTGATTATCGCCGAGGGGTATAAGCCGGTGTCCCACATTCGCGAAATCCCTTCCAGATTGGTCCAGGATACGGTCAGGCGCCTTTTCCTAGAGGCCAATCTCAGTCTTGGGGAAGATGTCATTGCTGCAATCGCACAGGCTGCCGAGGCAGAGAAGTCCCAGCTTGGGAAGCAAGTCCTCGTGAAAATTCTTGAAAACGCTGATGCCGCGAAGTGCGAATCCTTACCCCTTTGCCAAGACACCGGTTTTGCCATCGTGTTTATGGAGATCGGCCAAGATGTCCACATAGTGGGAGGCGCCCTTGAAGAGGCCGTGCAAGCGGGAGTTCGCCAAGCATACCGGGATGGTTGCTTCAGAAAATCATTGTGCGATCCACTTACCCGCTTAAACACGGGAGACAACACACCGGCTGCGATACATGTGGAGATCGTCGCCGGTGATTCCATCCGTATTGTCGTAATGCCCAAAGGTGGCGGAAGCGAAAATATGAGTTCCGTTGCGATGCTCGTCCCCGCTGAGGGTGAAGAGGGAATCGCCCGTCACGTTGTGGAACAGGTTCGCAGGGCAGGCCCTAACCCCTGCCCACCGTTGATTGTCGGAGTAGGTATCGGAGGCACCATCGAGTCGGTACCCATGCTGGCCAAGAAGGCTTTGCTGCGGCCGGTAGGGGAACCGAACCAACGTGACGGACGGTTGGCCTCTATGGAGAAGAAAATCCTTGATGGCATCAACCGCCTAGGAATCGGCCCACAAGGATACGGGGGGCAAACCACGGCCCTTGCCGTTCATGTGGAGATGCGGCCTGCACATATAGCAAGCCTGCCGGTTGCCGTAAATATCCAATGCCACTCGGCCCGGCACAAGGAAGCAGTCATATAGCAGAGCCCGATATCAATGAATCATGACCAATTGAAAACTTTGGTATTTTCCCCATATCCGTTGCTTGATCATGATTGCTTAAGGAAATGGGCACCCTGAATTTGATTCAGAATCTATTTCGCGGGGCCAAAAGATTTGTAAAATGAGCATATACCGCACCAATACCCCTCCCCGCTTCCTTTCAACCCCACTCGGGGATGAAGTATGCCGGTCTCTCACCGTCGGCGATGCCGTTGTCTTAAGCGGCCCGGTTTTCACTGCCCGAGATGCCGCACACCGCAGGCTATACGAGGCAGCGCTCCGCGGGGGCGGGGGCAACCTTCCGATCGACCTGGCTGGGCAGGTTATATTCTACGCGGCCCCCACCCCGGCTCCTCCAGGAAGGGTGATAGGCTCCATTGGCCCTACGTCCAGCTACCGAATGGATCCCTTTACGCCGAAGCTGCTCGAGCTTGGACTGAAGGGGATGATCGGCAAGGGAAGGAGGGGCCCTGAAGTAGTCGCTGCGATGAAGCATCACCATGCCGTTTATTTCGGCGCAATCGGCGGCATTGCAGCCCTCATGTCCCGCTGCGTTCGCAGCGTTGAACTTGCGGCATTCGATGATCTCGGCCCGGAGGCTATACTGAAGCTTGAACTCGTTGAACTTCCCCTGCTTGTAATTAATGACACCCGTGGCGGAGACCTGTTTGAGCAGACTCTCGCTGGTGAACACCTTCCACACTACACATGAGCAACGAAAAGAAAATCATCCTCTGGTCGAGCATCGCCCATTTTCTTTCACATTTTCACGAGTTGATTTTTCCTGCCCTCGTCATCCCCCTGACCCTGTCCATGAAGATGGAGCTGGCTGAGATCATCAAGCTAAGTTTCTTCCTCTATCTCCTGATGGGCATAGGTGCCCTGCCGTGGGGCGTCATAGTAGACCGTTTCAATAACCGCTTCACTTTGATCGTTTTTTTTATCGGCAGCGGTGCAAGTGCATGCCTGACGGCACTTTCCCACTCGGGGATCTCCTTAACGATATCCCTTGCAATGATCGGCCTGTTCGTAAGCAGCTATCACCCCGCCGGTATGGGCTTGATCTCCCTTGGTGTCCGCAACCGGGGCAGGGCGCTTGGAATCAATGGCATCGCGGGCAGTATCGGTATGGCTTCCGCCCCCTTCGCCGCCGGGCTTCTGAACTGGCTTTTCGGTTGGCAGGCTGTCTACCTTCTCATCGGGGTGATGAGCCTTACGCTGGGAGGGATCCTACTCGCGGTCCCGATTGATGAAACCCCGGTACGCAAGCAAGATGTTGAATCGGCTGCCGAGGAAGCGAACTGGAACATCGGCCAATTTGCCCTATTGTGCATGATCATGACGCTCGGCGGTCTCGCCTACCGGATGAACAGTCTGGTTCTGCCTGCCTGCCTTGAAATCAAAGCGACGTTCATCTGGCAATACCTGGAGCGTCTTTCCCTCCCTAACATTGCCGGTACCGCGACAATGGCTGCAACGCTTCTGGTGACTTTCGTATACCTTATTGGAATTTTAGGGCAATGGCTGGGAGGCCTGGCTGCAGACAGGCATGATCTTCGCTGGCTGTATCTGATCTTTCATAGTTTGAGCCTCCCCTTTCTTATATACATGGGGTCCGCCAGCGGCATATGGCTTGTCGGTTCCGCGGCCGTCTATGTTTTTTTCGCTCTGGGCATGCAGCCCGCCGAGAATAGCCTGGTGGCATGGTTCAATCCGGAGAGGTGGCGAAGCACGGGTTACGGGATAAAGTTCATTCTTTTTTTCGGCATTGGATCAACGGCGGTATACGTCACGGCATGGATCCAGAAGCACTGGGGAATCTCCGCGGTTTTCTTTTTCTCCGGAGGAATGGTCGCCATGATGCTCGCCGGCATCGGCTGGCTGATATGGCTGTCACGGGGCGAAATCTGCCGGAATTGATCATCATAAAAACCAATATCATTGCTTTACGGCATGGTGGTTTTTGCCTCGCATGATCGACGTCCAAAGCTGACAAATTATGATTGACAGCTATAGGAGATTTTAGTAGGGGTTGCTACCTTACAATACGTCGAAACATCATATATGGGAGACTAAATCCATGATCGAAATCAGGTGGCATGGAAGAGGTGGACAGGGTGCTGTCACATCGGTCGAATTGCTGGCCCTGGCTGCCATCGATGAAGGAAATTATGCCCAAGGCTTCCCAAGTTTTGGCCCGGAGCGGCGCGGAGCTCCCGTGGAGGCGTTCAATCGGGTGGACAATCATCAGATCAAGCTTCGTTCCAGGATCTATAACCCAGACGTGGTTGTGGTGCTGGACGAATCGCTGGTCACGCTGGTGAACGTGGCAGCGGGTTTGAAGCCGGAAGGTGTTCTTATCGTGAATACATCCTCAAGCGCAGACGAGGTGCGCAAAACCTTGGGATTTAAAGGCAAGGTCGCAACAGTCGACGCAACCCGGATAGCCAGGGAAGAGCTGGGGGTGACGATCACCAACACAACCATGCTCGGAGCCCTGGTAAAGGTTACTCAAGCAGTGAAGCTGTCCTCCCTCAAGGAGCCCGTGGAGCATCGCTTTGGACGGATTGCCGACAAGAACTTGAAGGTACTCAAACGGGCTTATGAAGAGGTCCGCGTAGGCTGATTGAAAGATTACTGAATATTCCACGCTTTTTTATAAGCAGGATCAACGAGGGTTGAGAATATGAAGAAACAGTGGCCGGAAAAATGGAAGGAATATAACCTGGGAGGAATGGTTTTCGATGTCGGCAACTCCCGCACTTTCAAGACAGGAAGCTGGCGCTCACAAAGGCCTGTGTGGGATAACTCCAAGTGCATCAAATGCGGGCTATGCTACCTGTATTGTCCGGAAGGATGCGTTCAGGAGGATGAGAAAGGATACTTCACGGCAGATATGGACTATTGCAAGGGCTGCGGCATTTGCGCCCATGAATGCTGGCCGATGGCCATTACAATGATCGAGGAGGGATAACGCCATGGCAAAGAAAGTAGGAATGGAAGTAGCGATCGCCGCGGCGGAAGCAGTAGCGCTGTGCAACATTGATGTTGCAGCCGTATATCCCATTACTCCCAACACGCATATTGCCGAGCACCTCTCGGAGATCGTAGCAGACGGGAGGCTAGATGCAGAATTCATAACCGTGGAATCTGAACATTCGGCCATGTCCGCAGCGATGGGCGCTTCGGCAACCGGGGCGAGATCCTTTACGGCCACAAGTTCCCAAGGGCTCATGTACATGCATGAAGTGCTGCCCATCGCGTCGGCGATGCGCCTGCCCATTGTCATGGCCATCGGCAACCGGGCCGTCTCCGGACCCATCAACATCTGGAACGATCACAGCGATATCATGCTTGAGAGGGACATGGGCTGGATCTCCCTGTTCGTGAATAACGGCCAAGAAGCCGTGGATTTATTTATACAGGCATTCAAAATCGCCGAACACCGCGATGTTCTGCTGCCGATCAATGTCAACATGGATGGCTTCCAACTCACGCACGTGGTGGAACCCATTGATTTTCCCACTCAGTCACAGGTGGACAAATTTCTGCCCCTTTACAAACCGGCAGCATCGATCCACCCAGACAATCCAGTGACCATGGGAACCTTGGGCCTCCCGGAAATTTTCACGGAGGCCTGCAAGGCAAGGGACGAGGCCCTCGTCAATTCAAAGAAAGTCATTCTCCAGGTATGGAAAGAATGGGAAAAAATGTTCGGGCGCAAGTATGAGCCGGTAGAAAGTTATAAAGCTACCGGAGCCGATGTCTTGCTTCTCACCATGGGATCCATGGGAGAGACAGCGGAAATCGCCGTTGATGCACTCCGTTCTGAGGGGGTTAAGGCGGGACTCCTCAATCTAAGAATGTGGCGCCCATTCCCCTATGACGAGTTAAAGAAGGCCGTGAAAGGTGCCAAAATCCTCGTTGTGATAGATCGGGCCATTTCCTACGGGGGACCGGGTGGTCCCGTATGCTCGGAAATCCGTTCCGCTCTTTATGAAGAGGAAAAGCACCGGGAAATTGTGAACTACATCATCGGTCTGGGCGGCCGGGATGTGAAGGTTGAAGACTTCATCAACATGGTCAAGCTATCGCTGAAACCGGTCAAATCCAGACCAACTTACGAAATTTATGGAGTGAGAGAATAATGGGTACCGAGGGATTGTTGTTAAAAAACACAATAGTTCAAAATTTTGATCTCTATGCCCCGAAACTCGTTGACCGTGAGGAGTATTTCTGCTCCGGTCATCGCGCCTGCCAAGGATGCGGCGAGGCACTTGCCATTCGCCTGATGTGTAAGGCGCTGGGCAAAGAGACGGTCATCGCGAACGCCACAGGATGTATGGAGGTTATTGCTACCCTCTATCCCACCACGGCATGGAAACTGCCTTGGATTCACGTGGCGTTTCCGAATGCGGCAGCCGTTGGATCGGGCGTCGAAGCCGGCCTCAAGGCGCTGCGTCGCAAGGGCAGAATTGCAGACCGATACGTCAAAACAGTGGCCATCGGCGGGGACGGCGGCACTGTGGATATCGGCCTTCAGGCCCTGTCCGGCGCGATGGAGCGTGGCCATGACATGTTGTATGTCTGCTTCGACAACGAGGCCTACATGAACACCGGGATCCAACGATCCAGTGCGACACCGTTCGGCGCCTCCACAACGACGGCACCCAGCGGCAAGGTAAGTATCGGCAACAAGACATGGAAAAAGAATGTCACCGAGATCATGGTGGCCCACAACCTCAGTTACGTGGCAACAGCGTGTCACAGTTATCCGATCGACTTCATGAATAAGGTCAAAAAGGCCATTGCCATAAAAGGCCCGACGTATATTCATTGCCTTTCCGTATGTCCGACAGGTTGGCGCTGCAAATCGGAAGAGTGCATCAAGCTTGGCCGCATGGCAGTTGAAACAGGGGCATTCCCGCTCTATGAAGTAGAGCGGGGCAAGTATCGCCTGAATGCGGAAATGCCAGAAAAACTTCGTCCTATTCGTGATTACCTGAAAATCCAAGGGCGGTTCCGCCATCTTGGCACTGAGGAAATCGATTGGATCCAGAAAAGGATCCACCTGGAATATGCGAAACTGCTGAACAAGGTTGCGCACTCCAAAAGCTGGGAAGAACTGACCGCTTAACAGGCGCAAACATAGGAAATAAAATACTTAACTGAGATAGGTGAGTTGACGATGAATAAGGTCGTATTTAGCAGTTGGGACGGCAGGATCATAGACACACGCAAGGGTGGCGCTCCTAAAGAAAAGAAGGCGGCAAGAGGTGCCGCGTTAAAGTGCCCGATTCCTTATGAGGGCATGAAGATGGGTGCCCTGATGGGATGGAACGGTTTGGTGGTACTGGATCCCAAGGCAGATATTGTCTCCCTCGCGTATGCATACCTTCACGAAGCCCGTAAACTCTCCTGCGGAGAATGCTCGGTTTGTATGATAGGCATTGACCGGGTTATAGCAATACTGAAGGACATGGCAGCTGGCAAGGTGAATGCGGGTGCGCTCGAAGAAATAGAAACGATCGCCGTGGGCGTGGCCGCGAATGCCAAATGCAACTTTGGACGCGCTTCAGCTCTAACCCCAATCCTTGACGCCGTGAGATATTATAGGGGTGATTTTCTTGCCCTGAACGATGGCGGCAGGAAGCTTGAGGGGAAAAATTTCGGCACGGCCATATCGGCACCCTGTATGCAGGCGTGTCCTGCGACGTTAGACATTCCCGGTTATATAGAGCTGATCCGAAACAACCGTTTCGAGGAATCACTGAAACTGATACGTGAGCGCTGCATTCTTCCCGGCGTGATTGGGCGCGCCTGCACGCACCCCTGCGAAAGCGCCTGTGTGCGCAACAACATCGATGAACCGCTGGCCATACGTCTTCTGAAAAGAGCGGCAGCCGATTATGAGCTCAGCAACGGTGCCGCGGCGCTGAAATCACCGGTTGCCGAGAAGGGTGAAAAGGTTGCCGTTGTTGGGGCAGGTCCCGCCGGCTTGGCCGCCGCCTATCACTTGCGCCGCATGGGTTACTCCGTGACGATTTTTGAAATCCTTCCCAAGGGAGGCGGCATGGCTGCGGTAGGCATCCCCGATTATCGTCTCCCGAAAGACATTCTCAATCACGAAATCGACTTGATCAGAAGAACCGGTGTAGAAATCAAATACAACAGCCCCATCAACAAGCTCGATTGGCCTAACCTCCAAAAGAAAGGTTACAAGGCATTATTTCTTGCCGTGGGGGCCCATGTCGGCACCGAAGTTGGCTGTAAAGGTGAAGATTCGGCAGGTGATGACTTCATTCAAGGAGCGGATTTCTTAAGGAAGCTTAATCTTGGGGCCAAGATAAAACCAAGAAAGAAAGTGGTGATTATCGGTGGTGGAAATGTTGCGCTTGACTGTGCGCGAAGCTGCATACGTCTCGGATTCGAGTCCGTGGAGATCCTCTATCGGCGCACCCTGGCAGAAATGCCGGCAAGCAAAGAGGAGATTGATCAGGCCCTCGAAGAGGGGGTAAAATTCAGCTATCTCCGGGCCCCGATTTCGATCACCCGCAGAAGTGGGAAGATGACAGGCTTGATCTGCATAAAAATGAGGCTCGGTGAGCCAGATGAGAGCGGAAGGCGCCGGCCCATCCCTGTGAAGGGTTCGCAGTTCAAAGTGCAAACGGATATGGCCATTGCTGCAACTGGCCAGCGCCCGGATACGAGATTTCTTGCGGGGCAAAGTAGCGTTAAAACCACCAAGTGGGGAACCATTGAGGCAGGGCCCGCTACATACAGAACTCACGAGGACCGGATCTTCGCGGGCGGTGATTGTGTCAGCGGACCGGCCACCCTTATTGAGGCCTTGCATATGGGTAATCAGGCGGCCCGTGGCATTGACGCTTATATCCAGGGGAAAGCGATTCAGATGGAGGTGCCCCTCGATGGTATCGACATGAAGGCCCAGAGGGATATGGGATTCGTGGCGGAAAATTCAGTTCGTAAAACCCTGCATCGGGAAGTAAACGAAAGACGCCAGGACTTCTCAGAGGTTGAAGGTGGCTATGTCAACGAAGAGGCGATCGAGGAGGCCAAGCGATGCCTTCGTTGCTACCGCCTGGTGGTCTGGTCCTGAAAACGATAAAGCATTGTGAATATACAAGGGGAATGCAACATGGCAAAACTCACCATCGACGGACGTAAGATCGAAGCGAAGGAGGGGTCCACAATCCTCCAAAATATCCGCACAATGAATATTGACCTGCCAACGCTATGCCAGCATGATGAGCTTAGTTCGTTCGGCGCATGCCGCCTCTGTACTGTGGAGGTCAAAGCAAACGGGAAATGGCAACTTGCCACATCGTGCAACACGCCAGTGACTGCCGGCATGCAAGTAATGACGGCATCCGATCGGGCAAAAGACGCGAGGAAACTTGCTGCGTCACTGCTCTATTATAAATATCCGAATACAAAAGTAATCCGTGACGCAGCAGAAAAAGCCGGCGTGGCAGTATCACCTTCCGATGCAGAAGGGCGAGACTGTATCCTCTGCGGTTTGTGCACAAGGACTTGCCATGAAATCGTACAGGCCTGCGCCCTAACCTTTGAAGATAGAGGATTAAACCGTGACATGGACGAACCCGGGATCAGATTTGAAAGCGACGCATGTATCGGCTGCGGATCTTGTGCCTATGTCTGCCCCACCGGATTTGTCCGGATGGAAACGACAGGCGAAAAGAGGATCATCTGGGATAAAGTGTTCCGCATGGCAGCATGCGAAGTATGCGGCCGTTATTTTGCGCCAGAAGATCAACTGGCCTTTATAAGCGGGAAAACGGGCGTTCTTATAAGCCGCCTGAGAGTCTGTACAAGTTGCAGGTAAGGAATCATTAAAATATTGACATCTGAGACCGCTTTGCTTTAAAAACGGTCTCGCTTTTATACCGATCCCCAGTAGCTCAGTAGGTAGAGCAGATGGCTGTTAACCATCGGGTCCGTGGTTCGAGTCCGCGCTGGGGAGCCAATAAAATCAAGGGGTTGCAATTTCATAGATTTGCGACCCCTTCTTTTTTGTATAGTTTTTGTATAGTTGATGTTTCGTTGATTATGCTGTCTAGGATATCAACAGCTTTGACTTTGTGGGAAGGGGCGAGATGGGCATAGCGCAGCGTTATGGTGAGGGATTTATGTCCCAATAGTGATTAAAAAATACTTGATCTTTCAAATTTTCCTATTTCTTATTTTGTTTCCTTTATTAGTTTGGTCTGCAGACAAGATTCAAGGTAGTGCTTGTTATACTTACGGCGATAATGAAAGTCTTATTCAAGCCGAACAAATGACAAAAACTTTAGCCATTCGCAATGCAATAGAAGCATACAGTATTTTTATTAAATCTACTACTCAAGTAAATGATTATCAGCGCTCAAGCGATCTCACCAACATGATTAGTAGTAGACACGTAAAAGGCATTAAGGTCTTAAAGCATTTTTAAACTGGTCGTAAAATATGTCTTACGGTTGAGGGATATGTTGAACCTTACGAATTAAAAAATGCAGTAAATAGATATCTTAAAAGAAAAGATATTGGGGCAGACGTCAGGCTTCAGGAAAATGAGTGGATACGTATTGTAGATCAATTTGATGAAGAAGAAAACGGAGAGCAATTTTATACTAGCCGAGGTCTTACTGCAACTCCGGGGGATAAAGACAAGATATTCAAAACAGTGTCTGTCAAAATAATGTTTTTAAAGCCCTGTACTGCGACTACACTCGACATGGATCTTACAAAGACCTATAAGGGAGATGACTTTAGTTGGATGAGTGATTTAGATGATGCCGTTGTGCCAGCATTCAGATGCGACCCTAAAATTAAAGTATTCACAAGTTTCTATTCCTCAAGTGGATCAGAGATTAATACGGTGGGCAAAATTCCATTTATACCAATTACATGGCGAGCTAAAGATCCGAAATGGAGAAACAAAAAAGAATTGCTGCCTGGAGAAACAATTATGTCTCGTTTACTATTTCGCCTTATACAGATGAACCTAAGGCAGAATATTGGAAAGTATGGGTACCCAAATAGCGACCCGTTGTTTCATCGAAGGAGAAGGCGTTAAAAGAATAAGTTATCAACAGTTACTTGTCCCGAACAGAACTTAATCTGACAGTGACTGTCAAGTCTGGTATTGACTACTTCCTCCTACCATCAATTCTGATATACGGTGTATAAATATTCATCATTGAGTATGGAAAGGCAGGAGGACTTAGTACTTCCTGGGTCACAGAACCCTCAGTACAGTGTGTCCCCTGCCTCCCAAGC
>Ga0326728_10003452_pt1 | contig 48998 bp, 40 predicted proteins | sample MB3enrmetagenome_FD_207602 | JGI IMG/M metagenome (GOLD analysis project Ga0326728, IMG submission 207602) | Lab enriched peat soil microbial communities from McLean, Ithaca, NY, United States - MB31MN | ecosystem: Environmental > Terrestrial > Soil > Wetlands > Peat | place: USA: New York... | reverse complement strand
CCGTGGGCATCGTCTTTTCCGAATACGCCCTGGCCGACCCGATGGCCTGGGCATATTTCCGGCCGATCCTGGCGGAGAACGGCGGCTGGGCGCTCTTCATTTACACGCCGCGCGGGCGCAACCACGGCAAGACCCTCTACGACTTCGCGCGACTGGAGGAAGGCTGGTTTGCCCGCGTCCTCTCCGCGGCAGACACGTCCGTCTTCTTGCCGGAGCGTCTGGAGCAGGAGCGCCGGGAGCTCTGCGCCGAGTTCGGCGAGGCCGAGGGGGAGCTTCTCTTCCTCCAGGAATACAAATGCTCCTTCGAGGGGATGGTCCACGGCGCCTACTACGCTAAGCAGCTTGCAGCAGCGCGCTCCGAGGGGCGCATCGGTCCCGTCCCGCACGCTGTCGGCCACGAGGTCTACACGTTCTGGGACCTGGGGATGGATGACTCGACGTCCATCTGGTTCATGCAGGCGATTGGCCGCGAGCTGCGCTTCATCGACTATTACGAGGCGGCAAGCGAGGGGCTTGCCCACTACGCGGCCGTCCTTAAAGGGAAGCCCTATGTCTACGGGGATCACTACATGCCCCACGACGCGGACGTGCGGGAGCTGGGGACGGGCACGAGCCGGAGGAGCACGGCCGAGGCCCTCGGCATCCGGCCCGTCATCGTCGTCCCCAGGCCGCGCGACACCCAGGCGGTCCTCTCCGGCATCGAGGCCGCCCGGAACACCATGTCCCGCTGCTGGTTCGACGAAAAGCGGTGCGCCAGGGGCCTCGCGGCCCTCGAAGGATACGCGGCGGAGTACGACGAGCAGGCCAGGAAGCTCGCCAATCATCCGGCCCACACGTGGTGCTCCCACGGCGCCGACGCCTTCAGGACGTTCGCCGCAGGGTTTACTCCCCGCGCCGCACATAGGTCTGTTACCTCTGTGATGGACAGTATGGATTTTGGGAGGAGACGGTAATGAACAACGAGCGGGAGTTTCTGGATACGGCAACGCGGCGCCTCCAGCGCGAGATCGACGCGGACGACCACAACAGGCAGGCGGCGATAGAAGACCTGAAGTTCCTCAACGGCGACCAATGGGACGCTGCCGAGGAGGCGAGGCGCCGGCTCCGGGGGCGCCCGTGCCTGCGGACGAACGAGCTGCCGAAGTACGTCAACCAGGTCGTGGGCGACATGCGCCACAACAGGGCGCGCGTCAAGGTGCGCCCCGTCGATTCCTCCGGCGACGTCCATATCGCCAAGGTCCGCAGCGGCCTCATCGCGAGCATCGAGTACTCTTCCAACGCCGAGGCGATCTACGACTACGCAGGCGAGATGGCCGTCTCCTGCGGCTACGGGGCGTGGCGCGTGCTGACGCGTTATTCGGAAGAAAACCCCTTCCTCCAGGAGGTCTACCTGGAGCGCATCCGCAACCCCTTCCTCGTCTATATGGATTCGTCGGCCAAATCGGAGGTCTACGCGGACGCAAAATACGGCTTCGTCCTCGAAAAGGTGACGCCCGAGGAGTTCGAGGAGCGCTTCCCCGGCAAGGAGCCGCCCGGCGACCCCGTGAAAACGGGCAAGGGCGTGGGCCAGGAGGCGTGGTACGCTCAAGGCGCGTTTTTCATAGCCGACTATTATGTGATCGAGCGCGAGAAAAAGACCGTATGCCTCATGGGCGACGGGCAGCTTTTGGATAAGGCAGAGGCGGAAAGGCTCACAAACGAATGGCGCGCCGGCCAAGCCGCGGACGGGCAAGAGGCCGAAACGGCCTTGGCGGCTGCAATGGCCCCAGGGGCCCCAAGCCCCCATGAAGCCCCGGATGCGGCCGGCCGGTCCGCCGCAGCGCAGGGGGCCGTGCCCCCATTCGAGCCTTTTCCGCCCCTGCCGCCATCCCTCACGATAGCAGGCGAGCGCACTGTCGAGATGCCCCGCGTGCGCTGGTACGCCATCACCGCGAACCAGGTGCTCGACGGCCCGAAAGACGTGCCCGGCCGGTACATCCCCATCATCGTAGTCAAAGGGCCGGAGCGGAACATCGAGGGGAAGACCCACGTCCGCAGCCTCATCCGCGATGCCAAGGACCCCCAGCGCCTCCTCAATTTCTGGGTCACCGACTCGGCGGAAATCGTCGATATGATACCGAAGGCGCCGTGGATAGGCACTGCGCGGCAGTTCGAGGGCTACGAGAATGACTACGCGGCCGCGAACGCAGAGAATTTCCCTTTCCTCAAGTACAACATCGACCAGGGCGCGCCCCCGCCGCAGCGTGTGGCGGTCAGCGGTGTGCCCGTCGCAGTTTTCGAGCAGATCGGGCAGGCGAAGCAGGCGATCAAGGACACGATAGGCATGTTCGCCGCGGACATCGGCGACAGGGGACCTGAGCTTTCCGGAAAGGCGATATTGCAGCGCCAGAAACCGGGCGACGTGGCGACATTTGCCTTCATCGACAACCTGGCCCGCTCCATCGCCCATTCGGGGCGCGTCATCAACGAGATGATCCCCCAGGTCTACGACACGGAGCGCGACGTGCGGATACGGAACGCCGACGAGACGGAAGAGTTTGCGCCCGTGAACACGACGGCCGGTCGCATTATGGAGGCGCTGGCCGCGGACGGACGGCGCTACCCCGGCCTCGACAGGGAGGCCCTCGCGCGCCTGGCGGCGAGACGCGGCGCGGGTGCGAAGTACAACGATCTTACGGTGGGCAAGTACGACGTGGTCGTCACGACCGGGCCGAGCTACTCTACGCAGAGGCAGGAAGCGGCCCAGTCCCTTGAGAGGCTCGTCGCCGCCTTCCCGCAGGTGATGACCGTGGCGGGAGACCTGATCTATAAGTTCCAGGATTTTTTGGGGGCGGAGGAGATCGCGGAGCGGATCGAGAGGACCATGCCGCCCGCCCTTGTGCCTCCCAAGGAGGGGGCGCCTCAAAGACCGCCGCAGCCCCCGCCCCCACAGATGCAAGTCAAGATGATGGAAATGGAAGTGAGTAAAATGAAACTACAGGTCGAGCAGCAGAAGTTGCAGGTGGAGAAGTTGAAAGCATTGAGGGAAGCGCAGGGTGAGAGGAGCGAGGTGAGGGACATGCTGCTCGACCTGTTGTCGGAGGTGTTTAGTTGATGGGGGCGGTGGGTTGCGGGCCGGGATCTTTTCGCCGCTTACTTTGTCGTCGCTTCGGCGCAGCTCCTCACATACACAAGAAGTATGCTGCGTCGCGCGCCATCAGCGACTCCTACTCATGCATCAAAAATCGCCTCGGCCAAATTGAGGCCAGGAGCGTGACAGGGGTTGTGACAAAATGATTGACAAAATTTTGGGGTCATGGCGCATAACATATTGATATTGCACATAAAGGGTGTGACAAAATGAGTGACAAAACGGGTGACAAACTGAGATAGCGCATAGCCAAAATTTCGGGTTCTTGCCAGGGCCCGGCCAGGCCGGGGTGAGACGAAAGCGAACAAAAGGGACGGCAGTGTAGGTGCCTACACCACTTGCACTGTCGTCCCTTTTGTTTGGCCCGATTATTGGGGTTCAGCACCCGCTCGGCGAGCAAAGCTCGCCGAGCCTCGCCGCTCACAAAAGCGCTTAAGCGAGTGGGCCTGAGAGGCAAACGAAAAGGAGAACAGATATGACAACTACCGTGGAAGAAACCACGCAAGCTCCGGGCGCATATGCCCTGGGCCAGGCCGGAAGCGAGGGGTCGGCGCCCTCGATGGATGAGGCAGCAGCAACGGACGGACAGGCCGCAACGCCCGGAAACGGGCGACCGGACTCGGCATCCGAGGAAGGCGAAGGTGGGGACGCCTCGCAGGAAGCGCCCGAAAGGGCGGCGCACGGCCGGCAGGAAAGCAAGGTCGTGCGGGAGCTGAAGGAGCAGAGGCGCAGGAGGCGCGGCGCAGAAGAGGCCGCGGCTTACTGGAGGGGCGTAGCAGAAGGCCGGATGAGGCCGGAAGGCGGCGCGGCCCTTCGGCCGCCGTCCCAATACCCGTCTCCGGGCGCCCCGCTGGGGCAGGGGGTCTCGTCCCCCGACCCGATGACCTTCGAGAGGTTCGATGATTACGAGGAAGTCCTGGCGCAATATCCCGCCGGCGGCACGGCGCTCGACGCGGCGGCAGGCGCGCTCGCGGGCACGGAAGGCGAAGCGCTCTCCGACGCGGCCGCGCTTCCCACGGACGCCGCCGCGTATCCCGGAGCAGCGCCGCCCCCACCGGCCGGCGCCGCGGAGACCGACCGCGCCTTCGCCGCCCGCATCAGGCAGGCGGCGGCCGGGGAATACCCGGAGGTCCTCGACATCGTGAACGACGCGACGCTCCACGTGAGCAAGCCGATGGCCGCAGTCATCAAGGCGTCGGACGCGGCGCCTGCGCTCCTGCGATACCTCGCGCAGCACAGGGAGGAAGCGAGGCGCATCTACGACCTCGCCCCGACGCTGACGCTGCCCGACGGCAGGCAGGTCCAGAGCGGCAACCCCCTGGCTGCCGCGATGGAGCTGGGCAGGATCGCATCACGCCTGTCGGCCGGAGGCGAGCAGCCACAGACAAGACGCGTCTCTTCCGCCCCGGAGCCGGTCGTCCCCGTGGGCGGCGCAAAAGGTGCCGTCGAGACGGACGACGAGCGGGTCCCCATCGAGGAGTTCGTCAGGCGGCGGAACGAGGCGCAGTACAGCCATTTAAGGAAAAGGAGATAAATCATGGCCAACACGCTCATAACACCGACGCAGGTATTGCGCGAGGCCTTAAGGGTCCTCCACAACAACCTGGTATTCGTAAAGAACGTCAACAAGCAGTACAGCAAGGAGTTCGCCATATCGGGCGCCAAGGTGGGCGCGACGATCAACGTGAGGCTCCCGAACCGCTACTACGTGACGAAGGGCACGCAGCTCGCGCCGCAGACGACGAACGAGTCCACAGTCCCCCTGACGCTGACGACGAACTATCAGGTGGGCTTGAGCTTCACGCAGCAGGAGCTCACCCTCTCGCTCGACGATTTCTCGAAGCGGGTGCTCGTCCCCTCCATGGCGCGCCTGGCCTCGCAGATCGACCAGGACGGCCTCGCCCTCGTCTCGAACGTCTTCAACCAGGTGGGCACGCCCGGCACGACCCCCGGCACCTCGGGCGGCTCGTTCACCAACCCGCTCCTCAACTACAATGCGCCCCAGGTCTACCTGAACGCGGGCATGAAGCTTGACAACCAGGCAACACCCAGGGACGAGAACCGCTGGTGCGTGCTCAACCCGGCGGCGATGGCCGCATCCGTCGGCGGGCTGTCCGGCCTCTTCCAGGATGCCAAGGCAATAGGCGAGCAGTATAGAAAGGGCGTCATAGGCAGCGCCCTCGGCTTCGAGTTCGCCATGGACCAGAACGTCAACATGCTGACGACCGGGGCGCACGGCGGCACGCCGGTGGTCGCGGGCGGCAGCCAGACGGGCGCAACGCTCGCCACGTCGGGCTGGACCGCCTCCGTGTCGAACATCCTCACGGCCGGCGAGATCATCTCCGTCGCCGGGGTCAACGGGGTCAACCCGGAGAACCAGACGACGACGGGCTACCTCCAGAACTTCGTCGTGACCGCGAACTGCTCGTCCGACTCGAACGGCAACGTCTCGATCCCGATCTACCCGTCGATCATCGTGGCGGGGGCGGGCGTGGCGAACGGCACCGTGACTGCGAGCCCGGCGGCGAATGCGCCGGTCACGCTGATGAGCGGCGCGGGGAACACGTCGTACCCGATGAACGTCGCCTATCACCAGGACGCATTCACCCTGGCGACGGCCGACCTAGAGATGCCGAAGGGCGTCGATTTCGCGGCGCGCGAGACGTACGACGGCATCTCGATGCTGATAGTAAGGGCGTATGACATCAACTATGCCCAGTTTCCGTGCCGCGTAGACGTGCTGGCCGGCTGGGCGTGTCTCCGCCCGGAGCTGGCTTGCAGAATTACCGGGTGATGTTGTGGGGACCGGGATCTTTTCGCGGCTTTTTCGCCGTTTTCTTCGGTGTTCCGGCTCGACGGACACAAAAAGTCCAATCTCGCCGGCCCCCCTCGAAAAACAACGAAAAATCCATCGAAAATCTCCCGGTCCCACTTTACCGGCCGAAAAGAGGGATTTTCCCTCTTTCCTTGGGAGAGAGGGTAGGGTGAGGGGTGGTTGTTTTGTACTTTCCGTGGGGCCAGGGCCGAGGCGATTTTTGCGCCGAACGCGACGACAAAGCTATGCACGAAAAGCGCCCGGCCCCCTAAAGGAGACAACATGATTATCACGGTAGGGCAGATAGTCAAATGTGCGTTGCAGGATATCGGGGTGATCGCCAAGCAGGAAGCTCCTGGGGCGGATGAGATCTCCGACGGGCTGCTCAAGCTCAACGTCATGATCGACGCCTGGTCCGTCCGCTCGCTGATCGTCCTGGGGACGGTCCTCGAGGGGTTCGCCCTGACGGGCGGAAAGCGGACCTACACGATAGGGGAGGCGGGCGACTTCGCTACGGACAAGCCCTCCCGCGTGACGGACGCTTTCGTCCGCGACAGCGCGGGAACGGACACGCCCCTTGAGATCATTACCCAGGCGGAGTACGACCGCCTGCCGGACAAGACCATTGCAACGGGCAGGCCGCTGGCCCTTTGCTTCGATCCCGGGCCGGCCCAGGCGGCCGTCCCTGCAGGCGTCGTCAGCCTTTATCCTGCGCCTGACGCTTCGACGCAGTACACGCTTTACCTGGGAGAGCAAAAGCCCCTTACGGAGTTCCACAAGCCGACGGACGCGGTCACGTTTCAGCCCGCCTATTACGAGGCCCTCGAATACAACCTGGCCTTGCGGTTGTGGCGGCAGTACCACGAAGACGCGCGCCCCATCCCGGCGGACATCGTGACTCTGGCCCGCGACTCCCTGAAGGTCATCGAGACGATGAGCGGCCGCACCCCGACTGCGAAGATAGAGGTGCCGGTCGGCCGCGGGCGCTACAGCGTGCTGACAGGCGGGGCATCATGAGGCTGCGGAGGGCGCTATGAATATACCATTCGTCGGCCCGACCTACGCGGGCCGCTCCGGCAACATCGACGCCTCACGCTCAGTCAATTTCTACCCTGAGACGAACGCGGCAGGCGCCAAGCAGCCGATGACCCTCGTCGGGACGCCGGGCACGCTTCTTTGGGCCTCCCTGGGCGCGCTGCCCATCAGGGGGATGCACGTGATGAACGGCGTGCTCTACGTCGTCGCGGGAAGCAGGCTTCATTCGGTGACTGCCGCCGGCATTGTCTCGCCCGCCCTCGGCCTCCTGACGACATCGACCGGCAGGGTGCTCATGGCGGACAACGGCGCAGGGGCCTCCGGCGTGGGCGGGAACCAGCTCATGATCGTGGACGGGACGAACGGCTACATCTACAACACGGCGACGGGCGTCTTCAGCGAATGCGTAGGCGGCGGCTTCCCATCGGCAGGGGCTGCGAGCCTCACGTACATCGACGGCTATTTCATCGCTGCCGCGCAGGGCAGCATGGACGTGTGCGCGTCGGACCTGTACGACGGCACGACCTGGAACGCCCTTGCGCAGTCCCCTGTCTCGGCGGCGCCGGACGCGGTGAGGGCGCTGGCGAACCTCCATCAGCAGCTTTGGATCATAAAGGAGTACACGTCCGAGGTCTGGTACGACGCAGGTACGCCGACGAGCCAGGGCTTTCCTTTCCTGCGCGTCCCCGGGGCCGTCATCGACTACGGTACGCCCGCCCCCTATTCGGTCGCCAGGGGCAACGACTCGCTCTTCTTTTTGGCGAGCCAGCGGAACAACGACGGCGGCGAGTTCGTGGGCGTCGTCTCGCTCTACGGGTACGCGCCGCAGATCGTCAGCCCGCCGCAGGTTGCCTACCGGATGGGACTCTATCCGACGCTGGCGGATGCCTTCGGCTACTGTTACTCGGACGGGGGCCACACGTTCTACGTGCTCACCTTCCCGACGGGCAACGCCACGTGGGTCTACGACGCATCGACCGCCATGTGGCACGAGAGGTCAACGTGGAGAGGCTCACCGTATGCAGTCGGCCGGCACGTCGGCAACTGCTACGCCGCCTTCGCGGGGGCGCACCTCGTAGGCGACTGGCAGAGCGGCAACATCTACGCGATGTGCTCCGATGTCTATACAGATAACGGCCTGCCCCTCGTCAGCGTCAGGACTGCCCAGCACATCTTCGACCCGAACGACCTATCCAGGCTCTTCATCAGGAGGCTCACGGTGGACATGGAGACGGGCGTCGGCAACGCTGCGACGGGCCTGGCGCCTGCGTGCGCCCTTTCGTGGTCAGACGACGGGGGCCACACGTGGTCCGGCGAGTACGCGGCATCGATGGGTGCTGCCGGGGCCTACAGGACGCGGGCAGTCTGGCGCAGGCTGGGATCGTTCCGGGACAGGGTCTTCAGGATTGCGATATCGGACCCGGTCAAAAGGATTATCATAGGGGCTTCCATTGAATAGGCGCGGCCGGGATATGTCAAGCACGGCTATCGGAGGGTTCATATGATAAAGCAATTTCCTTCGACTTCCCTCCCCCTGACGGATCCCTCCTGGCAGCAATGGCTCGCCGAGGTCGCGGCGACGGGCGCAGCCGTTGCCTGGATCGACCCGACGAACCCGAGATTCGGAAAGGCAGAGCCTCCCCATACGGGGGGGATGCTGGCGTACGCGAACGGGACGGACTGGAACCCGGGCAATGGGGAGGGCTACTACAGGTGGACGGGGAGCGCGTGGAAATATCTGGGATAAGACGGGCGTGGGGGTGATGCGATGCTCGACTACGGGATAGAAAAGCTCGACGGAAGGCTGCGGGGCGAGATGCTCCTGATGGCGAACCTATACTGGCAGGACGTGGCAGCGCCGTTCCACGCGTTCCCGCCGGACGTCGATTGGGAGCTATATGCGGCGCTGGAAAAGGCGGGGCGTTTGAGGATCGTCGCCGGGCGGAACGATAGGGGGCGGCTCAAGGCGGCGGCGATAGTCGTCGTTGCGCCCCATCCCCACTATGCCTGCGTCTGCGGCTCGGTCCCGCTGCTCTTCCTGCATCCCGACTACCGCAAAGGGAGCGAAGGGGTAAGACTCGTGCGCCTTGCGGAGAGGGCGGCGGAAGGGGCCGGGGCGCAGCTCATGATGACCCACGGCGGGATGCACAACGGGGTCTACCGCCTCTTCGAGGGGATGCACTACGCGGACTTCGGAAGGTACTACGTCAAGGTCCTGAAAGACGGACCGAACGGGACGGCGCCTCTATTCAAGAACAAGGAGGGATGAGATGGGTGCGACATCAATAATAGGCGGCTCGCTCTTGGGCGGCCTCGGCCTGGCGGGGAGCGCAATGCAGGCCAACGCGGCAAGCTCGGCGGCCGGCACAATAGCAAACGCAGACCTGGCGGGGCAGCAGCTTCAGTACCAGGAATGGCTCCAGCAGCAGGCAAACATGCAGCCCTGGCTCCAGGCAGGGCAGACCGGAGTCAACGCGCTGGCGTACGGGATGGGACTTCCAGGCTACACAACAGGGGGCGTCGCGTCGGGGCCGGCGTCGAAGCAGGGGGGACTCCTCAATATCCCCGCTTTTTCCTTCGACCCTACACAGATCGCCAACGATCCTGATTATCAGTGGACCACGCAGCAAGGCGTCAACGCCCTGGCCGCGAGCGGCGCGGCTGCGGGCAACTACGGCTCGGGCAACATGGGGACCGCCCTTGAGCAGTTCGCCCAGAACAACGCGGCAAATTACATGAACCAGTACTACAACCAGGCCCTCGACACCTACGGCCAGAACCTTAACTCGCAGTATACGATGCCTTACAACATGCTGGCAGGCCTGTCGAACACGGGGCAGACCCAGTCGCAGGCGATGGCGAACCTCGGCCTCCAGGCAGCCAACACGGTAGGACAGTACGGCGTGAACGCGGCGAACGCCCTGGCCTCCGGCCAGATCGGGGTGGCGAACGCGTACGCGGGCGGACTCAACAGCCTGGCGAACCAGATTGTGGGCGGCTACAACCCCTACCTGCAAAGCCTTGGGCGGGGCGGCTCGGGCATCGCGCTGCAGACGGGCAGCGGCCTTTCGCCCCTGAGCTACTATGGGTTGTCGGACTACGACTCGTATCTATAGACGGAAAGGAGGGCATATGCCTTACAGGGTCAATTACTTGATGGCCGGCACGGAAGGCGGCGATGGGCGCGGCGGTCCGGGCCGCGGCGGACGGGGCACGGCTTTGCGCGACATGGCGGCCGTTGCTGCGATGGGCGACGCGATGCGGATGGACGACCTGCGCCGCAGGGTGCTCGCGCTGAAGGCGGCGGGACAGGGCGGCGCGATGCGGCCCGCGCACTTCGCGGCTGCCCGCCCGGTGCACCCGGCGCTCGCCGCACGGGCGCTGCCCGTGCGGCCGGCCGGACTCACGGCTGCGCGCCCCGTGCACGGAGCGATGGTCCATCCGGCGCTTGCCGGCCAGGCGCACGCCCGCGCCCACGCGGGCATCCTCCACACGGGGCGGCGCAAGCTCCGCGTCCTCGGCCATTTCGCCAACCACGCCATCAAGACGGGCGACAACAGGGCGCTGCGCAGACTCCTTACGCTTGCGAAGTCGGACCCCCACGTCTCCAGGCTCATCCCTGCCGATTTCGACGTTGAGGCGACGGGGGCGCACGCATTCCGCGTCACCTCCACCCTTACGCCGGGCGGCCTGGCCGCCCTCGCGGGAAACGCCTCACGGCCGCTCGCCGCAGAGATCGCCAAAAGCCCGCCCGGGCGGTACACGTACCGGGTTGAGCAGGGCAAAGTGACGGACTTCGAGGCAGCGCCGGACGGCCGCAAGGGGTCCGGCGCATGGTCGGAGACGGAGGCGGACATTATCCCCCGGAGCGGCGACCGGGGCGGACGGAGAGTATGGTGAGGGTTATATGAACCTGTCGAACAAGACCTGCCTGGTCTACGACCTGGGCCTTTTCACGGAGAATGCCCTGCGCCTCGTGCGGGATTGCGCCTCCGTCAAATACTACGTGCCGAACCGGGAGGCGTTTCCGGAGCCTTTCAGGGGGCTGATCGGCAAGGGCCTCGACGGTCTGGAGCGGGTCGAGTCCTTCGAAGACCACGTGGATGGGGCGGATTTCATCTTCGTGCCTGACACGACCTGCGGGCCGCTCGTGGAGTGGCTTAAAAAACACGCGTACCCCGTCGCCGGCGCAGGGGCGGCCGAAGCGCTGGAGCTCGACCGCTGGCACGGCCGCTCGCGCCAGAAAGAGAACGGCCTGCCCGTCCACGAGACGCACAGGATAAAGGGAATCACGGCCCTGCGGAAGTTCTGCGAGGAGCACAGGGACTATTACATCAAGGTGGACAATGAGTTCCGGGGCGTCTCGGAGAGCTTCAAGCACCACGACAAGCGCTCCTCGGAGTCGAGGATCGACTACATCGCGTACAAGGTCGGTCCGTTCAAGGAAGACGTTGTCTTCGTCTGCGAGGAGCTTTTGCCGGGCGTCGAGCCGGGCATCGACGCGATCACCTGGGACGGGGAGCTCCTCTTCCCGACGACAGCGGGCTACGAGAGGAGAGGATCGGGCATCATAAGCAAGGTCTACAGGACGGCCGCCGAGATCCCGGAGGCGTGCCGGGCGGTACATGAGGGCATGGCGCCCGAATTCAAACGCCACAAGACGCGCTTTTTTTACAGCGCGGAGTTTAAAATCGACCGGGATCGCGTACCCTACCTGATCGATCCGACGATCCGCCTCGCCGCGCCGGGCGTTGCAGCCATCCAGTCGGAGCTTATCGAGAACTACTCGGAGGTCGTCTATGGCCTGGCGACAGGCCAAAAGGTGAGCCCGGTCATGCGGCACAAGTACGCAATCGCGGTCTCCATGGACTCAAGCGAGGCGGCGAAGACCTTCGTCAATATTTCCTTCCCGAAGGAAATGCGCCGTTGGGTGAAACTCCGCATGGCCGTGAAGCACCGGGGCGATTATTACTCGGTGCCGCCTTTCGACAGCCTGGGGTGCGTCGTGGCGCTCGGGGGCTCGATAAGCGAGGTGATTATCGCCGCGAAGGAGCGGGCGGAGCAGGTGGACGCGATCAGCGTCAACGTCGATTTCGCAGGCATAGAGCGGATTGAGGAGAACATCGAGGAAGGCAAGAAATATGGCATTAACTTCTGAGGTGAGGCCATGAGTCAAACGTCGATCGCGCCCTACCCGCGGTTCAGGGCGTTCTACCCAGGCACAGGCAACCCGCTCGCGGGCGGGCAGTTGTGGACCCTCCAGCCGGGCACGAGCGGCTTCGGGTACCTGAAGGCTACATATACCGATTCGAGCGGGGCGGTGCAGAACCCGAACCCCGTCATCCTCGATGCGAACGGAGAGGCCGACGTCTGGCTCTCCGGCTACACGAAGCTGGTGCTCCAGGACGTAAACGGCGTCCAGGTCTGGTCCGTCGATAACGTCTCCTCTATGCCGAATACCTCGCCCACGGGCGTCACCGAATGGATTTCCCAGCTGGGCCTTGTCCTGACCTATCTCAACGCGACGCAGTTCTCCACGCCGGGCGACCAAACGACACTCTTCCCAATTGGTCAAAGGGTACAGGCAACCGTAGCGGCGGGAATCATATATGGGACTGTCTCTAATTCAGCAACCACAGGAACACCCGTCATTACGACCGTCACCGTCACCTGGGACTCAGGCCAGTTGGATTCGGGGCTATCAGCCATTGCCACCGGGATCATCACCGCCTCGGCCCATGTTTCCCTGCCTTATGGCTCTCTCGGCCTTTTCACGGGCGAAGTGAGGATGTTTGCGGGGCCTTCCGCTCCTTCGGGCTGGCTTACCTGTGACGGCTCGGCAGTCTCCCGCGCGACTTATGCGGCCCTCTTCGCCGTCATAGGTACAACCTTCGGCTCAGGCAACGGCTCGACTACCTTCAACCTCCCCGACCTGAGAGGGCGCTTGCCGATAGGGGCGGGGCAGGCAACCCCGCCTATTTGGACTAGTGGCGGCACGTTCTCTCTAGGTCAGATAGTCAAGCCCACAGCCTCTTATAATTACACGTACGAATGCACAGTGGCCGGCACAGCGGGGTCTACGGAACCCACGTGGCCTACGACAGTCGGCAATACGGTCACGGACGGCGGCGTGACGTGGACCTGCAGGGCGAAGTGGTCGAACAGGACGCTCGGTGCATATGGCGGGGCTGAGGCACACACTCTGTCTGCTCCAGAGTTGCCGGCGAGTATTCCCTTCACGGACCCCGGCCATACTCATAGTGGCGATGTGTCGAATTTGGGCACCAACACTTATGGATTTGCCTATCCTGGGGCGTATCAAGGAGCGGGGGCTGTGCCTTCAGCGACGACAGGTATAACAATTAACCCATCGGGCGGCGGGGCACACACAGTTATGAACCCCTTCGCTGCCGTCAGCTTCATCATAAAGACGTGAGGCGCTTATGAAAAGACTCTTTGGCTATTTTTGTATTGTTGCAATATGGGCGATGGCGGGGTGCCAGGGGCAGGTTGCATTTGCCCAGGCGGTAGACTGCTATACATGGGACGCGCAAAGCCAGTCATGGGTGTGGAATCCGCTGTGCGGGAGCTCGGTCGTCTTCGGCGGCAGCCTCACTATCCCTAGAGGCAAATCGGCCGTCATCGGCAATTCAATATCGTTCTTTGGCAACGACGGGGCAAGCCTGAATATCGGCGCGGGGGGCACGCTCAGCCCTTCGGCTTTTGTAGGATCGGGGCAAACCAGCACCGTACCGATCGGGACCGTCATCACTTCTTCACCGTATTACGGTTCCGGCTTTATAGTTAAATCGACAACTTCATCGCAGCTTGTGCCGAGCGCCACGTCGATTCCCCTTACCTCAGCCGCAGGCTTCGCGGTCGGGCAGCAGGTTTACATCGCCCTCGCGGGCGCGGTATCGGGCACAACGACGGCCAACTATACGGGGACGATCACGGCGATTTCCGGCCAGACCCTCACCGTCAGCCCCGCGATCACGACGGCTCCGCCTGTAGCCAACGCCCTGGTCTGGACGCTCGGCACGACGACAGGGTCTATCTCCGCCTCCTCGACCGCCCTTACCGTCGCAAACAGCGCGTCTTATTACACCGGCCAGGGCATCTACATAGCAGGCGCAGGGGCATCGGGAGGCGCATACATAGGCGCAGTGGGGGCCGTCAACTCCTCGACCTCGATCACTGTCTCCCCGGCTGCTTCCACTCAAGTATCCGGCGCGGTGGTCCAGCACGACGACACGAACGCCTTCCAGTCGGCCATCAACGCCGTGGCGGGCAACGGCGGCGGGAAGATCGTCGTCCCTGACGGCTTCTACCAGATAAACGGCCCGCTCCAGGACACGGGGACGGGCGGGGCGAACGCCATCATCAACATGCCCAAGCTCCCAGCCTTAAGCGCCTATTCGGGCACAGGGACCGCCGGGCCTATGGTGGGCGTCTCCATCCAGGGCGTGACGCTCCCCTACACGCTGCCTAACACGTTCGTCACGCAGACCCTCCCGAACATGGGCGGGACGATCATCTACACGGCGCAGACTGCCGGGAACCTCATAGGGGGTGTAAACCTCACGCAGGCGGGCGACTTTACGGGGATCGCCTTGGACCTCGAAAACCTCATCTTCCGCACGCAGCCGAACCCGCAGATCACGATGGTCAACGCCAAGTTCATTGACCAGCTTAAAGTTGTCCAGTGCGTCTTCGACACCTCCGATACGGGCCTCGTCACGCAGCCGACGAACAGCAACGGCGTGGCCCTCATCACGCCGGAGGTGACGGACAACGTCAACAATAGGATCCAGGACACAGTCATATGGGGCTACTACACGGGCCTGTCGGTGGGCGAGATGATCGAGCTCAACGATATCTGGATACACGCCTGCGCACAGCCGATGGTCCTGCAGCAATATGGCTACGGCGTCCACGGGGCGAAGATTGCTATCCAGGCGTCGCCCCAGGGGATAATTGCGGGCGCGGGGGCGCGCAACATCATCTTCGACCAGGTCAACTTCGAGCACGCGACTACGCCTTCTTGGGTGACGAACGTCTACGACATAAACGATCCGAGCAACTACCTTTCGGGGCGCGTCACCTACGAGAGGAGCGGGGGCACCATAAACGTAAACGGCGCGGCGGGCCTCTCGCTCCAACTGAATGCCCACCCCTTCCCCTTTTCTTCTTATGAAGGCACGACTCAGGGGCACTTCTTCGCCTGGCCCACCATTTACCCCCAGGCAGGCCAGATGCTCCAGATCACGGGGGCGGGGCCTACCGTGGGCGGCCAAGCGGCCATGCAATCCACGTGGGTAAACAGCGTGCCGCAGAATCTCGTGACATACAACATGACGATCTCAAACGGCAGGTGCACGGCGGCGGGTGTCCCCTACACGTGCTGCACGGGCTCGGGGACAGGCACCTGCCCATGGCCGGGCTCGGGGACGAATACGACCCTGACGCCGAACGACGCTTCAGACAGCGTCTTCACGCCGGAAGGGGCTTACAACGGAACTTCCCTGAAAGAGACATCGGCAACCGGCGCCCATAACTATATCGGGAACAACGGGCCGCAGCTTGTCACGAACTATGACTACACGGCTACGGTCTTCGTCAAGGCGATCCCAGGCTCGGCGCGCGACCTTCTGATCCTTGACAACTCATCGGGTAACGGCCAGTGGTTCTCCCTCTCGAACGCGAACTGCACTGCGAGCGCCACCCCCTGGTCGTGCTGCACGGGGTCGGGGACGGGGAGCTGCTACGGAAAGACGCAGGGGGTCTACGGCAACGGACCTAATGCAAATAGCAGTTGTACCGGGAGCGCTACTCCCTATAGCTGCTGCACAGGGGCGGGAACGGGAACTTGTCCAGGCCAGGCAGGGTGCGTAGGCGCGGGGAACTACTGGTATAAGTGCTCTATCACGACGACCTGCGTCGGCGGGGCCATGAACTTCGGCCTCTATCTCAGCAAGGGTACGAGCATAAGCTACGCGGGCACGTCGGGGGCAGGGGTCTATCTCTTCAAGCCGCAGATGGTCCAGGGCGACGTTCCGGCCTTCTTCGCGGATAGCGGGAACGGAGAGTAGGAATTAACATGACCACCCTCGCAGCTACAGGGTAAAGGAGGTCTTCAATGGCTCTCGATCTGCTGCGCGACCTCAACCCATACGTTTCCCTGGCGATAGTCGTCATCGGGTGGTTCATCGTCCGCACCCTGCGCCAGATAGACGCGAATCAAAAGGAGCTATGGCAGCACATGGACGCCCATGAGAAGCGCCTCTCCATGCTCGAAGGGGCGCACGACGCGGTGATGAAAAGCGGAGGGCACAAATGAACATCCCCCAGCGCAACCACAACCCCGGCAATCTCGTTTACGCGGGGCAGCACGAGGCCACAGGCAAGGACGAGCACGGCTTTGCAATCTTCCCCGACGACCCGGCGGGCTTCAGGGCGCTCGTCGCGCAGATCAAGCTCGACCAGGCCCGGAAGCTCACCCTCGACCAGTTCACGGCGAAGTACGACAAGGACGCGAACGAGAGGAATTACCTCAACCGATTCATGGAAGAATTCAAGGTGGACAAGGATTACCCCATCGCCTCGCTCTCCGCTTACGCCATCATGGGCATCATAGCGAGCGAAGAGGGGTATCTCGCGCCACAATAAGGAGGTCATATGCTCGATTGGATGATTTTACACGCAATGGCCCATTACCTGCCGCCTGAAGCGATGGCGCTTCTGTGCCTGCTGATGACGGCCTGGGTCGTCTTTGAGAACTGGCTTGCGAAGACCGGGAAGATCAAAGCGAATTGCACCTTGGACCTCGTTACAAAAAGCTGGATCGCCCCTCTGGTCGCGGGCCTGAAAGGGATGGTGAGCAAGAATGGAACGCTCGACCTTGGATCAGGTGGTGCAGGAAGTGGGGCCGACGCCGGGAAGCCCACTGGGTATACTGAATCATGCATCAGCGGAAGCGCAGGAGAACCCGCCTCCAGAGACCCCGGACAACCCCGCTGAGGACCTGGACAAGAAGATGGAGGCGATGTCGGGGCAGTCAGAAGTGAGCGCAAGGCTTACGGTATTTAATTTTCACTGGTGATCGACGCCGAGAGGCGAATAAACCAATAGGAGGACTTATGAGCTTTTTCGAAAGTGTACTGGCGAAGTTGAAGGAGGTTTTCAGCGAAGTGGCAACGTTCTGTGAACCGTTTCTCAAGCAGTTTGCGACGGACATAGGGCCGGTTGTCTTGTCGGCTGCAGAGCAGGCGGTGACGGCATTGGCCGCGCAGGAGATGCCCGGCGCGCAGAAGCAGAGCGCGGCGTTCAGCCAGATCACGACGAACCTGGAGCAGCAGGGCATCACGGTGGCGGCTTCCGTCATCAACAGCGCTATCGAAGCGGCCGTGGCGAACCTGAAGGCGAGCGCGCAGGAGCCGGCAGCGGGAGCGGCGGGGAGCGCGGCGGGCGCAGCGACCCCCGCATAGGGGTAAGGAGGCTCAAAAAGCAAAAGGGAAGGGGCAAGGTGCGCCGGCTGCGTGTGCAACGGGCGCACCATGCCCCCGTCACAATTTCGCCGCTCCGATGGAAGGATTCCTTGTTTTGTAAGAGTATAAGCAAGAAGATCAAAAGGAGACCGAAGATGATAGGGATATCTAAGATTGAACCAGGGGCGGAAACAGGCTATGGGCTTACTATCTACAAGACACGTTATTATCCTGACAATCGGACATCTGTAAATTGGAGTTTTCGTTTACCGATCTTTTTGTGGTGGAAGCGAAAACTCTATGACCCGAAGACGACGAATGTTCTTACCGGATGGCACTCGTTTCATATTCAGGTACTAAGAGGTGGAGCAAATCTGCAACTTCGATGGGCGTGGCTATTCATAGGACGAAAAACGGCTCAGGGGAAGTAACGCCGGTCATTATCGAGTTCTGATTCGTCTACTTCTTTGCCTGTGCCTCAGATGACGGCACAACGAGGCTCGTGTTCTATACGGTAAAGCGGCCACATGAAAGGCTGCCGAACATTGCTCTGCTTATTCATGTCATAGCAACCCCCTGTGCAGAAACTATCTACTCGAAGCATGTCCCGCCGGGCGAAACGTAAACGCCCTGCCCCTGTTTGGTCTGGCCCTTGAGGCACGGGTACCCGGTCCTATTTCCCTATGCAGAACCGGCTGAAGATCTCGGCAAGGACCTCTTCAGCGGCAGTTTCACCCGTGATGACGCCCAGGTGGAACAGGGCATCGCGCAGCTCGAAGGCGCAAAGCTCGGCCCGGTCTTCCCGGTCCGCGCAGGCGGACGCGCGCGCCAGGGCGGCGTCCGTCGCGAGGAGGGCGTCTCTGTGCCTGACATTCGTGACGAGGAGCGCAGCTCCCTTGTGACCGCGCGCGGCGAAGACCTCGTAAAGCGCGCCTTTGAGGGCGTCGATTCCTGAGCCGTCGAGGGCGCAGGTGGCGACGGAGCGCACGTCTTTTGCGGCGACGGCCGCGGCAGGCTCGTCAGGCCCGGCAGCAGGCGGCAGGTCCGACTTGTTGAGCACGGCTATGACCGTCTTGCCAGCTGCCGCGCGCCAGACCTCCTCGTCCTCATCTGTATAGGGGCGGGACGCGTCGAGCACCCAGAGCACGATGTCGGCCTCCGCCATTTTTTTGCGTACCCGGTCCATCCCCTCCTGCTCGATGGTGTCGGCAGGCGCGCCAAGGCCCGCCGTATCGGTAAGAATGAACTTTACGCCGTTGATGCGGAGCCTGTCTTCGACGAGGTCGCGGGTGGTGCCGGGGATGGGGGTGACGATGGCGCGGTCGCTGCCGACCAGGGCGTTCAGCAGGCTCGATTTGCCTACGTTCCTTCTGCCTGCGATCAGCACATCGACGCCCCGCGTGACGGCGCGCCCCTCTTCGTACGTGGCGGCGAGGGCGGCGATGTCTCGCCGGACGGCATCGATGCGGGAGACACGCGCAGCGCCGACCTCCGTCGCCGCGCCGGGCTCGTCCAGCTCTTCATCGGGGAAATCGATCTCCGCCTCGACTTCCGCGAGAAGCGCGGTGATCGCGGATTTGGCGGCTGAGAGCCGGCCGGAAAGCGCGCCTTTCACGTGGGCGAGGGCGGACGCAAGCTCTTCGGCGGTCTCGCTCTGGATGATGTCGAGGACCGATTCGGCCTGGGCGAGGTCGATGCGGCCGTTCTCGAAGGCACGCCTCGTGAACTCGCCGGGCTCGGCTAGGCGTGTGCCGAGGCGTGTAAAGAGCCCGATGACGGCCTTTTGGGCGGCTGGGCCGCCGTGCGTGTAGACCTCCGCCATCGACTCGCGCGTGTAAGTGCGCGGGGGCCGCATGAATACCGCGAAGGTCTCGTCAACGTCGGCGCCTGTGTCGGGGTCGAAGATGAATCCGAGATAGAGGCGGTGTGAGGCAAAGGCTTTGACGCTCCTGCGCGGCCGAAAGACGGAGCGCAACAGCGCGTGCGCCTCCGGTCCACTCAGCCTGACCACCCCAATCCCACCCTCACCCACGGCCGTCGATACCGCACAGATGGTATCCTCTTTCATCATCGCGGCCTTGTCTTTACGTTTCGTAATTCTTCCGCCCGTCCATCGCTTACATGTATGAGTGATGTGAAGAGAGCGCAAATGGTGCGGGGCACCCGCCGTCCACAGGCGGGTCGCAACGCGATTCCGCTATAGTCGCAAGTCCAGCCGTAATACCGACAAGAGAAACGAGAACAGCGAAAGGGGGGCTATCCCCGATACGCACCCGTACCGCCCGGCCGCCCTGCGGCCCGTCCGCGGTCCGGTCTGCCGCCTGCGCCGCCAGTCCGCGGCTGGGCCGGCCTGTCGGACGTAATGACCACCTTCTTCAGGTGGCCGCTGCCCTCGCTGTGGGTCGTCACCCCTTCATCGTTCTTGAAAAGGGTATGTATCACGCGCCGTTCGTACGGGTTCAAGGGCCTCGTCCACTGCGGCCTGCCTTCCCTGCGCGCCCTGTCGGCCAGCTTCCGCGCCATGGCTACGATGTGTTTCGTACGCTGCTCCCTGAAGCCGTCCACGTCGAGGAGCAGCTTGACGTTCTGCCCGTATTTCTTGGCTATGGCCAGCTTGACGAGGTGCTGGAGCGCCTCCAGGACTTCACCGTCGCGCCCCGTTATGGCCTCCGGGTCGGACGCCTCTATGTTGAAGAGCAGGCGGTCGTCTTCCCCCCGCACCTCAACGCGCAGGGCGATGTCGCACAGGGCGGCTACGTCCTTCAGGAATTTCTTGGCGTACTCTTCGGTCTCATGCGCCGGGCTTGCCGCCTCTGGGGATGCACCGGCGGCGCCCTCATCGACCCCGCGCCCCGCCTCCCTTTCGGTGTCCGCCTCCGTCCTGCGCCTGGCAGTTATCCTTATCTTTTTGCTCCCCAAAAGTCCGAGGATGCCTTTCGTGTCCACTTCGGTGACCTCGATGTCGAGGTCCTTCTCCTCGGCTTCGAGGCTTGCGGCCGCCTTCTTCACGGCCTCCTCGTAAGTCTTGCCCTCGACTTCGATGAAATCCATACGTCAGCCTCCCTTATGCAACCTGCTTGTTGATGTAATACTGCTGACCTATCGAGATCACGTTGTTTACGAGCCAGTAGAGGACCAGGCCGGACGGGAACCCCCAGAAGAGGAAGGTGAAAAATATGGGCATGAACATCATCATCTTGGCCTGCATCGGGTCGCCCCCCGTCGGCGTCATCTTCTGCTGGATCACCATGGTGACGCCCATGATGAGCGGCAGCACCCTGAAGGGAAGCGCGAAGCCGGCCACGTGCATGGTGAAGATGTCCTCCGGCGCGGCCAGGTCGTTGATCCAGAGCATGAACGGGGCGTGGCGGAATTCTATGGCGGCCATGAGCACCCTATACAGGGCGAAGAAAACCGGTATCTGTATAACCATGGGCAGGCAGCCGCCCAGGGGGTTGATGCCCTCCCGCTTGTAGATGCCCATCATCTCCTGGTTGAGCTTTTCCTTGTTGTCCTTGTATTTTTCACGAAGCTGGGCGAGCTTCGGCTGGAGCTTCTGCATGTTCTTCATCGACTTGTAGCTCTTCAGGCTCAAGGGGTAGAAGATGATCTTGATGAGGATAGTGAGGAGTATGATGTCGATGCCGTAGTTGTGGGTGAGCCTGTTGGAATAGTTCATGCCCCACAGCATAGGCTTGGCGATGATGTCGAACCAGCCGAAATCGACGATCTTGTCCGCGTTGATGTCGAGCCCTTTGAGGAGGGAGATCTTGTTCGGCACGAAATAGAGCGTCGCCGCGACGTTGCCGCCCATCGCGAGCAGGCGCTCAAGGGGCGTGCTGCCCACCTTAGTCACGAGGAGGTCCGCCTTCTGGCCCTGGGGCCGCAATATGAACGAGAAGTATCCCTCGTCGAACCCGGCGTAGGCATACGCCTGCCCCGCATTGACAGACTTCTCCGGCTTATCGATCTGCTCCAGCTTCCTGCCGTCGTAGATGAACGGCCCCTTGAATATGTAGCTCGATTTCTCCTTCAGGTTCATCGTGGCGAAGTCGAGGAGCATCGTGCCCGCCCTGCGCCCCCAATCGATTTGGACGGAGAGGCCGACCACGTACCCGTCCGGCGCAAAGGTGTATTTCTTGGTCAGTACGGCCCCGCCCGGCAGCTTCCCTTTGAAGGTGATCGTCTCCGGCTTGCCGCTCACGGTGAAGTCGCCCCGGTCCGGCGTGAAGGCGACTGCGTCAGCCTCGACCTGCCCGCCGACTATCGTCGAGACGGTAGGGAGATAACGGTAAGGGGCGATGCCCTGGATGAGCTCCTTGCCTTCCGGTTGCCCCAGGGTTTCCTTGTAATCCTTGAGGCGCACGCTTGTGATGCCGCCGCCGATGTCCGTCAGGGTGACCGTCATCTTGGGCGTCTCCACGGTGATTCTCTTTGCAGGCTTGACCGTGGCGGCGGCCTGCGGCGCTGCGGCCTGCCCGCCCGGGATGGCCGGCTGGCCTGCCGCCGTGGCCTGCTGGGGGACTTGCACAGGGGCGATCTGCGGCCCCTTGGCGCCGGCCTGCTGCTGTTCCGCCGGCTGCGCGGGCGCGACCGCCTGCGGCTGCCCCTGTTGCGCGGCTGTATGCGGTTTTTGCTGCTCGCTCACCTTCGGGACGAAGAAGTATTGCCAGGCAAGCAGGATAGCCACCGACAGGACGACGGCAATGATCGTACGTTTGTCCATTTATGCCCTCTCAATAATCCGCTGGATATCTGAGCTATTTGACAGGATCGAAGCCTCCCGGATGGAAGGGGTGGCACTTGAGGAGCCTGACGAGACCCAGGGCGACGCCCTTCCAGAATCCCTTTTTTTTCAGGGCCTCGGCCATGTAGCACGAGCACGTCGGGTAAAACCTGCACGACATCGGTATGTAAGGGGAAAGGCACAGCTTGTAAAGCCTGATCGCGAGGAGGACGATTTTCGTCATTTTGCGGCTGCCCTCGCTGTGAGCGCGCCCATCTCGCGGCTGACGGCGTCCCAGGTCGGCTCCGGCATCTCCGTGACGCGCACGGAATACGCCAACGGGGCGCGGAACTCCTGCTTGTGCAGCCTGAAATATTCCCTCAGCAGCCTTTTGATCCTGTTTCTCTTCACTGCCCCTTTTATCCTTCGGCTCACCACGACGCCGAAGCGCGCGGTCCGCTGCTCACTTTTACTCTTGAATAGGAGAAAATGCGGCGTCTTACCGGCTCTTACCCATTGTGTGAATCGGAAATCCCTTTTGTGCAGCCTTTCGGTCTTACCAAGGGTGTGCTCCATTAAACCGTCAGTCTTTTCCTCCCCTTAGCGCGCCTTCTCCTTATGACATCCCGCCCGGACTCGGTCCGCATCCTCACCAGGAAGCCGTGGGTTCTCTTTCTGCTCTTGTTGTGCGGCTGGAACGTTCGCTTCATCGCTCACCCTTCAGTATTTTATGAACACCTATTCTACTATAACCACCGTTCCCCTGTCAATCCGCGCGTCTGCGCGGCGGCCGGGGTCTTTTCGCGCCTTTTCCCTGTCTCGCCTGGGCCGCGCCGCCTCAATATACAAAAAAGTATAATTTCGGCGGGCGGCCCGTCGATCACGGAAAAATCCATCGAAAATCCCTCCGGCCGCTGAAATGCCGGCCGTCCTGCGCGGCCGGCTGCCTTGAAGCGTTTTTTAAACCGATCTTTCAATATGCGGCACAGCTTGTTATCGGACGGGAGGAGTGTGCACGTCACGTGCTAATGGCTGAGTTGGATAGATCGTTTGAGGTAAGGATTGCCGTAGCACTGAGGAAAACCTTTTGATAATTCAGCGAAAGATCAGAAAAGAGCTATCGTTGTTTGACCTTTTAGTTAGTATATATATACTAACTGAAAGGAGAAGCAATGCTCTGAAGGGGCCTCTTTCCTCTCCTTATCCAGTAAATCCATGTCGCAGGTCTCACTAGGGGCTTGACAATTGACATAATTGGAGTTATTAATACAATATGTTGTATGTATATGTACAAGTGGTTGTATGATGCAATATCGAATAGGCATAGACGGACTCTATGAGAGGCTAATCATATGGAACGGATATCTCAGGAGAAAGGTTAGGCTCATTGCATGTGGTGGAACGGCCCTTACGCTCCTTGGCTTCAAGGAATCGACTAAGGATATCGATTTGATGGTGCCGGATGACGGAGAGTATACGTATCTCCTGGGAATGCTGGAAGATCTCGGGTACAAATGCATAGGCGGCCATAGCTGGAGGGCGAACGACGTCTTCATCTTCGATATCTACAAGGGCAATTTCATCCATACTACGGAATTGCTCGAATCCCCCTTGATCCCTGGCAACCATGCGTTGATCAGGGAATTCAGCCGCATCTATCTCGGTGCGCTGAACGATTATGACTTGATCATAAGCAAGTTGTTCAGGGGTACTTCAATCGATATCGAGGATTGTCTCACCCTGTTTGAAGGCAGGCGTGGCGAGATAGACACAGCCTCTCTCGAAGCGCGTTTCAAAGAGGCCGCAAAATACGTGATCGGAGAGGAGAAGTGCCACAAGACTTTTGAGATATTCATGGAGCAAGCAAAGGAAAGAGCTGGCAAATGGTCGATAGAAGTACAGACTTGAACGAAAGAGTGGCAAAGTTGGGTTTTCCTGTTTTCGAGGTAGATCCGAAATCAGAAACGAACCGGACACTCGCGGAAGTGGTACAGAGCAAAGACAAGCGGCTCTGGGAAGGCTTTGCTGTCATGCTAGCAAACGCAATGGACGCAAATCTGTTCGATTACGAGCAGCTCCGTAATACCTATCTGCATTCTAACGCGGAAGTCTCTAAGCTTCATTGCCTGATGGCCTTATCGCTGGCGCTTTATCGTGTCTCGGACCTCGATGAGGCTTGGACAGAGTATTTGAGACAATATGTTCGCAGGGAAGAGGCTCCCGAACCAGAGGATTTTGCGGAGAAGTTGAAGAACGAAAGCGAATTCAGCGTATGCGGGCGCCTCATGTCGTCCGAGAGACTATTGACTACTTTCAGAAACTATTATGTCCATGCCCTCGCAGATGCTGGTACCGGGAAAACACATAGGTTTGTCTCGGAACTGCTCTCCGCAAAACTAGTCAGCGATCTCGACTATTCATTGTCACAGGTATTTTCGGCGAAACAGAAACAACTGGTGCTGAAGAAATTTCGGGGTGAGAAGCTTACAAAAACCGAGAAAGAGTATTTTTCCCGAGCCGTGAGGAAGAAACTCCTCGCCCTTGCAAATCAGGAACTTCATCAGCTCGCAACTAAACTACTCGGGTGACCTACACCTCGGACGGCCAGAGAGGCGTTCTTCACTCCTTCCACTTGCTGAGCTGTTAACCCCGACATGCCTCTATTCATTACCATTCGCATTCGCGGAATACAAACAAAATCCCATGAAACTCCACTCCAGTAAGAAACGCCTGAGCGTCTTTCCGGTGCGTGGGCAGTTATTGCCCTGGTAATATTGAATGCCGGGCCTGGCTCTGAGGCCTTATCGGGCGATATAGGGAGGGATTTCAGCCCTTCGTCTTTCCTTCGTCCCCGTAAGCGTGCAGGAAATGGCGGATGCAGGCGGCGACGGAGCGGGCAGGCTCATAGACTCGCGATGGCCGTGGAGCCGGGGGTATGGCCCGGTATGTGGATGAAAGAGATGTAATCGCCGCCGACGGGTCCTCGATGATCTCGCGCGCCTCCTTTCGGAGAAGGAAATCGTGCAGGGGCAGGAACTGAGGGATATGCTTGCCGGGTCGAAGGCGGCAACGGGGACGGAAGCAAAAAGCAGCTTGTTGCCCTGCAAAGACGAGAGAGAAGGCATATATTAGTATTCAGAGATACTGCGATAGATGGAGACAATAATCCGGATTTGTCTCCCCGCCATGCATCCCTTTATTATTAATATCTGGAGCTCATCACCATTTGATGGAACCGGGTGGCGAAGTTCCGGAAGCGTGACGAGTGACGCCGGAAAAGGAAGGTGAGAAATGAATATAGTCTATCTTTTTGCGGTAGCGGTAATTGTCATCCTGCTCGCAAGCGCAATAAAAATACTGAAGGAATATGAAAGAGGCGTTATCTTCAGGCTCGGAAGGGTCCTCGGAAGCCCTAAAGGACCGGGGATCATCTTCCTCATCCCCATCGTTGACAGGATGGTAAAGGTGAGCCTCAGGACCGTGGTCCTCGATGTCCCTCCCCAGGATATCATTACAAGGGATAACGTGACGATCAAGGTAAATGCCGTCGTATTCTTCAGGGTAATGGACGCCTTGAAGGCCATCATTGACGTGGAGAACTTCCTCTATGCGGCGAGCCAGCTCGCCCAGACGACCTTGAGGAGCGTGCTCGGCCAGGCGGAGCTTGACGAGCTCCTCTCGAAACGGGAGAAGATCAACGAGAGGCTGCAGGAGATACTGGATACCCATACCGAGCCGTGGGGGATAAAGGTGTCGAACGTGGAGGTCAAGAACGTGGACCTTCCCCAGGAAATGCAGCGGGCCATCTCACGACAGGCCGAAGCCGAGCGCGAGAGAAGGGCGAAGATTATCGGCGCCGAAGGCGAATTTCAGGCGTCCACAAAGCTTTCGGAGGCCTCGGATATACTCTCGAAGAACCCAATGGCGCTCCAGCTTCGCTACCTGCAAACATTGATTGAAATATCGACCGAGAAGAATTCGACCATTGTTTTCCCTCTCCCCATCGACCTCGTAAAGTTCTTTATGGATAAGATGAAATAGGGGAAGGCATGGCAGGAAACGTGGTATAGATGAGACTCCTCTTAATTTCACCTTCCAACAAGCCGGGAAGAAAAGTACTGAAAGCCATAAGGATGCCCCAATTGGGCCTCCACATCATCGCTTCACTGACACCGGAGGACATTGCCGTTACTGTGGTGGACGAACAGATCAGAGAGATAGATTTCTCTCTGGATTTCGACCTTGTCGGGATCTCGTGCATGACTGCGACGGCCAACAGAGGCTACCAACTAGCTGACAGGTACAGGCAAAAGGGTTCCAAGGTCGTACTCGGCGGCATTCATCCCACAATCTTGCCGGAAGAGGCCATAGAGCATGCCGATGCCGTCGTCATTGGGGAGGCGGAAGGCTGCTGGGCGGATGTCATCGCTGATTTTAGAAACAACAAGCTCCGGAGGTTCTATCGTGTCCCGGCCCCTGATCTCTCGCTGTCCCCTTCCCCGAGACGCGATTTTCAGATCGACAAGGCCCTTTTCAACTGCGTCGGCCTGGTGACGACCAGGGGGTGCCCGTACGCCTGCGAATTCTGTTCGGTAACCGATTTCTACGGCGGGAAAATCAGGCATAGACCGGTTTCCATGGTAGTCGAGGATATCCTACAATCCGGCTCGAAGGCTTTCCTGATCCTTGACGATAACGTCGCCGGACATCCGGAATATTCGAAACAATTATTCGAGGCCTTGATACCGCTGGGCATCCAATGGGTAGGGCAGAGCTCCATATCTTTGGCGAAAGACAAGGAGATGCTCCGACTATGTCGTCTATCCGGCTGCGCGGCCTTATTCTTCGGGGTTGAATCGGTATCGCCCGCAAGCCTGATCGGCTTGAAAAAATCACTGAAATCCATAGAAGAGACGGAGGAGGCCGTCAAGATCATCCAGGACAACGGCATCGCCTTTCATCCTTCCATCATTCTAGGATTTGATACGGATACGAAAGCCATTTTCGATGATACCCTGGCTTTTCTTGCAAAGACCAGGCTTCCCACGATGGCGTTGCATGTGCTGACGCCTTATCCCGGGACCCGGCTCTACCGGCGCTTCAAGGATCAGGGACGCATCATATCCGATGATTGGAGCCATTACGATCATCGCACCGTCGTATTTCAACCCAGGAACATGACCCCCGAGGAACTCGCGGAGGGACACCGCTATGTCCAAAGCGAGTTTTATTCTTTCTCTTCGATCCTCCGGCATATTCCGTCTCTGTTGAGGGTTTCTCCCATAAACTTGAGGCGGGCCCTGGTTTTCCTGCTGCTCAATTTCGCCGGCAAACACGTCGCGAAATACCTCGACACGTCCCTTGATTGGGCCGATAACAGGGAAAAGTGGGATTCCCCGCAGGTCCGGCCCGAACAAACCGTAAAAGGAACCGGCGCCTTTTCTCTCAACGAAGCCCCTCTTCAGTTTCAGGCCTTACAAGACGGCAGCGGGCATCGGCACGATGGACCGTGACCCGCCGTTTTCAGCAGTGCCGGTGTCCAGGAGACGAGCACCTGGATATAAATCGCGGTATTTGAAAGCGAAGTTGGCGAAGGGGGACACATGCCGACATGCGTGAAATGCGGCTCTCAGGCCGCGTACTGGGCAATCGTCGATAAGGAAAACAATCTGAAAGAGTACTGCGACGACTGCTTCAAGAAATATGACCTGGCGGGCTACAAGAAAGAAATGGATGAGTATCACAGGAGAAAGAGAGAAGAGGAATCGCGACACTGACAGCGGCGGCAGCAACGTTGCCGGCTTTTTTCGTGATGCCGAGGATCCGACGCAAGTCCGGGAACCTTCGGCATTGCCGCCTTAACCCACCTATACCCGGTTCGTCTACGTCCAGACCAATTATGAACGAACCCACGACGAGTATTTTGTGACGCTGTATGCGCGCCGCACGGAGGCGGGATCTATCGGATCCATTGAGCCGTATCGAGGCTGCCGGTGGCAAGATACTGGTCCCCAAGACGATGATAAGCAACGAAATGGGATACTACGCCCTGTTTCTCGACAGCGAGGGAAACAGGGTGGGACTCCACTCAATGAAGTAGAAGCATAAAGGGGGACTGCATGGTCCCCCTTCGTTGGTTATCTCGATCTATCGAACTTGCCGGGTTAGTACATGCCGCCCATTCCGCCGCCCATTCCTCCTCCCGGAGGCATCCCCGGGTAAGGTGCGTTCTCCTTCGGCTTCTCGGCAATCATCGCTTCCGTCGTCAAAAGCAGCGATGCGACGGAAGCCGCGTTCTGCAATGCGGTCCTGGCCACCTTCGTCGGATCGATGATGCCCGCCTCCTGCATGTCCTTGACGTAGACCTCTTTCGCCGCGTCGAAACCGAAACCGCCCTTGCCGTTCTTCACCTTCTCGATGACGATGGAGCCGTCATGGCCGGCATTGAGCGCTATCCAGCGCGTCGGCTCTTCGAGCGCCTTCTTCACAATCTGCACGCCGAACTGCCGCTCCCCTTCGAGCTTCAGGGTGTTCAGCTTCTCGATGGCCCTGATAAAGGCCACGCCGCCGCCGGGGATGATGCCTTCCTCGACTGCCGCCTTCGTCGCATTGAGGGCGTCCTCGACGCGGGCTTTCTTTTCTTTCATTTCCGACTCGGTCGCGGCGCCCACATTGATGACGGCCACTCCCCCTACCAGTTTTGCCAGCCTTTCCTGGAGCTTCTCTCGGTCATAGTCGGAAGTAGTCTCTTCGATCTGGGTTCTTATCTGTTTCACCCGGCCCTCGATATCTTTCCTGTTGCCGGCGCCGTCCACGATGGTGGTGTTGTCTTTATCGATGGTAATCCTCTTCGCGGAACCGAGGTCCTTTATGCTGATGCTCTCGAGTTTAATGCCGAGTTCCTCCGATACTACCTGGCCGCCGGTAAGGATGGCGATATCCTCCAGCATGGCCTTTCTTCTGTCGCCGAACCCCGGCGCCTTAACGGCCGCGACCTTCAGCGTTCCCCTCAGCTTGTTCACCACGAGGGTCGCCAGGGCCTCACCCTCGACGTCCTCAGATATGATCAAAAGGCTCTTTCCCATCTTGGCAACCTGCTCCAGAACGGGCAGGAGGTCTTTCATGGTGCTGATCTTTTTTTCGTTGATGAGGATGACCGGCTCATCGAGGACCACTTCCATCTTCTCAGGGTTCGTGACGAAGTAGGGGGAGATATAGCCCTTGTCGAACTGCATGCCCTCGACGATGTCCAGGGTGGTCTCCATGCTTTTGGCCTCTTCCACCGTGATGACCCCTTCTTTTCCCACCTTGCCCATGGCTTCCGCGATGATACTGCCGATCGTCTCGTCGTTATTTGCCGATATGGTCCCTACCTGGGCGATCTCTTTCTGGTCCTTCGTCGGCTTCGAGAGCCTTTTCAGCTCCTCGATCACCACCTCGACCGCCTTATCGATACCCCGCTTCAGCTCCATGGGGCTGTTTCCCGCAGCCACCAGCTTTGCCCCTTCCCGGTAGATCGCCTGGGCAAGCACCGTGGCCGTGGTGGTGCCGTCACCGGCGACATCCGATGTTTTGCTGGCTACTTCCTTCACCATCTGTGCGCCCATGTTCTCGAACTTGTCTTCCAGCTCGATCTCCTTGGCCACCGTGACGCCGTCTTTCGTGATGGTAGGAGACCCGAACGATTTTTCCAGTATGACGTTTCTCCCCCTGGGTCCCAAAGTGACCCTTACCGCGTCGGCAAGGGCGTTTACCCCTTTCAGGAGCGATTCCCTCGCCTTCTGATCATATAGAATGTCTTTCGCCATGATATCTCCTTCTCTCTAATCTTCGATTATGGCGAGAATGTCCTCTTCCCTGAGGATCAGGTGCTCCTCGCCGTCAATTTTGATCTCCGATCCCGAATACTTGCCGAAGAGGATCTTGTCGCCCACCTTTACCTCGGGCGCCACTCTGTGTCCCTTCTCGGTCATTTTGCCGCTGCCGACGGCGACCACGCGGCCCTCCTGGGGTTTCTCCTTAGCGGCATCAGGAATAATGATTCCCCCTTTTGTCTTATTCTCCTCCTCAAGCCTCTTGATAATCACTCTGTCCTGTAACGGCTTGAACTTCATTGTCTCACGCTCCTTTCCTTAAGTTTTGGGCATTACCGCAATTAATGCGGTGGTTGTTTGTTCCGTTCCCACGCCTTGCGCGGCCCTCCACTGGCTTGCTTTCGCCTCCAGATTCACCTGCAACCGGGGCCCCATTAGCAGTGACACAATTTAGATATTGATAATAAAGAGCATTTGGGGTGAGGAGACGAATCCGGATTATTGTCTCCATCTATACCAGTGTCTAATTTAATATAAGCCCTATTATTGTGGTTAGCAACAAAGCCTTTGCAGTTTCATAGCCTTCAACGGCTCACGAACGGGACTTTCCCTTCCCTGTGGCGAAGATTAGAATTATTGTAGATGCCGATTCCGGAATCGGGTGTGGTGGGCCCGGCTGCATTTGCGCGCCGGACCAGGGCTTTCATGTGCGTCCGTTAATGCGCGGCGGATAACATCGGCGCCGTAGTCGGCCTCCAGTTGTCCGGGAAATCTCATATCGGAAAGGTTCACGACATCACCGTCACTTCCACGGAATGCTCCTGCCGGTCATCGACAAGGCGTATTTCTTTCCCTTCCTGCACGACCCCGTCCACAGAGACGGTCGCTGCCCTGACTTCTCCTGCGTGTCTTTGCCGGACTTTTATATGGTACATGGTTTCACGAAAGCGGTAGCGCACCGTGAAGCCATCCCATTCAGCGGGGAGGCAGGGCGTAAAGGACAGCTTGTCCGTTCTTAGCGTGAGACCAAGGAGCGATTCCACGATAAGGCGGTACATCCACGCGGCCGATCCCGTGTACCACGTCCATCCGCCCCTTCCCGTGTGCGGTGGGACCGCATAGACGTCAGCCGCGACTACGTACGGCTCGACCTTATATCGTTCTATACCCTGTGCGGACTTCCCGTGGTTCACCGGGTCGATCATGGCGAGAAGTTCCCATGCCCGCCGGCTGTCATCAAGTGCAGCAAATGCCGTGGCCGCCCAGACCGCCGCATGGGTGTACTGCCCGCCGTTTTCCCTCACACCGGGGGTATAGCCTTTGATGTAACCCGGATTAAGGCTCGACTTGTCAAAGGGTGGCTCCAGAAGCTGGACGAGTGCGTCGTCCCGGCGAACCAGATGCTTATCGACCGCGTCCATCGCCATCCGGGAACGGGCAGCATCACCCGCACCCGAGAGCACGGACCAGCTTTGCGCTATCGAGTCGATCCGGCATTCAGGGTTGCCCGCCGAGCCGAGGGGGGTGCCGTCATCGAAGTAGGCGCGGCGATACCACTGCCCGTCCCATCCGTTCTGTTCGATGCTGAGGCGGAGCCTGCCGATCTCGCTCTCACACTGCTTACTGAAATCGAGATCACCCCGGAGCAGCGCGACCCCGGAGAACCGGCCAAGCACCTCAACCATGAAGAACGCCAGCCAGACGCTCTCGCCTTTGCCTTCGCGACCCACCATGTTCATGCCGTCGTTCCAGTCGCCGGAACCGATAAGGGGAAGGCCGTGCCCGCCTTCCTTGAGGCCCCGATTGATGGCCCGCACGCAATGATCGTAGAGACTGGCCGTCTCCCCGGACCGGGCCGGAAGGTCATAGTAGGAGTCCTCCTCCGGATTGACCGGGCGTCCTTCGATGAAGTGAACCGATTCGTTCAGTACCCCCGTATCGCCGGTACTCTCGACATAGCGGCACGTTGCGAGGGGTAGCCAGAGGAAATCATCGGAACAGTGGGTGCGCACCCCGCGGCCCGTCGGCGGGTGCCACCAATGCTGGACATCTCCTTCGGAAAACTGGCGGCCCGCGCAGACGAGCAGGTGTTCCCGCAGCAGGCGCGGCTCGGCGTGGATAAGGGCCATGGCGTCTTGCAACTGGTCGCGGAAGCCGAAGGCGCCGCCCGACTGGTAGTAGCCGCTTCTCCCCCAGAGACGACAGGCGAGCGCCTGGTACAGGAGCCAGCCATTGGCAAGGAAGTTGACGGACTCATCGGGTGTCTCCACCTGGACCGCGCCGAGCGTCCGGTTCCAGTAGCGCCACACTCCATCGAGCGCCTCTCTTGCCGCAACGGAGTCACAGAAGCGACGGGCGAGGCGGGCTGCGTCGTCGGCATTCTGCCCCGAGCCGAGGGTGAATACGATCTCCCGTTCTTCTCCATCGGCGAGCTCAAAGGCCACTTGTATCGCGCCGCATGGGTCGAGTGCGGCCCCGACCCTGCCGGATAAGTGTGACCGGCTCATGGCGGCGGGGTGACCGAGGTCGCCGTTGCGTCCAAGGAACTCGGTCCGGTCGCCGCTCACGGTCCGGGTGGCATGGTCCACGTTAAAAAAGGCGACACGATTGGCGAATTCCGTGTTGTAGGAATTGCGCGCCAGTAGCGCGCCCGTTTGAGGGTCGATCTCCGTAATGACATGCATGACCGATTTGGGTCGCACATCTCCCAGCACCCATTCCACGTATCCGGTCACGGAGAGCCGCCGCCGCCGGCCCGAACGGTTGCACACCTTCAAGACTGTGAATTTGACGGGCCCGTCCATGGCCACGAACACCCACGTCTCCGAGCTGACTTGACGCTCGGTATGCTCGAACACCGTGTAGCCGAACCCGTGGCGGGTGACATAAGGCGTGGCACCCCTGGCGGGGAGTGGCATGGGAGACCAGAAATGGCCCCGTTCTTCGTCGCGAAGGTAAAAAGCCTCCCCTCCGGAATCGCTGACGGGATCGTTGTGCCAGGGGCTAAGGCGGAACTCGTGGGCATTCTCGCTCCACGTATAGGTCGGACCGTTCTCCGATACCACGGTGCCAAAGGAAGGGTTCGCCAGGACGTTTATCCACGGCGCCGGCGTGACCTGATCATGGCCTGTTGAAATGACATATTCCCGGCCGTCCGGCGTAAACCCCCCTATCCCGTTGAAGAATATCAGGTCCTCGCGCGGCATGGGCGCTATGGCGGTCGGGAGGGGGCGATGCGTGCGGGTCGGAGCCAGGGCGGGTATTGTCGGCTCCGCAGGACCTCGACGGTCCATCTGTTCCGCGAGCGTTCCCCGGCTGTCGCTGATGACGGCCCGGGCCACCGCCTGGAAGAGAAGGCGGTCTTCTTCGGCTATCTGGTCGGCGGGCCTGACGAAGATGCCGCCGGGTCTATCATGTAAGTTCGCGTCAGCACCCGCGGCAATAAGTCCCATGATTTGATCGTGCAACGCTTGCCGGTAGCCGGCATGGTCCTCGTTCCAGATTACCAGGTCGGCGACCAGTCCGTTGAGCCGCCAATACGCGTGGGCCTGGATAAGCTGACGCACCAGGGCGATATTTGCCTGATCTTCAATCCGAAGAAGTACGATCGGAAGGTCGCCGGAGATAGAATAACCCCAGAGGCCCGATTGACCCCGGAGGTTCTTGAGGAGGAGGCCGGGGGCAGCGCGCAGCGCCGAATTGGCGTAGAGAACGGAGGACGCGAGCCGCCCGTAGAGCTGCACGTCGGCCTCTGTCGCGTTGATTTGCCGCAGGAGCACCTGGCTATGGGTCCATGCCAGCTCGAAAACGCGGTCGGCAAGATGGCGGTCCTGGTATTTTCCGACCATATGCATGCAGACGTCGCGGGTTTCGCCTATGCCGGTGACTACGTTAACCGATGCCGATGCTGCGGGATCGAGGGTCATGCGACAACGGATGGCGACGATGGGATCGAGCACCGGCCCCTCACTGCCCGAGAGGGTAGAGAGGCTGCTCATTGCAACGGGTGCGGCAACGGTCTTCCCCCTGCCGATAAACCGCGCGCGGTCGGTCTCGTAGGACATCTCACCAGTGTCTGCCCCGTGGACCGTCATCACGTGAAACATCCACGGCGGTTGTTCATCAACGGAACGGGGTCGGCGGGTTGCTATAATCGCGCTCTGTGGCCGGACGATCTCGGTTTGAACGAAGAGATTACTAAAGGCCGGGTGGAGTGCGTCTGCGGCGGGCGTCGCAAGGACGACTTCGGCGTAGCTCGTGATGTCGATCGTTCGTGGCGTCTCCGAATGGTTGGTAATGGTGATCCGGCGCAGCTCGGCGTCGTCCTCGGGTGATACCGCGATCTCCGTATGGGTGTCAAGGCCCTCATCCCGGCGGCGGAACTCCGCCCGCCCTTCCGAGAATATTGCCTCGTACTCGCTGGACGCCTTTTTGACCGGCTGGTAAGCCGTTGACCAGTAGACGCCGCTCGCCAGATCCCGCACGTAGCAAAAGGTCCCCCAATTGTCACAGGTGGAGTCTTCACGCCAGCGGGTCACCGCTACGTCTTTCCAACGACTGGAGCCGCCGCCTGCGTTTGTGATCATCACGTGATATCTGCCATTCGACAGTAGCTGTACCTCCGGTGTGGGTGTGTGAGGGGTAGAGTAGACACGTATAGGCTTCTCCTCTGCAGGATGTGCCGCCGAATGCGTCTCGGAAAGCCCGGAAGCGTGCGAGTAGAAGGGCGTGGTCTTTGGCAGCCGCTCCTGAAGCAACAGCACTGTCGCCTGGAATGCGGGGTCCGACTCGAATCTTCTTTGCATGGGCCGGTCGAGCAGCAGATAGGCAAGGGATAACAGGCTCATGCCCTGGTGATGGGCCATGAAGGACCGGACCACGGCGTTCGAGCGGCCTGACGGCAGGTGGTTCGGAGTGTAATCGACGGCATCATAAAAACCGTACCTGCCGAGAATCCCGCGGGACGCCAACACTTCAAGGTTTCTTGCTGCCTCCTCGGGCGCCAGCATGAGCGCCAATGCCGAGGCATAGGGGGCAACGACCAGGTCACCGGCGAGTCCACGTTTGAGTCCCAGACCAGGCACACCAAAGGCGGAATACTGGTAGTTGAGATGACCGTCGATCATATAATAGGCCGATTCAGAAATCCCCCACGGCACCCCCCGCATCTTTCCGTAGTCGATCTGCCTTGCGACAGCCACCTTGCAGGTCTGGTCGAGAAGCGTATGCTCGTAAGTCGGCATCACGATGAGCGGCATCAGGTATTCGAACATGGAGCCGCTCCAGGAGAGGAGAATCGGCTCTCCACCGGCGACGGTGAGGAGGCGGCCCAGGGCAAACCAGCTTTCCTGGGGTAGTTGTCCCAGGGCGATGGCAACGAAACTGCTAAGCCGGGCCTCCGACGCCAGCAGGTCATAGTAACTCTCATCCCTTCGGCTGTTGCTCACGTTGTAGCCGATGGTGAGCAGATGGCGCGCCCTGTCATAGAGGAAGTCCCATTCCATGCGAAAGGCGAATTCCCCGGAAAGACGGGCAAGGTCAACGAGTGCGGCAACGTGTTCCCTGGCGCGGAGGCTTGAGCCGATATCGTCAAGGCAAGCCAATTGGCGTAGCGTTGGGATATTGAAAAAGTCCGGAGGGTCCTTTAGCGTTGAGGGAAGCCGGGTCCAGGGCAGCCACAGGGTCAGTTCATCGAGGGCGGCCTGGCACTGCGCCGTAAAAGCGCGGGCCCACCATAGGGCGTCGCCGTCAGGGGCGGTCGAGAGATCGCGGACCAGCTCCGTCGCAGAGGCCGCCAGGCGGTCGATGCTCCCTTTCACGGTTATGAGCGTTGAATCAGGCACAATCGCGCGTGCCGACTCCAGGTCCTTCTCCGCCCGGGCGAGAGCGGCAGGCTTACTCGTCCCCACCGCGTCCGAAAGCACCATCAACGTGTCCCAAAGACCGTCAAAGAACCGTGGCCCCAATGGTTTCTCATCGGGCAGCGCGAGCAATCCCGCCCGTAGGGTGAGAAGGCTTGCGGCCAGATTCCCGCTGTCCACCGACGACACATACCTGGGCAGCAGAGATTTCAGGGACTCCGTATCATACCAATTGTAAAAGTGGCCCCGGTGCTGCTCCAGGCTTGCCATCGTGCGGAAGGCTTTGTCCGTGCGGTCGATGAGCTGCCCGACGGAAATGTAGCCGAAGTCGCACGCCGACAAATTCGCAAGCAGGGCAAGTCCCATGTTAGTAGGCGATGTCCGGTGCGCAACCGCGGCAAGCGGCTCTTCCTGATAATTGTCGGGCGGCAGCCAATGGTCATCGGGACCGACGAAAGCCTCGAAGAAAGCCCAGGTTTTGCGGGAAAGCTTCCTCAGGAAAATGATCTGGTCCTCGGCCAGCCGTGATCTCCTTGGACGCAGGGGCTTGCTGATCCACCAGGCGATGATCGGAGAGATAAACCACAGGCTCAAGATCGGCAAGGCCGCGGGCAGTGCGACTGGCCGTGCATACAGGAGGTACCCCGCCGTCGCAGCGGCAATGACCGGCGCGATCCACATACTTTGCAATGACCCGGCCAGGTCTGTCCGGCTGCTTCTGCCCGCTTCCCCCGAAGGGTTCCATTCCAAAAGACCCCTGCCCGAAACCAGCATTCGCCACAGGGTTTGCAGAATGGCGGCCCCGTTGAAAAATGCCTCATGAGGCAGACAGAGCAGCATGAAGATCGCCTGGGTGACGCCTCTGCCTGCGGACTGGGCCGCACCGGCCAGGTGCTGCCCCATAAGCACTTCATCGGGCTTCTTCAGTATCTCCATGAGGGAGCCGATCAGGGACGGAATCAGCACGATGCCGAAGATCGATGCAGTCCAGAACCAGGGGGATGGCAGCGTTGTCCAGCCGGCGAGCGCCAGAAGCGTTAGTGCCGGCGACACAAGACTGCGCCGGAGGTTATCGAGGATCTTCCAACGCGACAACGGGGTGATCGGGTTCTTCCGGAATCGCGCTTTGTGACCGGGAACGCCGGGGAACAGCCATCTCACAAGCTGCCAATCGCCCCGGATCCAGCGGCGGCGGCGGCTTACGTCCGTGCTGTACCGCGACGGGTACTCCTCAAGCAGTTGCACGTCGCTGATGAACCCCGAGCGCACATAGCACCCTTCTATAAGATCATGGCTAAGGATAAGGTTTTCGGGGAAACGACCCTTGAGCACGTGCTCGAAGGCGTTAATGTCGTAGATGCCCTTGCCGATGAACGAGCCTTCGCCGAAGAGGTCCTGGTAGACATCGGAGACCACACGGGTGTAGGGATCGATGCCGGCATCACTCCCCCACATGCGGGCATAGCGCGACCGGTTCGTGCCGGGCAAGCTTATCGCCACCCGTGGTTGAAGAATGCCGTATCCGGCCACGATACGCCCCTTATCCGGATCGTAGAGAGGAAGATTGAGGGGATGGGCCATTGCCCCCACGAGCTGCCGCGCGGAATCGCGCGGAAGGTCCGTGTCCGTGTCGAGGGTGATGACGTATCTGACGTTCGAGAGCGCTCCGGTATCGCCGACAATCAGTGAGAATCCGTCGTCTGCGCCTCCGCGCAGAAGCGCATTCAGCTCCGCGAGCTTCCCCCGCTTCCTCTCGTAGCCCATCCAGGCTTGTTCCTGCCGATTCCATTTACGGGGGCGGTGAAACAGGAAAAAGAGATCGCCGGCCGGGCCGCTGTATTTGTCGTTCAACGCTTCTATGCTTTGCCGGGCCAGCAGCAGGAGTGCTTCGTCCCCGGTCGGCTCCTCCTCAGGGGCGTCCCGGAAGTCGGTAAGCAGGCCAAACCGGAGGTTGTCGTCCCGGTTTGCCAGGAAGCGCACTTCCAGGGCGTCAATGAGATGACCGATATTCTCAGGGCTCGTCAGCATGGTCGGGACCGCGACCAGGGTGGACGACTCCGGAGGGATCCCCTTGGAGAAGTCCATTCGCGGCAGCGGACGGGGTGTGACGAGACGTGTCGTAAAGAGGTTGACCAGTGCTATGGCGAGCGAGCTTACCGAGAAGAGCGAGAGCACGCCGACGATCCACAACAGGGGGCCGCGTACGCCGTGATAGCCGGTCTCTGCGACCATGCCTGCGGCGAAAATCAGCACAAGTGAGAGGATCGAGCCGAGATAGACCGGCAGGGCAAACCTCCGGCCCGTGCTTCGAACCATGTCGGCGACGGACGACCTGACCCGGACGCGGGCTTCGAGCTTTGGCAGTCCCTCGTCGATGAGGTAGTAACCCACGTGTCTCGCCCGGTCATCGCTGTTTGTCCCGGCAACAGTTTCCTCGGCAAGACCTATTGCCGCAAGGGCCACATCGCTTTCCGCGAGTCCGCTCTTCTTTGCTATCTCCTCCACGACATGACGGTAGCGATCACGGGTGCCAAAACCCATCCCGCCATAGACTCCGGCAGGGTCCTCCCGCAAGGTCCGCTCGACGGTACTCAGCCGTTCGACGAATTCGCGCCAGTCCATGGTTGATAGGAGGCGCAGGCTCCCTATGCTGTTGCTCATGGAAAGCTGGTCGGCCGCCTGTTGCTGGTTTTCCGATTGCACCAACTGTTCGATCGTCAGGTACGACTCAGACAGTTGCTGCTCCAACCAGGTAAGGGGGAGCGCAAGGGGAGCACCGTGTCCCTGGAGGCGACGGGTAAACTCCGCAACAAAGGAACTGACCATCGGCGGGTTTGACCTGGCCATGTCGGCAACTGTCAGGATCAAACTCTTCGGGTCAGTTTCTGCCGTCTCGGTTATTTTATCGGCCCAATAATCGGCGAGGTTCCGGTCGATCCTGTCGGTGGCGATCCGCGTTGCAACCCTTCTGAGGTTCTCGATCAATGCCAGACGCAGCATGAGGGGAATCGCCCATAGCTCGCCCAACCGCAACGCGGTAACCGTCTGATAGGCGGCGACGAAGCTTTCGAGGCCCTCCGGGTCCACCCGGCCATCGCCGTGGGAAATCGTCTCCAGGGCGACATCATATACGCGGGGAAGCCCCTTGGACGGGCCGTTCTTGAGGCGGGGCAGCCCCTTGGCGTACCCCTTCGGCAGCAGCCTTTTCGCCGTCCGAATTTGTTCTTCGATAAGATAGAAGTTGTCGAGCAGCCATTCTCCGGCCGGGGTAATCCTGCGGCTTGCCTTCACGGCCTCAGCCACTATGTCACGGACTTTAAGAAGGACGGCTGCGTTTGCAGCAAGCCTTGCCAACAACCTCTCCGGGGCATGATCCTCGCCCACGGCGTGCAGGGCCGCAAGGGTCCTGCCGTGCTGTTCCATCTGAGAAGCGCTGAAAAGGTCGGACCGCAGCGGCGCATCCTCGCCGGCGCCCTTTTTCGTGAGCGTGCTGCTGTGAAAAATGGCCCTTAAAGGGGGGAAGTTTCCAAGACCGGTTTTTGAGAAGCGCGCCACGATAAGTCTCCCTTGCGGAAATGACCAGGGCTAAATGAAGGGAAGTGCGATTACAATCGCTGCATTGGCCCCCCGCTCTTGCGCGATGGGGCAGTTTTGCCTCTGGACAGAGCTGATGACGATACCACGATAGTCTATGCCTTGGCGGTTGATCTTACCACTCTCGCATGAGGAGCTATCTCTTCCCTGTCGTGTTGTCTTCTGCGGTTCATTCTCCACGCAGTCCATTATGAGAGATCTCCTGATGTCCTCTCCCTCATCGTGGCTTCCTCCTTACTCGTGCTCAGTCAAAACTAGTCGACTCTGATTTGAGCAAAAACTCAAGAGTGTGAGAATTTGTAGTCTATTATCGCTTTGTTGGTCCCATCGACTGTTGCAAATTCGTCAAGCAGGGCCTTCACCATTTGCAGCTTGCCTTTTTGCTCTAACGGCAATTCGGCGCCGGTTTTGCATCTGACGACCATTATCGGCCCATCGATCTGCACAAGCTCGGCATCATAGTGAACCAAGAATTCGAGGTAATTCTTCGCGCGGGATGGCTTTTCTTTCGCACTCATGAATGTCCTTCTCGGGGGAAAACGGTTGTTGAAGGTTTTCGCACTTGTACTGTTGTCCATATTTGGGACTCCTTGCCCGGGTCCATATGTTTGGTGTCGTATCGACGACCAATATGCGAGATGGCCGTTCGCAGCCTGTAACGGTACCTTTCTCTTGTTAGGGGTTTACTTGCAGAACCCCGAGCCTCGGATGGCTTTTCAGGAATACGCAGAAGCGCTTAAACGTGGGTTGATTGGTGATAGCCACCAACGGAACGTATCCATTATACCACGATTGCCACAGAAAAGCGCGTACCGCGCTATGTGCCCACCAAATGGGGCTTTCAGTGGGCAAGGGTCGATCGTGAAGGGCAAGCTCCGGTCATTCCGCCGGCTACTCCTTGAACGGATGGCGATCGGGGGCCTGTTTTGGCGCGGGAAGAACGGCCAGGATGCTGGGGACCGCGAGGTTAAGGACCGAGCTCCGGTGGCGCACGTAATCGTACATCGCTTGAGGCTTGGCGCCGATCTGGGCCTTGGGTCCCAGAGCCGTGCGGCCCAGGACGACACGAGACACTCGCATTTCGATTGCCTGCGCCACGCACGCATAAACCAGGGAGATGTACAACGGAAGGCCTTTGGCCGCCGCGGTCTTGTCGAAACCGACATAGTAGCCAAAGGCGCTCCCCCCGTCCCGGATGAGCGTGATAAAGCCGAGGATTTTGCCGCCCTCCTTGGGGCGGGCCACCACGGTGCGAAAATCGTTCTCGTAATGCCATGCAAGGGCAGGGATCCATTTTTCCCCGATAGTCGCCAGGCGCAGCTTCTTGCGGTCATGTACCTGATGGTAGAGCCCGTAGATTTCAGCGGCGCCGGCCTCCACTTGCTCCGGAGTGATGCGCTCGAGCACGATCCCCGATTCATCCAGGCCCTGCAGGGTCTTCTTTATCCTGGTCCGATAGGCGGACTTCATGTCATTGAGGCAATCGTCGAAACTGGCCCAGGATGACTTCAGCTCAAGCACCATGTTCGGCTCCGTCTCAAAGCGGCGGAAATTTGAATTCCGCAGGGATGCTCCTGCCCCGGTCTGCTCGTCCGTCAGGTCCTTTATCACTACCATGTCCGACTCGCCAAAGATTTTGCTGGACCTCCTTATGCGGTTGAGGGCTTCTACCACTGCCGGCCAAAGCCTCACCGGGTCTTCGTCTTCGGCGAAGGCAAAGCCGTGTGGACCCGTCGAGAGCAGGTTTCCGCAGACTAAAAAACGCAAGTGTACCCACGCAACCGGAAGCTCCGCAGCACGCTCTGCGACCTTCAACGCGTGCCGAAAGCGGCGCCAGAGGTTCGAGGCCACGTCGGGCCACAACTCCCCCGGGGCGGCCGCTGGCACAGCTTCCTCTCGGAGGGGCCACAGCAAGAGGTTGTCGTAGAGCAGGACCCGCTTGCGAACCCGGCTGATGGAGCTTTGCGAAGCTTTTCCCAGGGAATGCCAAAAACCGGGCGTCGTTTCGGGAAGACTCCCATGAGAGAGGTCTGCAACCCGGATCTCGAGGCTTTGCGCAACCACTGTAGCAACGGGCCGGTCACCCGCATAAACGATGGCATAGTGCGTGGACAGGTTGCCGGGGAGGTGGTGTTCCAGAAGCCGAAGGAAGGAACGCGAGACAAACAGGCCGGAGCGCGCCGCCACGCGGTCCCAGTGGTCGGGGTTTAGGAAAGCGATGGAATCGGCAAGGGCAAAACGGAATTCTGGAGGGGAAATGGGATCGGATTCAGACATAGCTTCCTTCCTATTGTCCCATTATCACTCAGGTAACGGCGAGCTTCCCCTCAGCACGCTTTATGTCGCCGCCAATACTGGAGCAACGGGCACTTACAACCTCTCCGGAGGTAGTGTCAGCGCCCCCCCTTACAGATCGTTGATCTTCTTTATGTCAATTTCCTTCAGGATCTGAATGTCCTTGGCCTTCATGGCCTCGATTGCCTTTGCAGAGGTGTCGGGTGCCACGCCTTTGCTCAGATCTTCGATCACCACGACTTTGTAGCCATTCGCCGCCGCGTCCATGGCGGTTGCGCTAACGCAGTAGTCGGTAGCAAGTCCATAGATCACGAGCTTCTTTATGCCGGCAGCCTTGAGGATGTCATCCATTCCGGTCTTGCTGCCACCGTCGTCCTGGAACCCCGAGTAGCTATCGAACCTTGGGTCCTGCCCCTTCTTGACTATCGCCTGAAACATATTGTTGTCAAGGAGCACCTTAGCTCCGTCGGTTCCCTTAACGCAATGGTCCGGCCAGAGCACCTGGGTTCTGTTGTCTATCCGGATGACCTCGAAAGGCTTCTTGCCTGGATGGTTGCTGGCAAAGGAAACATGGTTCCTGGGATGATAGTCCTGAGTGGCGTAGACGACGAATCCAGCTTGCTTCAGGAGGCCGGTGGCGTCCGCAACCTTCTTGACGTATGCCTCGTCCGCTCCGTTGACCGCCAAGCTCCCGTTCTTCCACGTGGTGAAATCGCCCTGCACGTCAACGACGATCACGCCCGTCTTCTCGGCGGCCGCAACTGCCGGGCGCGCCGGCGCGCAGAGAAACATCGTCAGAACAACTGCCGCGCAAATGAAAATCATCGCGTCTCTCATAACTTTCCCCCTTTGGCTTTGCTTAAGACCCTCAACCGTTGATTGCAACGCGCGCCGTTGGCCTGTTGAGCGAATTCGGGTTCCCCGGCTGCGAACTCGTCGTCCTAAAGAAGTAAGCCGAAGAAATCGACTGTGTTGACGCTCAACGCCGCCGCGACCTTCGTCCATTTATTCTGTTAAATGATGACAAGGATACGTTAACACTATTAATCTTGTCAACAAGATAGTCAATCGTCTTACACTGTATTGTCCTGATTCTTTCTACAGATTTGCTTTGTTCCGATTTGCGCTCCTTTGCAGCCCGTCTGGAGAAGATCTCGGGCCTCTGAAACCTCATCAGGCGATATAGGGAGGGATTTCAGCCCTTCGTCTTTCCTTCGTCCCCGTAGGCGTGCAGGAAATGGCGGATGTAGGCGGCGACGGAGCGGGCAGGCTGGTAGACTCCCGAATGGCCGTCGCACAGGACGTCCGCCCTGAGGGCCAGAAGCTTCTCCATGGAGCGATGCCAGGCGGCCTTGTCGCAGTCGAAGTCGTCGAGGAGAGGCGCGCCTATATCCTGGCCGAAGAGCACCCTCTTTCCGCCGTTGTCGATGTAGAGGGCGACGGAGCCGGGGGTATGGCCCGGTATGTGGATGAAAGAGATGTCGTCGCCGCCGACGGCGAGCTTCCCCTCAGTGCCCTTCAGGCGCACGTCGATAGGCAGGGGCTGAAAGATTACGTCGAAGCAGAAGGCGGCGGTCAGCCTGTTGTCTCCCCGCTCAACGATCTCTGCGTCCAGCTCGTGCATGACGAGGCGGCAGCCGAGCCTCTCCCGCAGTCGTGAGGCGGCGCCGATATGGTCGAGGTGGCAGTGGGTGAGGACCACGCTCGATACGGCTGAAAGCGGCACGCCCGCGTCCTCTATATTTGCGAGCATCCTGTCGAAAGCCGCCCCGAACCCCGCATCGACGAGGACCGCCTCCCCGCCGAAATCGACAAGGTAGACGTTGCAGTCCCTCTGGTCTGTGATGTCCGCGCCCGCCACGCGGAAGATCCCCTTTATCATGCCTTATTATATATCATTATATGCTGGTGCTCGATGCGGACTTCCGGTGTATGACCGCCGCCGGTCCGCCAGTGCTTGATACGGACAATCGTATTCCCGCGGTTACACAGAAATAATTCAGACCCCACCCCGGACTGCATACCTTTTTCAGTGCGCCCGTAGTATACTTATAACAGACTCTACTGGAGGTGGGAAGATGAGACGGTTTCTCGTGATTGCCCTGCTCGTGACGGTAGGCGTTTCCATGACCATGAGCGCTCCGCCCTATTCGTGGGCGTACGGTGGATGGGGCGCCGGATGGTTCGTAGGCGGGCTCGCCGTAGGCACTGCCCTCGGCTACGCGGCGACGAGGCCGTACTATTACTATCCGGCCGCCCCCGTCTATGTATATCCGTCGCCTGCCTACGCTTACCCGCCCTCGGCTTACGCCTATCCGCCGCCCGCATACACGGCGCCCTCGCAGGCTTACATCTCGCAGCCTCCGCCCGCCGCTGCCGTTCCCCCGCCGCCGCCGGGGACGTCGCAGAAGGGTGAGTGGGTCACCGTGCCTGCCCAGGAAGTCGGCGGGAAGTGGGTGCCTGAGCATAAGGCGTGGGTGCCCTCGCAGTAGCGGCCGGCCGGGCGCCTTTTGCGCCTGATTTCGTCGTTATTTTCGGCGCGCTTCCTCACATACACAAAAAGTATGCTGCGTCGCGCGCCTCGAAGACTCCTCATCATGCATCAAAAATCGCCTCGGCCGCCCAAGCATGGTAGAGGCGAGTTCTGTAATTTCCGCCTCCGGGCCGGGCGCCTTTTGCGACGCTGCGCGCTAAAGCGATCTTTTCCCGGCGCGAAGCGCAATTAAAAAGACCGTTCTGCCGCGAAGCGTGGAGAGGATTGGGATGAGGGTGAAAGGCGGACGGCAATAAGCGGGTAGGGGATAGGAAGACTCTTCCGGTTATGTAAATGCGGCTATTTGGGCCTGTCGATGCGGGGAGAGGGGCGGCGGCCCGTCTCCAGGAAGGCGCGGTAGTCGGCGAGGATCTCATGGTGGTCGAAGGCCAGGTCCGCGGGCAGGCGGTCAAGGGAGAAGACGGCGGCGGCTTTGGCGTCGTCCGCTGCCTGAAGCCTGCCTGCGCCGCGCGCAGTATAGACTATGCTGACCGTCTGGCCCCTGGGGTCCCTCGACGGCTTGCCATAGACGTAGAGCAGCTCCAGGAGCGTCACGTCGAGGGATGTCTCTTCGCGCGCCTCCCGGACGGCAGCGGTCTCCAGGGCCTCGCCCACATCGACGAAGCCGCCCGGCAGGGCATGGCCGTGGGGCGGGTTCTTGCGCTCGATGAGCACAATGCCACCCTGGTACTCGATGATGATATCGACGGCGATAGGCGGGGTAGTGGGTTTGGCCATAATGACTGGTAAAGTATAACCCCGCATCCAGGTCAGATCAATGGAAGGCCATTTCCTTGGATACTGCAATATAAGGACGCACCATTACATTTTTTCTTGCATACTCCCCCGCGATCATATGAAAATGATGGGGGCACGCCGTAGCCATGAAAAAAAAAGACCATATCGACCTCGTAGGGTTTTTGATACTCGTCGGCTGCACGTTGCTCTGGGGCCTCAACTACCCGGTCGTGAAGCTGACGAACACGGGCCTCTCCCCGGTCTTCAACTCGCTCACCCGTTCCGTCATCGCCTCCGTCTGCGGCATCGGCTACTGCCTGTATATAAGGCAGCCGCTCTTTCACAGGGACATACGGCTCTTCCACGGGTTTGTGGTGGGCCTTCTTTTCGGCCTTGAGTTTATCTGCGTTTATGTCAGTCTGATTTACACGGACGCGGCCCGGAGCGTGATCTTCGTCAACCTTTCGCCCTTCGTCGTCGCCATCGGCGCATACATCGTGGTGAAGGAGAAGCTGGGGCTGTGGCAGGCGGCGGGGCTGGTCCTTGCCTTCCTCGGTGCCTACCTCGTGCTCCAGGGCAAGCCGCGCTCGTGGACCCCCGCGATGCTCAAAGGCGACCTGATCGCCATAGCCGGGGCCGTCTTCTGGGGCGCGACAACGGTCTATATCAAGAAGTACCTCGCCGAGCGGGTGCACCCCATCCATACTTTCCTGTACCAGCTCGTCTTCTCCGTTCCGATCATCCTCGCAGCCGCCATCGTCATGGAGCCCAGGTGGATCATCGGCCTTACGCCCGCCATCGTCGCAGGTGTCCTCTATTCGTCGGTCATCGTTGCCTTTGCCTCATACCTGCTCTGGTTCGAGCTGATCCACGCCTACCCCATAGCGAAGCTGTCCGTCTTTACCTTCCTCATGCCCGTCTTCGGGACTGCGGCGAGCGGCGTATTCCTGGGCGAGCAGATGACGGGCGGACTGCTCCTCGGCCTCTGCCTCGTCTGCGCGGGCATCTACGCGACGAACCACAGATAATAACCGTTAAGGAATCACCCGCCGCTTGCGGCGGGAAGGGGCATTTTATCCCACCCTGAGATACAGCACAGCCCGCTCTTACCGCCGCCGGGAGCATTGGTTTAGCTTTTTTGTTTCGTGGAATACGCGCCCGGCTAGGAGAGCCCGACCGCCAGGGCCAGGTGATAGGCGGCAATGCCGCCCAGGAACGAGACGGCGAGCATCAGGCAGAACGAGCCGATGAACCACCTCCAGCTCCCCATCTCCTGCTTCATGACGACCACGGTCGCCGCGCAGGGGACGAAGAGCATCAGCACGACGAGAAAGGCGAGGGCGGAGGCAGGCCCCATGAACCTGGGCAGGACGTCCCTCAAACTCTCTTCACCCACGCTGTAGAGAACGGCGAGCGTCGCTATCGCGTTTTCCTTGGCTACGAGACTCGACACGAGGGCCACCATCTCCCTCCATCCGAGGCCCATGAGCGCCCCCACAGGCTCGAGGAGCCTGCCCACCCACGCGAGGACGCTCGTCTCAAGCCTGCCGCCCGGTATATTCGCCAGGCACCAGATCACGACGGAGGCGATCAGGATGACGCTGCCCGCGCGCCTTACGAAGGAGACGAGCCGCGCCCAGACGACCGCAGCAATGGTGCGCGGGTCGGGCTTGTGGTACAGGGGAAGCTCCATGATGAAAGGCATCGGCTCCCCCTTCATCACGATCCTTCCCAGCGTCATACCCGTAACGGCGAGGACGACGATGTTGAGAGAGACGAGCAGCCACGAGATGAGCGACGCCTGGCTGCCGAAGACCGCCGCGCAGACGAAGGTGAGCACGGCGAGGCGGGCCGTACACGGCACGAAGGGCGCGAGGAACACGGTGAGCATGCGCGCCTTTTTCGACTCGACGATCCGCGCCCCGAGGACAGCCGGCACGTTGCAGCCGAAGCCGAGGCAGAGCGGCAGGAAGCTCTTCCCGTGCAAGCCGATCACGTGCATGAAGCGGTCCATGACGAAGGCGCCCCTTGCCATGTACCCCACGTCTTCGAGGAACGTCAGGCAGATAAAGAATATGAGAAGTATCGGGAAAAACGTGAGTACCGAGCCTGCCCCGGCGATGAGGCCGTTGACGAGCAGCCCCGTGAGCCAGTGGGGTGCGCCGGCAAGGGCCGCCTCGACAAGGCGCGCGAAAAGGCTCAGGGCCCATTCGAGCTTCCGCTGTGCAGGGAAGCCTACCTTGTACGTGAGGTAGAAGACGAGGCCAAGTATGGCGATTAGTACGGGCACGCCGAGGACGGGCTGGGTCAGCAGGTGGTCTATGCGGTCCGTCATCAGCACCTGACCCCTTCGGAACTGGGAGACAGAGATGCGCGTCACGGCCTCTATCCAGTCGTACCTGCCGCCCACGACCGCGCGCAGGGCGTCCTCGTGCTCGATGAGCAGCCCCTGCACTTCGCTCCACTTGCCTTCCGGGAGGAACCGCTGGACCTCCGTCGATACCTCCGGGTCGCCCTCCATCAGCTTTGTCGCGACCCACCGGTCCGTGTACGGCTCGGGCACGTGGCCTTTAAGCAGGTCCATGAGCCGCATATAGATCGCCCTGTGGTCTGCCGAGACGTCGGGCAGCCTGGGGTTGAAATCGACCATATGCCGGGCTGCGTCGATTATAAGGGGGACAAGCTCCTGGATGCCTCTGTTCTTCGTCGCTATGACGGGGACCACGGGCAGGCCGAGGGAGCGCTGCAGGGCCGCGATGTCGATGTGGATGCCCTGGGCCTCCGCGACGTCCATCATGTTGACCGCCACGACGATGCGCGCGTCGATCAGGAGCAGCTCGGAGAGCAGATAGAGGCTCCGCTCCAGGGCGGCGGCGTTGGCGACGAGGACGATCACGTCGGGCCGCTCGTGGATAAGGAACTCCCGGGCCGCCCGCTCTTCTTCCGAAAAGGATGTAAGGCTATATGTGCCCGGCAGATCGACGATGCGCATCTGCGCCTCGTCGCTCGTGTGGACGCCCTCCCGCTTCTCTACGGTCTTGCCGGGCCAGTTGCCGACGTGCTGCGACAGGCCGGTGAGGATGTTGAAGACGGTAGATTTGCCGACGTTCGGCTGGCCGGCGAGGGCGACGAGGAGGTGCGTCTTCTCTTCGGGCTGCCCGCCGATCCTGGAGACGAAGACGCGGGAGGCCTCGACCCTGCCGAGGGCCAGGCGCGTGCCGGAGGCGAAGACGATCACGGAGCCGCCCGTGTTCGTGAGCACCTTGATCGTGGCGCCGGGGACGAGGCCCATCGCCGCGAGCCGGCTCGTCAGCCGCTCCCCGCCGCCTATGGAGCTTACGATCCCTTCTTCGCCCTCACGGAGGGCGGTTACGGTCGAAACAACGTTCTCCACATAGCGAGGATAACCGGATTTGCTGGAAAAGTCAAACTTGAGGGGTGGTGGGAGGCCGGATCTTTGTCACCAGTTCAAACCCTTGACATGCCCCGGCCTTCCTGCTTAAATATTTACCAATTCGATAATAAATCGTAGGCGCGTAGCTCAACGGGAGAGCGCTACCTTGACGCGGTAGAGGCTGCGGGTTCAACACCCGCCGCGCCTACCAATAATTACATCGCATCGCCCCTCTGCAGTGAAGAAAATGATTGACATCGCCCTCGACAATGGTAGAATGCATAAGATACCATAGCCCGATCATATGCTCCCATTGCCTCAGCAGAGGGAGGTACGGCATGAGAACGGGTGCTATCTTATTGGCGACTATCTTTTTTCTTATTCTTCTTCTTATCCTTCTCCACTTGGACTGCGGCTTTCCCATTCCTTACCTAAGACCCCCCTAAGTCATACCATTTTCTTGCTTCCCCTCTATACCGTTTCGCAAAAATGAGTAACGTTTCATGTTTAAAATTCTAGACTTTCCTAGAGATATGTGTTTACTTATGAATCGTGGCCCGGAGATATCTCACTCCC
>Ga0326728_10003449_pt1 | contig 49035 bp, 52 predicted proteins | sample MB3enrmetagenome_FD_207602 | JGI IMG/M metagenome (GOLD analysis project Ga0326728, IMG submission 207602) | Lab enriched peat soil microbial communities from McLean, Ithaca, NY, United States - MB31MN | ecosystem: Environmental > Terrestrial > Soil > Wetlands > Peat | place: USA: New York... | reverse complement strand
TCTCTAGTATGTCCACACGTAGTAGCCGTACCATGGGTAGTAGTATGGATAGGGGACGTAGTATGGATCAAGTTCATATGCGGTCTGACAAATAAGGCTCAAGATATTCATGCTAATTGTTCAGGTCTCGGACATTCATGTCGGCCCGGAGTTTCGGGAAGAGACTTTTCAGAAGGGAGTTGAGGAAATCAATCAACTGAACCCGGATATTCTGTTGGTTACGGGTGATTTGACGGAGAATGGGCTTCTTTCGCAGTATGAGCTGGCATCGGACCTAATGAAAGGGTTCATTTGCCGTTCGAAGATTTACACTAGCGGAAATCACGATTATCGAAATACGGGATACTTGTTGTTCAAGCGCTTCTTTCCTTCCGCCCCAATAATCCGGAGCAAAGGAGTGACGATCACTGTCGTTAGCACGGCTAGGCCGGAGCGAAATGATGGAGAAGCGGGATACCGGCAGATCGTCTGGCTTGAGAAAGCCCTGAGTCATGAGAAGGGTTTCAAGCTTATCATGATGCACCACCACCTAGTGCCTGTGCCTGATACAGGGCCAAATACCATTCCGATCCTGGACGCAGGAGACGTTCTGCGCGCTCTGGACCGCTCTAAACCAGACCTGATTGTGTGCGGGCACCGCCACAGGCCCTGGAAGTGGACCATAAACCATGTTCCGATAATCCATGCCGGCAGCTTCTCTTCCGAGCGCTTGCGCGGCTTCTTCTCTAACTCCTATAATGTAATCAAATTAGGCGCAGGAAAGTGCGATGCTTGGCTGAAAATAATCGACGGGCCACGTCTTGAGTTCGATAAAATTACCAAGGGAGAATCGGGGCTTTCAAATCTACCTTGACGAATCCTTGTGAAAATTCTTGGTGTGAGCTAGATTAGAAATAGTGTTGTAAGACTTCGCGGACGTTAGCTTCGTATTCTCCGAAAGGCGTCGGTGCGATGAATACATCGTCGACACCGCTCTGGTGATATTCTTGCACTCGTTCCCTCAAATCCTGGATCGTACCCAAGACTGTGAGCCTCTCCACCATTTCAGTGCTTACGACTTTTTTCACTGCGTCTCTATCTTTAGCCTTCCAAGCCGCCGTCATGGCTTTCGCTTCCGACTCGTACCCTAGGCTTGTGAATAGGGATGAGTACGCGGGAGCACTTGCATAGAAAGCCACAAGATCTTTGCCAACATTAGTTCCTTTCTCGCTGCCTCCGAGGACATAGGAGTAGAGCATTACCGAGAGGTTAGGGCGTGGTTTCCCGCCCGCCCGACTGCATGCTTCATCAATAATTGACAGGTCATGCTTGATTCGCTGTGGTGGATGCAGGTTAAGGATTACCCTATCTGCAACTTGCGCAGCCTTCGCAATCATCCGGTCATTCAGAGCGGCAAGAGCGATCTTTGGAGAAGGCCCAGTCTTCAGCCTAGCACCCTTGGGTGCAGAATACAAGCCCTCGTAGCTGACTTTGTCTCCTGAGAAATATTGGCGTAGGAGCTTGACAGTTTCATCTAACCTGTGATTCGGCTTCTGGAAGGCTTGCCCGTGCCAATTCTCCACTATCGCAGCAGTGCTGACACCTAGCCCCAAAGTGAATCGCCCCCCAGTGAATTCGTTAAGGGTCGCAGCCAATAATGCGAGTTGGCTTGGTGTTCTCGTGAAGATGTTTAGGATCGACGTACCGATCTGAATCTTCTTAGTTGAACAGGCAGCGAACGCTGCAAGTACGGACGCGTCACGTAGTGTGGTTTCCCCGATCCAAAGGCCATCGAAACCGCGCTGCTCTGCTTCTTGACTGACCTCAGGAATGAGTTGGGAGGAAAGTTCCCCGTTTCCGCTCAACAATAGGCTAGTGGACATTGCAACCGCGACGCCTTCACGCGTGCGGATAAAAGGCTAACGAACACAAGTATCGAAGAAGCACACCATTCAAGGCAAGCTCTTATGTCGCAACAAACCGAGTACGACGGCGGAAGATAAGAAGAGCCCCGCTTGCGGCTCGTTAACAACACCTTCAGTGTTGAATTAAATATCAAGAAAACGCAACGAGATAGCAGTGAAAGATATGAGCAAGAAGGGACGGAAAGAATCATTCTTCTCGGTAAAGCAAATCGTTGCAATGGCAGTTGGAACTGTCCTCTACGCAGCTCTCACTATCCCGTTCAACGTCTTTCAAGTACCAGGTGCTGGCCTAATCGCGTTTAGACCGACGGTTGCAATTCCGATGCTGTTCGGTATTGTTTTCGGGCCCATTACAGGATTCGTTGTAGGATTACTCGGCAACATACTATCTGACTTTGCATCTTTTGGAGGGTTTTTCTGGAATTGGGACATCGGAAACGGATTACTCGGCGCGATACCAGGAATCGCGTACTTTGTGATCAAAAGAACAGACTGGACCAAAGCGAAGACTTTGGCGATAGCCGCCGTTCTAGCGGTGGTCGCTTCAGTTGTCGGTATCGGCTTTGCAGCAATGGCCGATTATGCGTTTCAGATCGGCCTCAGCACACTCGACGCAGTATTGCTAGAATTCAATTCGGCGGCATGGACGGACGCAATTAACGGTGCTATTCTCACGCCAATACTTTTGTATGCGTATGCGACGGCAACAGCCGGACCGGCGCGGCGAGTCTAACAAGAGGTTCAATGATTCAGATCAAATGCTTTCCTGGAAACACATCGCTCAACCCGGTTGGACGTAAGAGCAAAATTCCTATTTGTTGTTTCATTCATCTTCATCGAGGTCTCGTTCCTAGACATCAGGCTTCTCCTCTTCCCATTCCAACTTTGCAGAAACGAACGTCGCTTGAACTTGGTGTTCGGAGCTGAACCCGGACGTAGTCATGTTTGATCGAATCTACGTCTCAGCGGTTCAGTAGGCGCATAGTTGTTTCGGGATAACGTTCACCGGAAAATATCCCTCGAGGCGACGCTTCGTCTATGCGACGGAGATCGTCCGACGTTAGCTTCACTTCCAACGAACCTATGTTCTCTTCAAGATACTTTCTCCGTTTGGTGCCGACTATTGGGACGATATGTTCTCCTTGGGACAAAACCCAGGCTAAAGCAAGCTGCGCGGGCGTGCACCCTTTCTCTTCAGCAATCGCTTCAATGGACCGAAGAACGTCGAGGTTTTTCTGGAAATTCTCGGCCTGAAAGCGTGGGGCCCCATTCCGCCAGTCGTCTTGAGGCAATTCACTCAAACTTTTGATTCGGCCTGTCAAGAAACCACGGCCGAGCGGACTGTAGGCCACGAAACCAATACCTAGCTCCCGACAGGTGGCAAGCAGCTCGTCCTCGGGCTCCCGACTCCAAAGTGAGTACTCGGTCTGCAAAGCCGTAATCGGATGGACAGCATTCGCCCGGCGCAACGTTTGGGGTGAAGCCTCCGAAAGGCCTAGGAATCTCACTTTACCCTCCCGGACAAGTTGAGCCATAGCCCCAACGGTCTCTTCGATAGGAGTGTTCGGATCAACCCTATGCTGATAGTAGAGATCGATCGTGTCCACGCCAAGACGATGAAGACTTGCCTCGCAACACGAACGAACATACTCGGGTTTACCGTTCACCCCGCGGAAGCTCGGATTCGCAACGTTTCGCACCATTCCGAACTTAGTCGCCAAGATGACTTCGTCGCGCCGATCACGAATAGCGCGGCCGACAAGTACCTCATTCGTAAACGGCCCGTAAATATCCGCCGTATCAAGAAAATTGATTCCCAAATCTAGGGCTCGCCGAATGGTAGCTATAGACTCCTCGTCATCGCGTTTCCCATAAAATTCGGACATGCCCATACAACCCAAACCAATCGCCGAAACCTTCAATCCCGTCTTCCCTAACTCCCGCATCATCATATTCCTACGCCACCCGATTGCAATAATCGAAAGCGATCATTCTTTTCTCTTGCCCAGACTGCCCAGATCCGGTTAAGTGAGTCACGATTCCCCACCACAGTCTGTTTAGAGGAAGCGTTTTTATCAGTCAGGATCCACTCACCACTTTAGTAATCCATACGTAATAAAAGGCTGTAGGCATGGCCACAGTAATGGAACCTCAACTTGAGTTCACAGAGAGGGCTCTAGAGAGAGCCAAGGCCATCCTCCAAAAGCCTGAGAATTCCGGGAAAGCGCTGCGGATTTTCGTTTTCGGCGGTGGGTGCGCAGGCCTCAATTACGGAATGGCGATGGGATTCGTCAAACCCGACGATTACGTGCTTGAGAGTGATGGGTACAAGATCGTGGTTGATCCGAAGAGTATGGAGCTCTTGAAGGGCATGAATGTCGATTACTACGAGAGCATTCAATCGTCAGGATTCAAGTTCAACAACCCGAACGCAATAGCAAGCTGCGGCTGCGGCCTATCCTTTAAGACAGCTCAGAAGACGGATATGGCGCAGACTAAGCCCTGCCATTAGTGAGAAAGGGTCTACCTCGACTCTAAGGTTGGGGTAGTCTTTTGATTGCGAGTTGTATGTCCTGAGCTTTCACGGTTTTCCTGCCCGCATGGCGAGCTAGTCCCGTGGCTTCCTTTCCGACCTTAACCGCGAACTCCTCCAGTATTTTCCCAAGTTCATCCACGGCGTCGTCGCCAACCCTGTCGGCCCCTGCCATCTCAATCAGGCGTCGGACCGCTGCTGTAGAAAGCTCATCAGGAGGCATGAAAAACCACGATTTTTAATCGCGTGCGCTTTGAAGCTATTAAAATTTCCCCAGTCAGCTGAACTAGGCTCGATAGAGAGATGTTTTGATTTGATTAGCCTACATTGGGCGAAGCGAACAGTTTTGTTGCAAAAAACGCCTCGCTGACCCACATGGGCAGGCTAGAACGAGGTATTACTCACCATAAGGAGCCTGAATCCGCAGGTTCATACCTTGAGTTTTGTCGACGCCCACATCCACCTAGCCGACCCAGGCTATGCGGGGAAGGTTGAGGAAGTGGTTGAAAACGCAAACCGGCACAACGTCTTCTGCATGCTCTCTAACGCCACAGACTACGAGACCTCCCTAGCAACCATAAGCCTGGCTAAACAGTACCCAGGCAAAGTCCTTGCGGCCGTAGGCGTGCACCCATCCGCAACCACCAAAACTGAAACGTTTCAGCTGGACAAGTTCGCAGCTCTCCTCGACGAAAATGCGGACTGGGTGAAGGCCATTGGTGAAATAGGACTCGACGGAAAATACACCCAAGACGAACGAATCAAGAACCGACAACAGGAGATTTTCCGATTCTTCCTATCCAAAGCAGAAGAACGAAACCTCCCTGCAGTCGTGCACTCAAGGCAAGCTGTGACAGAGACACTAAACACCATAGCCGACTTTAAAGTTCCGAAAATTTTATTCCATTGGTACGACGGGCCGATCGAAAACCTCCAGCTCTTCAAGGAACGAGGCTATTGGATTTCAATCGGCCCGGCCATATTGTACTCGCGCCGAATCAGCGAAATCGCACGCGCGGCGGATCTCAGCATAATGTTGAGCGAAACTGATGGACCTGTGAGTTACCGTCGGCTCTTCGGGGATCAGCTTACACAACCATCATTCGTAGTCGAAGTCGTTCGAAAAATAGCTGAGATCAAAGGATCAAATCTTGAGTTGGTCCGAGACCAAATCCTTTCGAACTTTCAGAAGTTAACATGGGCCGAATAACCTACCAAACAATGGCTACAGAAGACTTCGATGCGTGCGCTCGAAGCGCTTGACCGCAAAACGCCAACTGGGCTATCAGGCATCAACGTCGAAAATTCAGACAGGTAGGTGACTTGATTCAGAACGCGAGCCGCAAGGCCGCAAAGTCTTAAGAGCTTATGAGCTGCTTTCAGTGTTGCCTTGAAAGAAGTAATCGGTTCCACAATACTACTCATAGCCGTGATTGTCATTCTTGTGTTGCCTTGATATCCAGTGACAACAAGCCAAGTAGTGCCTCAGACTTCTGCTAGTTATACAGTTGAATTTGAGGTGCCAACTACTGGTTCTCAAATGGAGACCGTTTACACTCTAACGAATCAAGTTGTAACCGAATATTCGCAAACTGCGGTTCCACTCTATACGATCCTTGGAGTCTTATCCTCAGCCCTCATTCTTGTTCTCTTAGCGTTACTACTCGCATTATCCATCCTCGTTGATCGAGGAATAATCACTGTGTCCACAAACCGTCGCAAGAGACGGAAACGATAATCTGCGAAGGTGACGGTTTCTTGCAGCCCCCTCCCGAGTATGGTAGCCGACAAGAAAGCTACGTTCTGATTTTCACGTGATAATCAGGTACGTGCCTAGGGAGATCAGCAGCACTGCGAATAATTTGAGTGACAGAGTCTTTCTGTCAATTTCTTCCTCCAGAATTTCCGGGAAATATTTGCTCAGAAGAGTCGCGAAGACAAGCGTGAATAATGGGGAGATTATGCTGATTGTTGAGACAAGCGTGATTGGACCCAACGACGCTGCATAAAAGAAGAATACTATTGCAACGGTCCATGAAATCGCACCGAGTGCGAGTGCAAAAGCGAAATTTCTTTTGAGTTTCTTGATTTCTGCGAACAATGTTCTTCTCGCTGAGTTGATTGAGAGGCCAGGAATCACAGCAACGAATCTTCCGAACATAAAGATCATCAAGAACGGCCAGAACGACATTGCGTTTAGGCTTATTTTAGAAAATGTCTGGTCTAAGCTGTATGCGAAATTTGTTGCGATTAAAATGAGTATGAGCGAAATAGGAATTATCTTCTTCACATTGTTTCTTTTGTATGAGATGAGTGCAGCTCCCAAAATCATTAGAAATATGCCAATGTAGGATTTTGCTGAGAAGATTTCATCGAGAAGAAAGACTGCCAGGACCGCGAGAAAGGCAGGCGCGAGCGATGTCAAAGCCGATATTCGCGAAGCTTCCTCCTTCCTCATCGCAATGGCATAGAGGAAATATCCTGCACAACTTACCAGCCCCGCCGCGACAGCAAACAAAGAGGGAATAGAAAATGCGTTTGCTGGGAAAAAGAACAACACACATATTGAAAACACAAATGCAGGAGGAACAAACGTCACAAAGTACGAGAATGAGCTGAGACGTTTTGCAAGCATGAGCTTGTCGATTATTGTCGAGAATCCGAAAATGACAGCGGAAGAAAGAGCATAGAAAAACCAAAGTTGAAGCATTTTCATCAACTAAAAATTATTTTCCACACTTCTTATGTCAGTCAATCCTGGCTCTCTTCTTCTTCCCCTCAAACTCGTCAGAAGTTTTCACCTTGCCTTTTCCTTTTCCGTAAACTAAAGCTGGAACAACACCAAATTCGTGCTTTCGCGCTTTGCAACACCTGCGGGCATGTCCCAAGGACGCAACATGGCCCTTCAAGATGAATTCTCCGTCAAAATAGGACGAAGAAGCAGAGTAGGAAAACATAGGCGTAGTCGATGGCGATGAAACGCTTCATGCTCTCAATAACGGAAGATATGGAGAAAGCACTTAACGCGAACGGAAGAAGCATATGTTGGGTCCAATCCCAGAAACCGCTAGAGTCATTCTGGGTGAATACCTAGCCCGTTCAGAAAATTGAGCACGAAACGAGAACTAAGACGGCGGCAAGAGGATGGCTGGATACTGGAAGGGGAAGAACGAATCCTATCGTTCAGGGTTAAAACTTTCCAAGCAGTACTTGACCACATCTACTCTATGGCAGGGTCTAAGGTAGGAAAGACCGTTCTTAACCAGATTGGGCAAGATATAGGGCACGCAACATTCGATTACTCAAAGAATGATACAACCTCAGAAGATCACTGGAAAATTTTGGATCAAGTTCTGAGCGTGCGCGGTTGGGGAAGGTGTGTTAGCGTTAACAGAATCAACCACGAACCCTATGTCACATATGCATACACGATAAGGGACTGCCCAATATGCTACAACCGAAAAACCACGGACCCCATGTGCGACATTGTTCGAGGGATCGTCACGGGATGGCAAGAATCCATCATAGGGAGAAAAGCTGATTCAAGTGACGAAACGCGTTGTGTGGCCACTGGTGCTAAGTTCTGCATTTTCCATGTGTCATTCAAGGATTGAGCGCGTGAAAATGAGCCTCACTGACTGGGATAGAACGAAGACTCTCCGTTACCCCAGCCACAATATTTGAATTAGAGTGAGTGATCTCCAATCCGAGTGGTTTGAAATTGCCAAAGGTCATAGTGAAAGCAAACGAAAACGGCCCTAACCTAGTTATGGTCGATGGAACTGTCTCAACCGCTTTGTGTAGGTGCGGTCAATCAGGGAACAAACCATTCTGCGACGGAACACATCGCAAAGTCAACTTCACTGCGCCTCCAGCGGAAGTTAAGATCACCGAATAACCCTAGTTTCAATCCTAGTTCGGAAAGAAGCCAAGAGTCCACATCCGCTATAGACAGAGAGAAAACCAATCATTAACCGGTTTTATCCAGCGTCATCCGTCAGCCGTAGATTATCCGTTACCAAACATGATGAATTGAGCCGTGAGTTAACACCCCAAAAAAGAATGCTGATTTTTCGGGCATGAGCCGTCTAAAGGGCATCTATTACCATCTATTACCCGCTATAGTAGTACACAGCAATAGACCTATAAAGGTTGCCATAGTAGCCTATAGCGGGTGACATGAATGGCTATGAAGAAAGTAACAGTCGCCATGACCGACGAGATGTTCAGAGACCTAGAGAAAGAACGAAAGAACCGCAGACTCGCGTCTGTCGCAGAAGCGGCACGAGTAGTAATTGGAGATTACCTAGCAAGTAAACCTCTGAAGGCTGAGTAACTCGAAGAACAAGCTACTCCTTTTCCGAATAGGAGTCTCTCTTTTCATCGGCCTAATCTGGTTGCTAATTATCTTCGAGGCTATTCCAGTATGGACACCTGTTTCGACTCAATTGGAATTACTCGACCCAAATAGAGAGGTCTACATAACAGCGAATGTTTCAACAACCGAACCAGAACTTGCCGCAAGAGTACCCGTTACGGTATATGCAGTTGGAAGTATTGGAACTGCAAGTGCTGGTGGAAGTACACTCGCAAATGTGAGCGTTTTGAAAAACATCGCAACCGTGTGCCTTTCATTTAGTGGTGCCCACACTGTTCTGAACGGCCAAGTAATCGTATACCCCACTCCACAACCAAATGATGGTGCGGTATGCCTTGGCATAACGAACATAAAACCAAAAGAACACTTGTCGGCGACATTCGGCCCGGGCGAATATCTTGGCGCTGGTAGCCAGACTATTGAGTGGCTAGACCCCACCGACTCAACTCCAAGCATAGTAATATGGTACTGGACCCCGGCTCTTGTCAATGGAGTATTACGAAGGACCAACACTTACAGTGATCCTACACAGAAGTTGACCATTGAACCATCTTCTACTCTTGAATCGACAAAAAGAGACATCAAACTATTGGCAACAGAAGTCGCCTTTTTCAGCTTCACGCTAATTCAAGTTTTCATCCAATTAGTCATCTATGTAAACGGGAAACGAGAAAAAACGCCATTGAATGTTAGTCGAAGGCGAAGATACACCCGACAAAGAACACGACGCTTGTCAGCAAATAAGCACCCAACAAAAACCAAGAATTCTCGGCTTCGCTAGGCAATACGCTGAAGGTCAGTGTCAAACAAATGCCCGTACCCCCTAATAGAATTAGAATTTGACCTAATTCGTGCTGGTGAACTCTCCAGAGCCAACGAAACTTTACAGCCCTAATCAGCCGATATAGACTTGACAGAACCCCAATTAGCAAAGTTTATGTTGAATGCGACTTGCATGTCGAGTTCCGCATTAGGGCTGTTTGGTTTGGGTAAGGTTCGAATCGACACTGTAAAACGGACCTCTCGGGAGTTGCTCAGAAGATACCCTGACCGTTTTACGGGCGAATTCGAATCGGACAAGCAAGCGGTCAATGAGCTTGTAATAACCCAATCAAAGCGGTTGCGAAATCGTATCGCGGGCTACGTAACTCGCCTGAAGGTCGTTGAGGCGGAACGTGCGGCCGCCACTGAAGTGTCGGAAGTGGAACCTGAACCTACGGATCCTGGAATCGACGAGTAAAGTCTGCGCTCTAATCATTTGTGGGTCCATTTTCCTACCCTCTAACACAGGGTTCCGGCCGGAGTTCGTTGCGGGAAATCCTAAAAGGTCACGTTGTAGACCACGCCTAAATCGAATTCAAGATTAACTGCAAATGGTCGAGATTCATTGCATATTGTCGTCTGCGTCAAACATGTTCCTGATGCGGCCGACATCCGTTTCGACCCCATTACCCTCAACCTAATCCGCGAAGGCGTGCCGTCAATTGTGAACCCGTTCTGCCTAAACGCCATTGAAGAGGCGGTCAGGCTGAAGGAGAAGCTAGGGGCAACGATTACAGCCGTCGCGATGGGTCCTCTTCAAGCACAAGAAGGCCTTCGCGAAGCACTCGCGATGGGTGTGGACAAAGCGATTATGGTTTCGGACAGGGAGATGGCTGGGGCAGATACACTAGCCACATCATACACGCTGTGGAAGAGCATCGCGACGATCGGCAATGAGAACCCATTCGATTTGATCCTAACTGGAAAGGTCGCCATCGACGGCGAAACCGGCCAGGTGCCGCCCGGCTTAGCCGTCAGGTTCGACATACCCATAATCTCCAACGTAACGAAAATTGAAAAAATTGACCCGCAATCCAAAACAATAGTCGCAAAGCACCGGTTCGACGACGGCATCGAAACCGTCCAAGCGAAACTTCCCGCGGTCCTTACTGTAACCGAGGAAGCGAACAAGCCGAGAAAATTCACGATAGAGGGTATGCTCAAGGCAGAGCGAACACAAATTGAAGTTTGGAACAAAGAAAAAATCCAGGCAGACCCAAACCTACTCGGCCTAAAGGGCTCTCCAACAATTGTGAAGAAAGTCTTTCCACCCCCCGGCAGGAAGCAGGGAGAGGTATTTGATGGAACAAACGACCCTCAAGGGGCTGCGAAATGGCTAACTCAGAAACTAATCGGAGCCCACGTCCTCGGAAAAGGCCGGCAGGACACCGCTACGCCCGTATCCCAGACATCGAACGGTAACAATGTCATCACCCAAGGAGCTGGTAACGGCAAGTACGGTGAAGTATGGATCTTCGTGGAACACTTTCATGGCAAGTCAATTCAAGTTCCTTGGGAGCTTTTGGGAGAAGGAAAGCGTCTTGCGAAGATCTATGGCACGAAGCTCGGAGCTTTGGTGATCGGAAATAAGGTTGAACATCTAGCCAAGGAAGCCTTCGTGCATGGTGCGGATAAGGTCTACTTGGTAGAAGATGAGAGGCTTGAGGACTACCGGACGCAACCGTACGCAGTCGCAATGCAGGAGGCGGTTAGGAAGTTTAAGCCCGAGGCTCTATTGGTGGGCGGTACGGTGAGGGGACGCGACCTTGCGGGTTCCGCCGCTACCTTTCTCGAAACCGGCCTAATCGCCGACTGTACCGGATTGGACATTGACCTTGAAACTGGGACGTTTATGGGTACAAGGCCGGACTACGGAGGAAACCTGATGTCTACAATAATCTGTCCCAAGCAGAGGCCGACCATGGCAAGTGTTCGTCCCCGCGTAATGAAGAGTCTACCCCCTAACGAGGGACGGGATGGTGAAATAGTGAGGGTACCCCCGAATCTGAAACCCGACGACCTGAACACCGAAGTGACTGAATTCGTACCAATCGAACGGGTCGGCATTCGCTTGGAGGACGCGCAGATCATTGTATCTGGTGGAAGGGGTTTGGGTTCTGCGAAAAACCTAGCTTTGGTCGAAGAACTTGCGAACGTTCTTCACGCCCAAGTCGGGGCCTCTAGAGCTGCTGTACGGGCGGGTTGGATTGGACCTGATCACCAGGTGGGTCAAACTGGTTTCACGGTGAGGCCACGCCTATACATAGCGGTGGGAATCTCGGGGGCAATTCAACACATCGTCGGAATCATGAACGTAGACTACATAGTCGCCATAAACCGTGATCCGGAAGCCCCAATCTTCAAGATGGCAAACTTCGGGGTCATCGGTGACCTATTCAAGATTGTACCGGCGTTGATTGAAGAACTGAAGAAAGCTGGCTTAGCTGAGTCGACACAATGACAGAAAAGTTCGACTCAATAGTCGTCGGGGCAGGGCCCGCTGGAATAGCCGCTGCCTACACTATGGCGAAGGGCGGGCTGGATGTTCTCGTTCTTGAAAAGGGCGAGAAACCAGGCGCAAAGAACATGTTCGGAGGAGTCATCTTCAGACACCACACCGAAAAGCTAGCACCTGAATTTTGGAAGACAGCCCCCATCGAAAGGCATGTCGTCGAATACCAATACTGGTTCCTCTCCAAAGATTCCCACGTCCTGGTAAGCCATAGAAACCAGAAGTTCAACGGCCAATACAACGCGTTCACTGTTCACCGTGCAAAGTTCGACCCTTGGTTCGCAAAACTTGCAGAAGACGCAGGCGCCGTGCTCATCAACAGAACCACCGTAGACGACGTCCTGAAGGAAGATGGAAGAATCGTCGGGGTCGAAACTGAACGTGGAAATGTTATGGCTGATGTTGTAATCGCAGCGGACGGCGTCAACTCGATGCTTGCAAAACAAGCAGGCCTCAGGCAGGAAATACCTGAAGACGCAGTCGTGCTTGCTGTAAAGGAAGTTATTGCTCTCCCCAAACAGAGAATCGAAGAACGCTTCAACCTCGGACCCGAGGAAGGCATTGCCGCCTTACTCGTTGGATGCGGTCCTGGGATGCATGCAGGCTTCATGTACACAAACCGAGACACCATCTCCCTCGGAATAGGCATAAACATGCGAGACCTGGACAAGAGCAAGCAACGACCTAATGACCTATTCGAACAATTCAAGAACCACCCCTCAATCGCGCCGCTAGTGAAGGATGGAGAACTCAAGGAATATTCGGCGCATTTGATCCCTGAAGGGGGTTATGATTATGTTTCCAAAATTTGCACCGACGGTATGTTAGTGGCTGGTGACGCTGCGATGTTGGTCAACGCCATAAATTGGGAAGGCACTAACCTTGCAATGACGTCGGGAATTCTCGCTGGCCAGACAGTGATCGAAGCGAAAAAGAGGAACGATTTCTCCACAAAGACCCTGTTCAAATATCGCCGGGGATTAGAAGACAGCTTCGTCCTGAGGGATCTGAAGAAGTACCGGGATGTTCCGAAGTTCTTCTCTTCGAATCCACACTTCTTCACAACATACCCAGAGGCATTAAACGAACTAGCTTACACGTGGCACATCGTCGACGACGAATTGAAAGCGGACAGGATCAAGCGGATGAAAGCCATGCTCTTCAAGCGAAGATCGAAGCTAGGACTCCTTCAAGACGCCTACCACTTGTGGAGACTCTTCTCATGAGCGCCCAAAAAACAATGACTATCACGGACAAACTCTATCGGAACAGGTACAAGGTCGACGAAGACTCACACTTGTGGATTAAGGACCCGAAAATGTGTGTGAAATGTCCCTTCGAGTTCGCGTGCATTCGAGTGTGTCCTACAGATGTGTACAAGTGGGAGGAGAATAAGATCACAATCACCTACGACGCCTGCGTGGAGTGTGGTGCGTGCCGAATCGCGTGCTACGATGTGGGTTGGAAGAATCCTAAAGGCGGGTTCGGGATCTCATACAAGTACGGCTGAAAACGCTACAGCCTCGTGGATTCATAACTTATCCGTAGGCCTCCGTTCGTAGCACTCCAATGAAACTCAGGCACGTGCCTTCGGAGCCGTTTGAACCGCTGGCTAAGGCCATGAGCGACGATGGGTAAGGCGATGGTTGCGTCGGTGAAGCACTGAACCATCTTCGACTGCCGGTTATACTTACCCCAGCTTTGCGCCTCCTCGAAAGTGGAACCACTCAACCCACCCCATTGGGGAACGTCGGTGGTGAACTGTATGGCGAAGTCGTGAGTATGATCGTGGCGGGTCTGATAACTCGCAATCACTGCGGTTTGCTGTATGAAGTTCTTAGGAACCCCGCCTCCAACCACTATCACTGCCGTGTGCCGCGCTTTCTCAGTTATCCTCGAGCTTTCATCGACATCACGCATATGATCAACTATAACACGTCGCTTCCTACGACGGTTGGCGAACATTAGGGAAAATCCGAGGCCACTATCGCAGAATGCCGGCACGAAGACTGGGACACCCATCTCATACGCTGCCACACATATTCCATCTCTATCTTTCCTCTTCTCGCTAATCCATTTGCCAAATTCATACATTATCTCCCTTGACGAGTAGGCTCTGCCAGACTGGAAACGGTTAGAGAATTCCTTCTCAATCATGACGTCCAAATGATAGAACTTATTCTCGTCTGCATACACGTCATAAACACGGTCGATCCGGTGACGACGTAACATCACGTTATCTATCACGTCAGTTCCCAGAAAGTGCTTTCCACCGATGGTTTCGTAAGCATCATGGTAGAGCGTTGCGCCGGTAGTTACAAGGACATCGACCATTCGTCGCCTAACTAGATAGGTGATTAATTCTCGCATACCCGCGGGAACCATGGCCCCCGCCAAGCCCATCCAGATTACGATCTCACGCTTTTTCAGCATCGCCGTCCAAACATCTGCCGCCTCGCCGAGCTTCCTGCCTTGAAAGCCAGTAAGCGACATTTCGCTAAGTAATTGGCTAATGGTCTTCTCAGGTTCGACCTCAACAGGACGTGTTGGACGTCGTAATACTTGCTCTCTTGTCTGCAATGTCCCCGCCCAATAGTGTGTTTTCACTTCAAATAAAACATGCGAAAGACTTGTTTTTCAAAGAAAAGTCAAGGTAGCTAGGATTTTCCGAAGATCTCTTCAATCAAATTACCTTCATGCTTGCTCTTGGTTGTTTTGTAATTCTTCCAGTGTTTCTCAAATCGATTAATGATCGCTAATACGTCACTTATGGGAACCCAGTCGGAGGTGATTGGATACAATTTTTCAGCGGCAGGGGAATTACCGAGACTCTCAATTTCTTTCTTCATCTGTTCAACATTCATTATCTGAACGCCCTAGGCCAAAATACAGCTACCGAATCACGATTTAGACTATTCGAAACGAAATTCGTGGTGCTATTTCAGGGCTTTCAGAACGGTTCTAAGCGCCTGAGTATCAAAAGCATCCGCCTTTACCACATGAACTCTGATTTTTCCTTTGAATTTCCTCTTTATTGATTCAGCTACTTGTTCTTGCCATGGCTCATGCACGACCATGACGCACCGCGAGTACCGGAATTTCTTGAGGTACGCTACCATTCGTATACAGGCATGGTTAGTTGCGGCTGGTGTAGGTGTGAGGGCAGTTTCTGTTTGCGATAGGGGGTATACGTCAAGCAATTCCTGTGGGACGATTGCGTAAGTGAGGCCATATGAGCAAATGTGAACGTCAGTTCGTCGTTCCAATCTTTCGATTGGGCCTCCCTCATCGGGAATTTCGCGAAAGGGCCTGAGATGCTCTTCGGGTAGGAGGAGGAGCTTCTTCACATGGAGAGGAGGTTGGTATCTTTCCAGTAACCGCTGTTGGTGGCGAGTAACCTCAGGACGGAAGAGTGACTCTTCTGACAATATGAACGGCCCCTTCCTCTTCCGAATAGGCGTCTCGACCTCGAACTTGTCAGCATATGCGAGCATGCGTTTGAAGGCTGCCTGCAATGTCGGATGGCTTCGCGATCTTGTCTCTACGAGTTCCCACAGCCTCCCATCCAGGATAGCCTGTTTGATCGTTTGAAGCTCTGAGTAACAGGCATACAGGTTATGGGACGCGAGGAAGCGTTCACGTTCCATGAGCAGCAATCTTCTCATCTTCTCAGGCGTCTTCTTATCGCACGCTGGGCAGCTGCAAGGGAAGTACTCTAGCTCCTCTATCTTCGCGGTACCTTGCGAAGTCATGTACCGGCCATTTCTTGCGAACAGCGCGTATGAAGCCGAGTCGAATATGTCGCAACCAAGCGCTACTGCGAATGCAAACATCATCGGATGTCCCGCCCCAAAGAGGTGAAGAGGCTTGTCGGGAGGGAGTTGCGATTTTGCTGCCATTATCATATCTACGAGCGTTTCGAAGCGGTATTGTTGCATGACGGGTGTAGGGCTTCCGAGTGCGTAAATCGAAAAGTTCCGTTTCGCCATTTCTCGGGCAGAGTAAGACACCAGGTCCGGGTAGACACCCCCCTGGACGGGCCCGACCCAGAGAATATCCTCCCTGCTAACGAGCTTTAACGATTGGTCCGCTCTGCGGAGGGTTTCGTCGACAGTCCATTTTGCCCGTTCCTTCGATCCCTCCTCCCCCGTCGGTACGTCTAGGATTACGGCGATGTCGCTGTTTAGTTGTTCTTGGAACCGAATGATCTCGCTCGGTTGAACCTCCACATCCCCGTATTGGAGAATCTGGTAGGCTCCGGAATCTGTTTCGATTACTCCATCGAATCCTAGCAGTTCATGTATTTTTGGGACTTCCTTGTCTTCGCGATGTTTCCGCCATACTAAGTATGAGTTTGTGATTAGCGCATTAAAGGAGAAAGTGTCACGTAATTGCTGAGGAGGAATCGTCTGAGAGTTCGGGTTGACGACAGGTAACAGTAGAGGAGTTTCTACGGAGCCACTTTTGGTCCGTAGGTACCCTATCTTGCCTAGGAGGTCGTTGTGGCGGATCTCGAAGGACAATTCGGAGTCAAGCTTCGACCAATCGCGCTCAAACAGACGCTTCTGAGGTACTTAGTCAGGGCTGCGCGGCTGCGCGGATGAATTCTTCGTAGACTTTCTGAACTCTTTCCGCCGCGGGGCCTGTTCCTTCGAGTATTCCCTTCTCTGAAACCCGTATCCGGTCCATCACGACGATTATGCCGGCACCTTCACTCATTTTCACCATCCGTGGAAAGACACGCTCAAGCCTATCCGCTAAGGCTTGCAAGTTGAAGGGTTTCTCGGAACTGAATATTTGCGCAACTTTGTTGCCGCTTATGAACAGTTTGTGAACAAGACGCCCGGATTCGTCCTTAACATCTGTCAGGCAGACATTTAGGGAATGAGAGTCTAAGCCGGCTAGCACTCCTGTGTAATTCTTTCCGTCAGTGGTCGAGATAGTGACCACCTTCTGCAAGAGTCCGCTGATCTCCTCTAGGAATCTACGATCTGGTAGTGAGGACATGGAATTCGTCCCACCCATGTTCGCTGAGGTTAGTAACATTATCGGCCGGTTTACGGCTCACTGATTTCATCTGTTGATCTTGGGTTTTGGTCTCTTGAAGGACCCGCCTTGCTTCTCTAGGGTTTTCTGATTGAGCGACAATCTTCGCATCCGAGGTTCTCACACGTTTACCACAGTAAGGGCACGTGCGAGTTTCCTTATCCGACACACCCAGAAGAAAGCGACCGCAACTCGTACAAGCCAACACCAAATAATGCTTCTTTGGTTTCTGCAATCCTCCATTACTCCAAGTATCTACCCAAGCCGCGTTCTCGCTTTAGGGTAGCGATCCAATTGATCGTAACGCTGGCGCTCGCCTGCTGCAGCAGATTTTTCTTGGCTAGGGCTACACATTTCTCGGGTCTACGACTCGAAGTATCTAGTTGATAGACCTTCTTCGCCCCATAATAGCTGACTGCAATCATGTAGCACGCATCAAGGATCTCAGCCAAGACATTCTCGCGCACCTTGTTGCCACTCCAGCCTTTCTTGCGGAGCCTCGAATCGAGAACCTTAGGGTGGCATCGTAACACAATGACTTTTCGAGTGCGCTCCCTCGGAATACTATCAGCAACGTGTGTATCGACAATTATCATCCTGCCTTTCGGGATTAACTTCCTTAGACTCTTCCTTGTTCTCTCTATGTCTACAATCCTTGTCTTTCTTTCGCGATCAATTGCGCTGTATAGTCCTTTAGCAGTAACGAATCGGGTTAGTGATAGGTAGTCCGCGTGAATCTCTTTGGCAAGGGCTTTGGAAATTGTCGTTTTGCCTGTTCCAGGTGTTCCAGTGATGATGATCATGTTGCGACGTGAAGAAGAACGGGTGTGCGGTTTCATTTCTTGGGCCTTTCTTTCTTTTGGCCGATGTACTCTTGTATTCCTTCTTTGATGAGCTTGTAAAGTTGCGAATAGGGTATGGTTTGTGGATCCTTCGGCTCTTTGCTTGCAACGTAGTTCCTGATGAACTCTTGAAAATTCTGATCGTCGGGATTTATGTTCGCAGAGTAGAGTTCAAACATTCTGACGATGCGTGCGCTCACTCGATCGAGGTATAGGTCTGACAATTGGACACGCACCTGTTCGGTGTTTTGTGTTAGCTGAAGGCTGCACTAAGCGTATCATGATCCTCTCTGCTCAGGTTCCATCCCACGGCTCCCGCGTTCTCTCTGACGTGTTCTGGATTTGCGGCCTTGGGTATGGCGACTACTGGTTCTTTGGTGATTAGCCAGTTCAGTGCAACTTGTGCTCTAGTTTTGGCATATTTCCGAGCGATGTCGTCGAGCGTTCGCCACTGCTCGCCTCGCCCGCCCGAAGGAATGTTCCCTCGTGCGACGGGGCTGTAGGCAATTATGGTAATGTGCTCTTTTGTGCAGTACGGGAGCAGGTCTCCTTCAATCGACCTCTCAACGAGGCTGTACTCGACTTGGTTGGAAGCTAAGCCTATCTTCGATAGGGCATCCTGAACTTCGCGTGTCTGTTGCACAGAGAAGTTGCTTACCCCGATGTTCCGTACCTTTCCTTCGGCCACTAGTTGCTCCATCGCCTTCATTGTTTCGGTTATTGGAATCCTTGGGTTGGGCCAATGGACTTGGTAGAGATCTACATAGTTGGTTTTCAGACGCTTTAGGCTGGATTCGCAGGAACGCAACACGCGCTCGAAGGATAGGTTCTCGGCTGAAACCTTGGTAGCAATGAAAACTCTCTCACGAGCCTCACTCACAGCCTGGGCCACAACCTCTTCTGAATGCCCGTTCGCGTACACTTCGGCCGTGTCGATAAAGCTCATGCCCAACTCAATCCCTAACCGAAGCGCACGGACGGCGTTCTCTTCTCCACCGAGGTGTCTGCTACTGAACCCGCCCATTCCCCAAGTACCCAAACCTAACACGGGGATCTCCACCTTACTGTTCCCAAGCTTCTTGAACTTCATAACCATCAGCCTCGCATCCTATCTACACGTTCTAGTATCCATTCGGCGCGCCTTTCTATCTGCTTCGACGACCCGAAATTTGACGGGCCAATCCGTTCAACCACAAATGACGCCACCGCAGAGCCAACCGCGCTTGACCATAACAAGTCGCCTGTTCGAATCCAAGTGACGAGGAAGCCCCCGACGAGAGCGTCACCGGCGCCGGTTGGATCCCGTATACGAGTCGCATAAGCGGGGATTGTGAAGGCCCCTTCATCCCTAGACCAGACAGTTGTTCCTTTCGCACCTTTTGTTACAAGAATTATTCTTGGGCCGAGTTTCGATAAGTTTCGAGACGTCATCCGCTGTACCCCCATGGCGTGAAGTTCAGGCCGTGACGCCTTCAGGACTTCCAGACTTTTCAGCAGGCGGGCATTGTTCCACTTTCTTCGAGAGACGATTCCTGAGCTGCTTAAGTGACGCGTGTAGCCCTGAGCTTCCAAGCTCAGAACTGAGTCTCGGCGCGCTAACCGTAACGCAAGTCTTTCCGGGACCTCATCCAAGACAGGCCCTATGTGAACTGCTAACGACCCTGGAAAATCTTCTAGGTCGATGGGACTGAGCGGGTCGCACCTTCGTTTAACCTGCAACGTTCTGTCAGCGTTACGATAGTCAATCCTGAAGCATGTAGTTGGAGAGGGAGATGCTAGAATTTTATCGATTGCTATACCACGTTTGGCGATCCACGCGAACTCCTTTCGCGTAAAGTCTTCGCCTACCCTGCTCACCACAACAACCGATGCATCAAGAGCGCGTGCGGCGAGGCTTGAGTAGATGCATGGTCCGCCGAGACTCGGGCCTCGAACTCCTCCTCGGCGGGAGATATAGTCTCGAACTATGTGGCCAACTACGGCCAAGTCGTATCTCATCGAGGGAACCTCTAGACCAAATTTCACGCCTTGTTCAGATTGAAGGAATTATGGACAAGTGGAATTGACCTGTTGGTTTAAGTCCAAAATTTTTCCGTCACTCGGAAGAGGCAGGAGACAGCATACGTTTCACGCGCAACCAGTCACGACCTGAAATGTTTGACAGCATCCTTAACCGCGTGAAGGAAGATGCCAATTTCCTCGATCGTGTTGAAGTGGACTGGGCTGGCACGGACAGCAATTGATTTTCCATACGTGTTGAGGGTACGGGAATAGAAACCACCATGGTCTTCTGCTAGTACGGCTATCGCATGTTTCTCCCAAAGGTATTTCGCGACCTTCAGTGGATCAGCGTCAGCGATATTGAATGTGAAGGTTGGGACGCGGGAATGAACTTGTGCCAAGTCGGTTATTCCATAGACTTCGACGCCAGTCATTGTAGATAGGCCTTCGACGCCTTGGGTACCTCCCAACATAGCAACCGACAAGGCACGCTCGTAATTCTCAATCCAAGTGAGTGCAGCTTTCAAGAGGCGACTACGGCCTGCGTAGGCACCGATCCTTTCCCTTACTTGCGGTTCGACTTCGCTCCCCAACCACTCGAGGTATTCCATGACTGCACTTATCGAGGCGAACAGTGATTGATCACGAGTGCCCATCTCCCAGTTCGACGGCGGTTCTTCGGGGGCGGGCACGACCTTGTACGGCTTGAGGGAGCTAAGAAGTTCCTCGCGGCCGTACATGAAGCTACCCCGTCTACTGAAAAGTTTGTACGCAGAGAAAACGACGAAATCGAATGGGGTCTTTTGAACATCCAGTGGAGTGTGAGCAACGGTGTGCACCGCGTCTAGGACGGTATAGGCGGATGCCCCCTTTGCGATCCTTAAGACCCGGTCCAAAGGTGTCTTTGAGCCAAGAACATTCGAAATTCCAGCGACCGAAATTACTCTTGTATTCTCATCGACGAGGCTTTCGAGGTGAGACAAATCCAGCAATGCACTCTTAGGGTTGAATCTTGCGAACCTTACCTCCTTAACGAGCCCTCTGCGTTTGAGTTCCAGCCATGGGCTTATGTTCGCATAATGCTCATAGTCTGTAGTGACCACGTTCTCTTTTCCTGACAGTTCCTTCCCGATCGCGTAACTGAGCTGGAAGATTAGGCTCGTCGCTGATTCGCCTGAGACGATGCAGTTGGCGTTAGGGGCGTTCAGAAGATCGCTGACCGCCCGTCTTCCCTCAGATATGACCTCTTCGTTTCTCTTGGATTCCCATGCAGGGCCGTCAACATTTGCGGAACAATCTATTCGTGCCTTCGCCTCCGCATCCGCAGCACGTTGCAAAACCAGCGAACCAGCGGCGTTCTCGAAAAAGACTCTGCGCCTTCCATTTGCATCAGAGTCAGCCCAAGGAAACTCCTTTCGTATTAGCGGTAGGAGCTCGTATTGGCTTTCAGTACTCTGCGGAATCAACGGTATATCGCTTCAAGCATCCTTAGCTCACTATAATTATTTGAGCTTGGTTATGTGACATGACGTTTAATATCGCCGCGGTCCTGCTTCAACGCTGTTCGCTACAAGGAGAGATTCCAGTGGGCGCACGCTCTGATATTCTTCAGAAATTGTCGAACTCCGTGATCGAAGGCAACTGCGAGGCGGCCAGAAACGCGGCGGCCGAGGCCCTAACGGCACAACTCGACCCGCTCGAAGCGATTGAGAACGGTCTTGCCAAAGGTCTGAGGGAAGTAGGAAGAAGATTCGATTGCGGAGAGATGTTCTTGATTGAGCTCATACTTAGCGGTGAAGCAATGAAAAAAGGCGTTGAGATTATGAAACCAGAAATACTTCGACAGAAGAAACAGCTGAAAGGGTCGGGAACGTTCCTAATCGGAACCGTCGAAGGAGATCTTCATGACATCGGGAAGTCAATCGTGTCTGCGATGCTGACGGCTGAGGGATTCGAGGTTGTCGATGTTGGTGTGGACATTCCCGACAAGGTCTTCGTTGATAAGGCCAAGGAGATCAAACCTCAGATCCTAGGCCTAAGCGCCCTTATGACAACGACGAGGACGAAGCAGAAGGATGTCATAGAAGCTCTAAAGCAGGCTGGAACTAGAAACGCGGTGAAGGTAATGGTTGGCGGAGCCACGGTCACACCTGAGTGGGCTAAGGAGATTGGAGCTGACGCCTACGGGGAGGATGCGGTTGATGCTCCAAAGAAAGCCAGGCAACTGCTAGGAGGTTAGGAAGGAGGACGAGAAGGCCGCGACCTACAACCTTAGAATCCCGTATTCTGTTCCTTCCAGGCGTTCGCGCGGTAGTAGATAAGTTGAGCGAGATTCTCCCCTCGCATCTTAGGAATAAGTCGATCATAGAGTTAGCGCAATATGCCCGTGAGGGCGAAGCTCTAGTCAAAGACTTCTATACACGTAATAGCGGGTTTAACTGAAACAGGTATAACGAGGTCGAGTCTTTGGCATACGACTGGGCGGAGCGTGAGCAAAAGGCAAGGTTGGAAGAGGTCGAATCCCTGCGACGGCTGTATAGAGTGGTGCGTATCGGTGCCGGGGGTGGTGCGAGCAATTTGTTTGAGTGCGAGCATTGTTTGACTCCATTTCCAGTAAATCCAGAGGAGCCTAGCCTGTTACGTTACCTGTGTCCGAATAAATGTAACAAAGACTGCTTCCCTGCTGATTGGTTTAACGAAGATAAAGATAAAATATAATATCCCTCCCCATAGTATCTGAATCCCTGCAACCTCTGCGGGAGTCTTCCCATCCAAAGCCGTGTGCGGTCTTACGAAGTTGTGATGAATCTGCATGCTCTTGATTATCGGAGTCAACGGTCTTCAGACTCCGCATGACCTTTTCCCTGTCTCTTAGCTCTCCGTTGAATCGTTCCATTGTGTCATTGTGAGACTCACCCTTGAAGTGAACATCGCGGATATGTTGGGTCATGTGATACGGCCTCATAGCCTACGTACAACGGCTGTGGAGGCCGTGGGACTCTGCAAGCAGTGGGTCGCATAGAACCGGCAGCGGCGAGTCTCCCGAATTAAGTTCGGCTCGGTTGCTCTACCTGTGGGCAGGCTTGTTAGGACTGAGGAGGCGGTGCACTGGACTGAGTTGCAAGGGGCTCCAGTTTCCCTTCCCGATAGGCACGGAGGTAATTCGCGCACAACTTGTCGCGCCCCAGAAGCGCTTCCGCAGCCCTGATGTTCATCATCAGCTGCGGGTCGCAGGGATCGACAATAGCCGCGTCCAGCCCTCGCGCCATCAGGAGAAGCAGAAAGGCCTCGTTCAACAGCTTGCGCACGGGAATGCCAAAGGAGACGTTGCTCACCCCAGCGCTGGTATGGACGCCAGGATAGCGGGTCGTTACTTGTCCTATCGCCTCCGCGACAGCCTTTCCTTGTGTTAGGCCCACGCTGATTGGCGTCACACACACGTCGACATAGATGTCGTCAAGGGGGACTCCGTCGGCGGCGAGTCTATCCACAAGCCGGTACGCCGTGGTTACTCGCGCCTCCAAGTTGGCCGGTGCTCCCGATTCGCCCATGCAAAGGGCGACCACCTTCGCATTGTACTCCTTCACGAGAGGAAGCACCGCGCTATATCGCACCGCTTGGTCGGTAATCGAGTTGATCATAGCCCTGTGTTTGCAGAGCGGAAGTGCCCGACGGAGAGCCTCTGGATCGGCGCTGTCCAGGCAGAGAGGTACATTCACCACCTCCTGGACAATCTTGACCAACCAGGGCAAGCACTCCACTTCCTGGCCGGGAAGGCCTCCATTGACATCCAGCATGTCCGCCCCAGCATTCACCTGGTTACGGGCGATTTCCTTAATCAATTCGGCATCCCGACTCTGCACCGCCGCGCCGACGCGCTTGCGGGTACAGTTGATGAGCTCGCCTATGATTAGCATGTGTCACCGCTCGCTTAGGTTTCTCTGGAGACCACTTATTCCTTCCGCTTGTGGAGGTTGTCCAGTCCCGCCATACGGTTGGCCAAAGAGTTGGTTAGATTCAGGGACCAATCCCTTGGAGGGATCAGGGTGCGTGCGAACTTCTTCGGGTCGTCGCCTAGCGCCAGAGTGCCGAGGTAGATCTGATTCCAGATGCAAGGGAGTTCCGGACGAGCCTCGCAGCTCCCGTCCACTCGAGAACCGCCACAGGGTCCATTGCGCAGTTCCTTGTAACACCCGTGCATGGTGCAGCCCGCATAGTTAAGATGGTCCTGGAGGCAATCGCCACAATTAACACATCCAAGTGTCGCCTGACGGTAGAGGGTCGATGGCCCGAGCAACCGATACCAGAAACCGTGACGCCAGGAATCGCCGGATGACATCTGGGCCTTCGGCTTTAGCCTCGCCGCGAAAAACCGATTCCCCATAGATCCTTCTGCAATGAGGTATCGATGAACGAGCCTGGAGACTCGCTGGCTGAAGAAAGGGTGTCGCTTGTTCTGCACGATCTGATAGTCACCCGTGCCGTCGCTGAGGCCCTCCTGACCCGTCGGGAAAAGATAGAACTCCCCGGGATAAGCAAACACCAGTTCATCCATTCGGGCCCGCCAGTCTTTTGCTATGTCGGCGGCGCGCGCCAGGATGGTCATGAAGTCCGCGTGGGTAAGCCCAAAGCCTCCGATGTGCGCGCCCGCAAAGCCCAAGTCCTTCACGGCTGCAACCATCAGGGCGCCGCGCTCCAGTCGCTGGGGCTTCTTCTCGTTCGCCAAGCGCTGCACGAGCGCGTCGCTCACAACGCAACCCGCCAGTTCGCCCGTCTGCATCATCCGAGCAATGTTCGCCGTGGGGACGTAGACGTTGGCAAACACCGGCACGTGCCCCAGCCCTTCCCGACTCATGTACTGCTTGAGTTCGTAAAGCTTCCGGAGGTTGAAGCCCAACTGGGTGATGATGAACTGCGCTCCCGCTGCTATCTTCAACTCCAGTTTGTACAACTGCATCATCTGGTCCGGCTCGTTTACCTTGTACGGATTCACCACCGCTCCCGCAAAGTAGTCGAAAGGCGTGCTGCGCGCGGTCCTCGCTCCCAGATTGTACTCAATCCCGTTCCGCATGGCCTGAATCAGAGAAAGAATGAGCACGGAGTCCAGATCGTAGACAGGCTTCGATTTTCCGCCAAAGCCTTCTCTCTGTGCGTCCCCCGTCAGGGCCAGGACGTTCTCTACTCCCAGGCGTGCCAGCGTAAGAAGACGGCCTTCCAGAAATGCTCTGTTTCCGTCCTTGCCGGTAATATGCGCGATCGGCGTCAGGTTGTGCTCGGTGATGTAGGAGATAAAACCTTCGGGCGGCAATGCCGGGTTGCCGCTCGGCAGGTCCGTTACGCTGATGACCTTCATGCCATCTTCCTGCTGAGACGCCGCTTTCACAAAGGCCTCAGCGTCCGCCATGTTGTGGTCGCGCCCCAGGACCAGTTCGGCCGTGCAGAGGAATTGACCCTTATCCAACGCGCTCCGCAAGACGTTCTGCCTGGGGATTCCACCACCCGAACTCATTCTAGGTCCCCATGCTCCCTCCATGACCGGCTTATACGCATGGGTTACATTTCTCAGTCCTGAGACCGTGGGACTCGCGGTATTTTGACATCGACGCTGGGCTCTATTCTCTTCCCCTTCTTCCTGATGCCCCATCTCGATCGTAGGAAACTCACCGGCGTCATCGATGAACCACAGGGCGCGCCGGGGGCCTCGATCCGACCGAAGCATAGCTTCTCCTCGCCCTGATCACGAATGAGAGCGAGCCGCACAATCGGAAGAACACCGGTCCTTGAGATGGCGCTCTAGAGGCAGAGCTTGGATATACTTTTGATTCGGCTGGTTTCTGCGTAGAGCGAAAGCCTCTCAACAAAAGCTGGTTTGTTTTACAGAAGAATAATAAGGAATGATGGAACATTCGGGGAGAACTGGTGGAGGTCTCCTTTGTCGGACAAAAAACCACCGTTAACCAAGCTAATCACGCTTGTGTGTTCTCTCGCGGCTCTGGACATTGCCCTCACGGCCATTCCCTTGGTTCCCTATGGCCCTTCTGCAGCTGTTTTGTTGAAACCGTCCGAGGGGATCCTGTTGGGCCCTTTGGGTGGAATGTTTGCTGCTTTAATTGGAGGACTCGTTTCAAGCGTAATCTGGCCTTCGACGGCGGTGTTGTGTCTAGCAACTTGGATTCCTGGAGTCGTAGGCGCATTCGGTGCGAGGGTGCTGCTAAAACGCAGATGGAAACCGGTTGCCGTTGTGATGCTTGCAATTCTTCTTGCCTTTCTCGTTTACCCTTTTGGGTCCTCAGTCTTTCTGTATGCGAATTGGGATAAGGCGATTGGACTGTGCTTAGTATACCCTGTTTCTAGGTTTGTTAATCGGCGTCTGAATGGGCGTGACAGCGTGAAAGCCTTGGCGCCCGCAATAGGCCTGATCGCTTTTATCGCCACGAAGATGGATGGCGCTACGGGAATTCTCATTTTTCTGCTTGAGGCTGGACCTATTTTCGGTATAACTCCTCAAATGCTTCCAAGCATGTTCATCCCTTACACATTTGTTGACGCCGGCGTTCGAGTTCTTGTGGGCTTAGTCTGCGCAATCGTGCTCACCTCCGTTCTTGTGAGCGTAGAAAAGGCGAATCTTCTCAGATGGCCTTTGACCTAATCAGCCTGAAAATCTTGCGTGGATAGAAAACGTGGATCCTCTAGATGCGGTGGTTCGCAAGCTTCGCTCCGTCGAGGGCGTCATGGACGTATGGCAACTCGACGCCGCTGACAAGAAGACGATTCTTCAGTTGGAAGAGAGAGCAAGTGAAAGCGCTGGCCTTATTGGTCTAGCGATTGTCAATGAAGGAGCGAGGCTCGCGTTAGAGCGAAGCTTTGTCGTTTGCATCAACCATTCGGCGACCTTGCGTCATCCCCCGAAGCCAATCCTAGTTCTAGCCACGAACAGAGCGGTCGTAGGTAGGGAGGTGTGGAAGCAAGACGAGATCACGAGACTTCAAGCCGATCCTAACACAATATTCCTCGGCAAGGGCTTCGTCCTCTTCCGGGACAAACTCAACACTGCAAGGGAAGGGCCACTTAGATTCGAGTACGGACCGCAAGGTTTCCCTGAAATAGAAACAATTCAGAATGTCTGTAATGTGGTATCCGCCACGGTTTCCCCGGCGACTGACCTGTACGTGAAGGGAAGAGCGAAATGGGACACCGCCGATCCAGACAGAGGTACGGTCCTTATCGGATTCAACTCCTCAATCTGATCGTACTCAAGAAACTCGCGGTTCGCTTATCCAACTTACTTGGTCGCTATGCGATCTTGAATACAGGATACTTCGGGTCCGGCATTACTCTCTCCTCCATAGCCAGTTGCGCAAATGCCGCATCCACCATCGCGATTGCAGGAAATACATAGTCAGCGTGGCTTATGGGCCCATACAAGACGAAGTTGGCGCCGCAGGCAACGGTTATGGCACAAGCTGACGCCACACTGGGAGACTTTGCTTGGTCCCCCCATCTTCTTCTTTAGACCTTTCCATGTATCAATAGCATTGTGGGCTCCGGAGCCGACTGGTAGTCCAAATTCCTGTCTCAAGTCGCTAATTGCGCGGTAAGCCATTCCCAAGCTTGGGATGTCTATGACGGCTGTGTCTATCAGAGGCTTCTCTATGCCGGCCCCGCTTGCTACAGGCAAAAGTTCTCGAACAGCTTTCACCTTTCCCTGCGAAGTGAATTCATTTGTGTTTAGTGCCAGCAGTATCGCGCTCTTGATCCTGACCTCTCGTATCTTCTCTAGCTCCTCCTTCTTGTAATCAGTAGGAGGGAATTGTATACGATCCGGTCGGTTAGCCCATGGTCTCTTACGTAGTCCAGTGCTGCAATCCTAACTCCCGGGGTTATTCCATCCATTAGGATCGGTGCTTGCGTAACTCCGGCAACGAAATCTAGGTAACGGCAGAACGCCTCAACCGTAGATCCCACAACATCAATCATATGTGGGTTCTCAGTTTTCTCAGAAAATTCTTCCTGGACCTTGATAAGTCTCTCAGCTTCCACACGATCGAATTCCCCCTTCATCTCGTCCTTCACAACGTGGTGTTTGTTGTAGAAGATTGTGCCGACCAGGACTGTCGGCACTTGACCAGGCCTTCCCCCTATCTTGACATTGCCAATCTGAAATGACTTATGCTCTCTCTCAACGCTCAGCATGCACAATGGCGCCCCGACTGGAGTAAAGGCTTGATAACAGTTGCTACCGATTTCTCACTCGGAAACTTTGTGCCATTATGTTGGAATAGGCTTCTGGTTCAGCGATGAAGGGACCTTGCGCAGTCTTCGTTATTTCCGTCGCTTGATGTCTTCAACGAGTTCGTCTATCCTGTTGAGACCTGCGTACAGGTAATCCTTTGGGGGCCCATATCCGATGCGTAGATACCCGTCCATACCGAAATGGTCTCCTGGGACGATCAAAGTACTCCTCTCTTTCATCAGTCTGTCAGCAAACTTGCTTGAATTGATTTTGAGATTGTACTTGACGTAGGCAATCGCCCCCGCCAGTGGCGGTATAAGCGAAAAGTTCTCCTTGTGGTGTTCAATCCAGCTCGTGATTATTGGAAGGTTCGTCTCGAGTATTTGCTTGGTTCGTCCGAGGATCTTTGCTCGCGTCTCAGGGTGCAGTGCCTTTCTTGCTAGGTAATCGCTCAGAGATGTCGGGCATATTGTGGTGTAGTCGTGATATGACCAAAGTTTGCTCGCTAGATCTTTAGTGCTGACTATCCATCCGACTCTTATTCCAGGAAGGGCGTACGTCTTTGAAAGGCCGTTGACCACTATTACCTTCTGGTATCTGCCCCAGAATGTGGGAGTCATCTTTCCATCGAGTTCAGACCCTTGGTAAACTTCATCCGCAAGTATCCACGCCCCTACTCTTCGGGCAATATCACAGATCTCGTCAATGGTCTCCTCGCGCATTATCGCTCCAGTTGGGTTATTCGGATTGCAGACTGCGATTAGCTTCGTTTTCCTGTTTACGGTCCTCTTTAGTGCTGATATGTCGGGTTTCCATTCAGAGTCCTGCTCGCGCAGTCTGAAGGACTTCACCTTAGCTTGGAAGGTTTTCGCTAATCCCCAGATCTGCATGTAGTTGGGGAGCATAACAACAACCTCAGCCCCCTTTTCTAGGAATGACCATGTGGAAACGAAGTTTGCCTCAGAGCTTCCGTTTGTAACCAACAAATTATCCGGTTCAGCCCCCGGATAGATCCTTGCTATGGTTTTTCTCAGTTCATCAGTTCCGTTCGTTTGGCTGTATTCTAGCGGCTGATTCAGAAACTCGGTATGGGCACCATCCAGCAATTCGCTGACTCGAAGTGGGTGGACACCGCTACAGGAAAGATTGTATTCTACACGATTCTCCCAAGTCGATTGCCATCGTTCCATTTCGAAAAGTTTGAGTTTCATCCTATTTCACAGCACCCTTAATCACAATGTGTCTTCGACATAAAACACCTGCATTCAGGGCGTTGAGATCATACAATGGTGATGGTAGCATGCTCTCGCAGAAACCCCAGGCACAAACCGTGGAAGGGTGACAGGCCTATTTCGAGTGAGCGTTTCAAAGTTTAGCTATTATTAGTGTTAAATCGTCTAAGCTTTTAACAACCTTCAGCGATTATCCTACTCGCCGGATCAACCGTATGATTGAGACAGATGTCCTGAAAGAGGCCGAACGCATAATCTCAACCGCCGAGAGTCAAAACATCACCCTTCGACTTCTGGGAGGGACCGCGATCGGCATTCGATGCCCTAGTGCAAAGCATCGGGCTGTCGCTAGGATATATCCCGACATCGACCTGATAGGCCACAAGAAGCAGGCCCGTTCGATCCGCAAATTCTTTTTGACTATAGGATACGAAGATAACAAGATGTTCAACGCCCTGCGCGGCTCGAGTCGCCTAATGTTCTTCGACATTCCAAACAAACGGAGAATTGACATTTTCTTGGATTATTTCGACATGTGTCACAGATTCGATCTTCGGGACAGACTCACGATTGATCCCAAAACTCTTTCGCTGGCAGACCTGCTAGCAACGAAACTTCAGGTTGTCAAGACAAACGAGAAGGACATCAAGGACATGGTAGCCCTGCTCTTGGACCACGACGTGGCAACTTCCGATCAGCCGGAAACAGTGAATGGGATGCGTTTAGCAAAACTTTGCGCAGAGGACTGGGGAATATACAAGACCTTTACCTCGGTCCTCGCCAAGATCCTGGTCGTGCTGGAACAGTTCCAGCTTAGTCCCGACGAGAAGAAATTGGTCAAGAATAGAATAGAGCAGATAACCAAGATGATTGAGGACGAACCAAAATCTCTTAAGTGGAAGATGCGCGCCCGCGTCGGAGAAAAAACCCTGTGGTACAAGATGCCTGAAGACTTAGCAGAGTAAAAAGAAGCAAGCCCCATTTTTATGCGATAAGAACTCCGCTTCGTGTCATTTCCTCTGCGCCAGCATCAAGACGTTTTCCGATGCAGGGACGAAGACGTTCAGGTTTGTGTTCTCGCAACAGTTTGTCAACGAACTCGGCAACGTTGGAAACCGAGTCTTTGGACCCCTTCGCCTTCCAGACGTCAAGGCTTTGTCTATCTACCTCTAAAAGTACAACGGCATGTCGAGGACCCGCCTGCTGATGTGAAGGCTTCAAGACGGTCAAGTGGTGGGATCTCTATGCACTCGAGTTCCTCAAAGCATGGCACCTCGACGATTTCGCCCCCGCGCAGGAACACGGCGTTCCCGGAGTATTCGTTCGCGTATTCGTTGAAAGGAGGCTTGGGGTTCGTTTATTTGCTCGGACCGTCTCAGCTGCTATTCTGTGGAAGTCCCCCATGGTGGAAACTGCCAGTTTAGGTTTCAGGGATCACTTGAGATTCGAGAATGGGCAATTGGCGTTCGATGGAATCCCCTGTGGAATACTCGCAAAGAAATATGGAACTCCTCTATACGTCATCAGCGAAAGTCGGGTCCGTCGAAATTTCCGTTCTTTCCGGGACGCATTGACTAGGCTCTACGAGAAGATTTTGGTTTGCCCTGCTTACAAAGCAAATTCGCATCTAGCCGTGGCGCGAATCTACCAGAATGAGGGAGCAGGAGCGGAAGTTGTTTCGGGCATGGAATTGAAGATGGCCTTAGGTTCCGGGGTTGATCCCGAAAGAATCGTCTTCAATGGCCTCTATAAGAGTGCGGAGGACTTGGAGCTTGCAATTTCATCGGAAATAGGTCTGATAAACGTCGACTCTCTGGCCGAAATTAAGCACTTGCAAGACGTAGCTATGCGGCTCGGAAGGAAGTGCAATGTGGGCATCCGAGTTAATCCAGGGATTATCCCCGAAACTCATCCTCACCTTGCCACAGCCTCGAGAGAACATAAGTTCGGAATTTGGATCGGAGACTCAACGAAGGCCTACAGAGAAGCTTCCAGAGACTCGGCGCTAAATATGGTTGGGGTCCACTGTCACGTGGGCTCAAACATCTCTGAGCCCCGCATCTTCCATCAAATGGCCACTAGGATCCTTCGACTCGTCGATAACCTACGCGAAAAGCTAGGGCTCAATCTAACCAAGATCGATCTCGGTGGAGGTCTGGGCTTTCCATATCAACTAGGCTCACCGACAATGAGCAAGCACCAGTATGCTTCCGCCGTGCTAACCGGAAACTTGAAGGTTCTGAAACGCCTTGGGAGCCCATTGTTGATCTTCGAGCCTGGCAGAACCCTAATCGCTGATTCGAGTGTACTTCTAACCAGAGTTGCTGTGCGGAAGCGTCAGGGTAAAATCGATTGGGGAATCGTGGACGCGGGCATGAGCACGTTTCTTAGACCTGCCCTCTACGGAGCGAAGCACCAAGTAGTTGCGGTTAGGAGCGACTCTCCAAAAGTCCGATACAATCTGGGAGGACCATGTTGTGAATCTGCCGACGTTATCGCTAAGAATGTTAGGTTGCCAAAGCTGAGCGAAGGTGACCTCCTAGCTGTGTTAGATGTTGGCGCCTATGGGTTTACAATGGCGAGCAACTACAACGGTCAAGCTCGGCCGTCAGTCGTCCTCGTAAGTGAAGGACGCGGTCATTTGATTAGGCGGCGCGAGGAATACGCAGATCTTGTCGCCGGTGAGAGCGTCCCAGTTCACCTGAGAAAAACTTAATCTCAGTTATCACAACTCAGAACCCAACAAACAGGACAGAATAATCTAGAAAGAAATCGTTCGAACTATGCTGCTAAGATCCGTCGAACGGGCTGCGGTGAGCCTTTTTAAGTGGTCTTTGGTGGCTTGCGCGCGCGGAGCCAACCCGACAGCTTAAATGGCGTCTAGCGAACAAGCGTGAAATGGTGAGCGAATTGGGCGAGACGAAGGTACTGTTTGCTTCCGACCTCCACAGTAGCGAAGTCTTCTTTCTCAAGTGCCTCTCGACTGCGAAGAATTTCAATGTAGACCTGCTATTGATTTCAGGGGATCTTACTGGAAAGGCAATCGTTCCAATAGTCAAGCTTGACAGCGGAAAGTATGTGACACATTTTATGGGGCTGAACTACAATGTTAGCGAGGGCGAACTTCCACCACTGCAGAGGGATGTCCGGAAGTGTGGCTACTACTACAAGATCATGAGCCAGCAGGAATACCAAGAGTTCAAAGGGCATCCGGAAAAGATTGACGAGCTTTTCGACAAGGTGATTCGAGAGGCTGTTGAGAACTGGGTTCGAAAGATCGAAGAAGTTCTCCCTAAAGAAATGCGTGTAGTATTGAATCCGGGCAATGACGACGCGTTCGCCGTGGATGAGATATTGAAGAAGGAACCAAGGATCGAGTACACGGTCGGCAAAGTCTACAACATAGATGACGCTCATGAAATGGTCAATTGTGATTGGGTGAACCCAACACCTTGGAACTCGCCAAGAGAATGTTCAGACGAAGAACTTGAGAACCGTCTCAGAACTGAAATCAAGAAGGCATCGAACATGGCCCACCTAATCTGCGATTTCCATGCTCCGCCTTATAATACCCCAATAGATTCGGCACCGAAACTCGGAAAGAACATGCAACCGAAAATTGCATTGATGACGGGCCAACCGCAATACGAACATGTTGGGAGTAAGGCGGTCCGAAAAGTGCTTGAAGAATTCCAACCGAAGATGGGGCTGCACGGCCACATTCACGAATCAGCAGGCATATGCAAGATCGGCAAAACGGTCTGCGTTAACCCAGGCTCCGAATATCTTGAAGGCACAATGCACGGCTACTTGCTGAAGCTAACGCCTGAAGGCCTAGATGAGCAGCCATTAATCGGCGGATAGCGGCAGGAAGCAATTGTGTGAACCGCCGACGCTTGATCCTGTAATCAAAGTCCACATTTCTTCTCTGGCAACAATGTCGTTAAGCCACTATGACAATGAAACGATTCGTCGCGCATCGGTGACACTGCTGCGAACTGCTCCGAACTACTCTTCATTCGTGACCATGAAAGGATGCTGCCATACTTGGCGCTATGGTTGTTACGGTTTCTGAGATTCTAACATTCTTTTCCGCCAGTCTACGGAAGAGCGTTTTGAAGGTTGGACCCACGAAGGCCGATTCGGGCGGAACGATGCCTTTCTCAGAAATTCGGCCCTCGGCTAACAACATCGCAGCTATCGCGCCTGTGTAGGCTGTGGTCCGCGCCATTGAAGTCGCCCGCTCGACCTCGTCGAAATAATCTACCATTTCGTATTCGTGCTTGACACCGGAACCGTCCTTGGTTCCGGTGACAGTGACTCTGAGGAGTGTCACGTCTTTCTCCTTGCCGAGTAGCAATTTTGGTCCTAGAATGGCTGACAGAAACTTGCGCGGGATTATCTTGGCCCCATCAACCTTCACTGGTCTGGTTGAGACCAAGCCCGTTTCTATCAGAGTCCTGATCTGTTTTGCATGACCCGGGTAGCGCACGGTCTTCTCGTCCATAACCTTGACGCGTCCCTTCATAGTATAGAGCAGCGTGGCGACACCATCCGTCAGGAAGGCTTCCATGTCGTCGTACGGCTTCGGGAAACTCACCCGTTCAAGTTCGGTCAACGCCTTGGTTTTCTTGACCTTGCCGTCCCTAATCACCCTAACAACTTCATTCGCATACATCTCGAGGACTTGCTCGAACGAGAACACGATTCTGTAGTTCAGCGGCGGCCGGCGAACCTGCGGGAGACCTCCGACGAGCATATGAATCTCTTCTACAGAGGTTAACTGCCTTGCGCCTTCACCTGCCAAGACTTGCACGATTCCCGGTGCGACCCCACAGCCCGGTATGAGCGTCATTCCAGCCCTCAGGCACTTGGGGTGCAATTTCATCTGCACGTCTTCGAAGACGAGGTCTACAGCGTTTACGCCTGCGGCGATCACCGCCAGGTCCGTTGATAACGATGCGGCATGTGGCAATGCGATTAGGGCGGCGTCGAAATTTTCGACTGCTTCAGATATACTTGCTCTGTCGCTGGCGTCAAGGAGGCGCGGGACGAGCTTGCTGCTTTTAGCTGATTTCGCAGTCTGTTCCAGTCTATTCTGGTCTTGATCAACCAGCTGAACGGTTTCAACTTCCTTTCTTGCGACCAGATATTTGGTGGCCGCTGAACCCATCAGGCCTGCGCCTATGACGGCGATCTTCAAAGCAACTCCTCCGATGCAAGAATCGAACGGTTAGACAAGTGCGTCGTACTCATATTAAGCGACTCGCTATGTGCCCTAGACTTTCAACGACATCGTCCCCTTCGCCTTCTTCGTAAAGGAGGTCTCCCCTGTTTCCGAGTTCCCATAATGTTCGGAAACCAAAGATTCGAGGTTTACCTCTTCTGCCATGGAATACCAGAACGTTCGTTCAAGATACGTGGTTACACTCTTCCCACATATTCTCGTTGCACGGGAGTAGTTCTCGGTTCGGTGACTTTCATTCCAGATATGTTCGTGTTCAGCCGCACATTTGGCTAGTCATGCTCTCACTGTTGCTAGCTCCGTTAGTAGCCGATGACATGAGACAAGCATTCGGAAGACGATTGAGCGATAACAGGACGCGATTCTTCACAGGGCTCTCGGCAGGGTCGGGGATAGCGCTGTTAGCCGTCGCAGTTTAGTCCTAACCTTTCACATCGATGAACTGATTAGATCCATCTCTGAAGACAAGGCACGTCACCATTTCAATTTCGCTTTCTTCCGAAGTTGGAACCACAGATTCGCAATGTGCGCACCATCTTGAGGTTTTTATGACGCAAAACAGAAGTTTGCAGTGTGCCTTTCACAAGCATTAAATATGTTCCGCCCACGACCTGGTCGATTGGGAAAATTGCATTGACTGAAGTTAAACCTGAAGAAGTTCAACTATTTCTCAGAAAGGCAACAGGGCTTGTAAAAGAAATCGGACCCGGTGCTTCCTTCATTTTACCTTGGGCAGGCATGGCTGGTAGCGGTATCACTTTCTACTCAATCTACGCCATCTACTACTACCCACAAGGCAGCATTCCGTTAGCGTTCCTGATTGTTGGCGTTCCATGCATCTTCAATGCTGCAATCATCGCCATGCTGGCGGTGTACACGCCCCGCTCTGCTGGCGGCTACGTCTGGTCTTCGCGCTTCGTTGACCCGTTCTTAGGCTGGTTCTCATCAGGGTGGGTCTATTATTTCTCTTACATCCTGACGATTGCTTTGCTCACCTACGTCATGGGAACGGTTTTCCCGACAATCTTCGCCGTAATTGGGACGGGGTTGGGGTTACCAGCACTTACGAACTTTGCAATGGCTTTGTCTGTTGCGGGCCCGATGCAGGACGAATTCATCATTCTGATGATAGTTATCATTGGACTGGTGTCAATGGTCGAAATGAAGCATTTCATGAAGATCTTCATAGGAGTCTGGGCTCTCAACGTCCTTGGTCTAATTGTTTCCTGTGTGCTATTTGTCATGAATAACCCGAGCACCATCCCAGGCGCTTGGAATGCGGCGTGGGGCGCCGGTTCCTACCAAACAATCGTCAACCTCGCCACGAAATACAATTTGAGTAGTTACGTCGCAACCACCTCGACTGGCTTCTGGGGCGACACGCTAGGCATGATAGTCTACATATTCTGGGCGATTTCAGGCTACGAGACAATGGGCTACGTGGCCGGAGAAGTTCGGAATCCTAGGACTTCCTTCCTATACCTGTACATGGCCGGCATGATTACAACGGTCCTTTGGTATGCGGGTGTGACCTGGCTTGCTTACAATTGTTACGGCAACTTCATTCTCCAATACAGCTTCGTCCAAAACCTCTACTCTGCTGGAAAACTGGCGGCCAATGAAACGGCTCTAGTCGCGCCTTACATGTTTACGCCTTCAATGCCTGTCTTCTCAGCTAGTCTGACAACCGTGCCTATCCTGCGGGTTCTGGCAGCTTGGTGGTTCTGGCCCATCACATTGACTCTGGGGAGCTTCATGGTCTGCTCACGCAGCATGTTCGGCATGGCCTTTGACAGAATGTTCCCAACAGTGTTCGGCGATGTAAACGACAGAACTCACACTCCCGTAAAGGCCACATTGTTCACCATCCTAGTAGCTATCGTATTTGCATTCATCTCGTTCACATACTGGGGGTTCCTCGTAACCGCCGCGAATACGGTGTTCTGGACTGCACTATTCTACTTAATCTACAGCGCAGCTGCGATTATGCTTCCGTACAAACGCCCAGACATCTGGAAGAAAGGAATCATAAAGACAGTAGGCGGCATACCGCTCGTGACAATTCTTGGCGCCCTCTCCGCTATGGGCATGCTATGGCTGCTCGCCCTCAGCACGATCGGAATCTCACTGCAAGCTTGGAACGTGTCAGAACTCTGGATGATACTCGGCATCGCCGTTTTCGTCTACTATGTACGCAAGAACTCCAAACGTGGCATCTCAGTAGTCCAAATCTTCGGCGAAGTTCCACCACCATAATCGGACAAGAACGACGCGTACACCCCTCTCCTACTTTTTTTGTTATCCGTAGAGGACTCTCTATAACATGCAGCATGTCTTTCACGGTAGGAAATGCGAAGCCAAAACTTTCTCGTAGCCAAAGAGAATACTCGCCGCACAGTACACGACTTCGACGCGTACATCTTACAGGTCATGGGAGCAAAGTGAACATCACGTAGAGTTCCCGGAAAATGAAATGTCGCTAGCTTATTCCGAGAAGGCGTTTGACACTGGGAAAACGTTCCAGTTCCCTGTGCGGAAAGTATAATGCGTTTAGAAACTCTTTCTGGAAGTCCGGTTCATTCCCCAGATGGAAGTATCTAATATCCTCCGCTAGTTTGCTAGCCACCTCCCTAAGAGCAGTAGATTTCAGGAGAGCACGAGCTCCTGCGCCTGCTGCATTTCCTACATACCTAATTCTGTTGAGCGGCAAGTCATGGTACATGCCTATGTTGCGGGCGCTCTGAGAGTTCAGGTAGGTTCCAAATGCACCTGCAACATAGACTTTCTTAATGTCTCCCAGCTCAACTTCGAGGTGTTTCATTGACATTAACACCCCTGTGTACACCGCTGCCTTCGCAAGCTGAATTTGGCGTAGGTCCTGCTGCGAGACTACTATGTCCTTGCCAATTGCGGTTTGTTCCTTCTCAGCGATCAAGAACTCGGCCACTCGATCTTGAATTCGAACTCTTGGGGTCTGTAATTCCTTCCTAATCTCGCCGCTATTGCTGATAATTCCCGCTTTGAACATCTCAGCGATAGCGTCCACTATCCCTGATCCGCAGATACCCTTGGGGCGTTGATTTCCAATTGTTCGGTATCCCACACTCATGTCTTTAGGGTCGATCCAGACAGCCTCGATGGCTCCAGCGACGGCTCTCATTCCAAAACTGATTTCAGCACCTTCCAAGGCAGGGCCTGCCGGTGTGGAGCAGGCCTGAAGTTGATTCTTGTTTCCCAGAACAATTTCCACGTTAGTGCCTATGTCCACTAGTAACGTGAGCTCCTCAGCCTTGTAGACTTCTGTGGCAATGATATCGGCAACGGCATCTGCCCCAACAAAGCCCGCGACGTTTGGCGGAGAATGAACGTAGGCGCCCGCGTTGACTTTGAGACCCAGATCTCTGGCTCGAACGTCGAGAGACCTCCCGACTACAGCCGTGTAGGGAGAGAACCCGACCGATTTCGGATTGATATTGAAGAAGAAATGATGCATTGCAGTATTGCCGACTGCAACCACATCATAGATATCGTGTTCACTGATAGTCAGCTTCCTGCAGACATCAGAAATCATGTGGTTGATGGCATCAATCAGCTCCTCATGTAATTCGGCGAGGTTACGCGGTTTTCCCATCGCGTAGGTGATGCGCGTAATGACATCGCCCCCTTGCTTCACCTGGGGGTTTACCTCCGAGCAGGTTCCAAGAGTGCGGCCTGTGTTGAGGTCCACAAGGTATCCTGCCAACTTCGTGGTACCGATGTCCACTGCAAACCCATAAAGTCGGTCTGCGGTGCTGCCTGCCTCCACTGCAATGACTTCCTTGTCCCGTACAGCTACAGTAATTTGCCATTCGGATTCGCGGAGCGCAAGAGGAAGCGCCTTTAGCGTTTCATATGCCATGGAATCCGTTGCGATGCCCAGGTGTTCATTGACAGCCCCGAAAAAGCGTTCAGTGTCAGCCCTCAGATCTTTTATCTCGGCCTTAGGGACGCGTAGAGACAACTTACGAACGATGGCAGAAAGTGGGATAGTAGGCTCTAAGCCTCCAACGAGTAGCCTCTGAATGCCAAGCTGGCTTTCCGGCGGCACCTCCAATACGAGCTCATTTGCATTCGTAATGTAGGCACAACAACTTAGGCGGTATCCTGCCTCGATTTCGGCGTCGGAGAGAAACCTCCTCTCGGAATCCCTAATAGCAGATATGCTTTCGGCGCCCTTTCTGACTATTACTCGGCATTTGCCACAGGTTTCCCGCCCGCCGCATGGAGCATCGATCTCAACTTCGGCTGCCTGAGCAATTTCCAGAATATTCCCTAAGCGACCCTCAACATTCTTTCCTGACGGCTCAAACACAACCGAAGGTTTCGCAGCTAAGGTGGAACCTACCTCCCAGTTTCTCTTTCTGGCTCAGCTCCGGCAACTCCAATCTACTTCCTGCTCAAGTGATTTTCGATGAATCTACGTTTCGCGGTTCCCCATTTCTATCTGCGTGTATGATTCATGGCAGTTCCCGCAATTATGGGCTTCGATGATTACTCGCGAATGGAATGCGCTTACTTTCGGCGTCGGCGACAGAATGGATTAGGTTGGACCTAGCGGTAGCTTGTCTATGCCGTGCGCCTTCATGATTTTTCTAGTTACGTTGTCCAGGCTCTTCTCAATGTCTCGTGGCAACGGTTCTGGTTTATGATCCCTAATTATTCTTTGAGCTGCCTCTTTGGCTCTCTTGAAGGTGTCCTTTGATCCTTGTTCCTTCCAGAGTTTCAAATCCTGTCTATCAACCAAGTCTGAGGGGATGAAGAGTTCTTTCTTGAACCATTCAATGGTGTGCTTGTCGGCGAGGAAGTGCCCTCCCGCGCCAACTCTCCTGATAACGTCGACTGCAAGGGTCTCATCGTTCACGTCGATGCCTCTAACGAGTCTCTCAGCCATTCCGCATATCGTGTCGTCTATCACAAGTTTTTCGTAACTCAGGCAGTTCTCCAAATCCAACATGCCTGGACCTGATATCACGTTTATTCCAGCAAGTGCGCCGAGGATTATGCCTGTCGCGGATTCGAACCCTGCTTGAGCGTCAACCACCTTTGTGTCGCTTAAGCCCAGGTACATGTGAGTCGGCAGACCATAGAATTTTCCCATTTGCGCGTAGGCGCAGCCAAGCATGACCGTTTCAATGGCGCCTAGACGCGCGGTACAATAGCGCATGTCGAAAGTCGTTGGGGATCCGCCATAGATCACGGGCGCGCCGGGTTTGGCGAGTTGCGATATGACAAGGCCACTTAGGAATTCTGCGTTTAATTGTGCTAGTGAACCGGCAAGAGTCACAGGCCCTGTTGCTCCAAGCTGCGGCATCGGGAGTATCTCCGCAGGGATTCCGTACTTGGCGCAATCCATCACATCCTGAACGATGAAATCTCCCCATTTCAATGGGGCTGAGGGGCAAACGTCGAAGATTGCCATAGGTTTTCGGGCTAGCTCGTCGTCGCCTCCGACCACTGCAGCGAGCATATCCTTCATGTCAAGTAGGCCGCCTGCTCCGAATGAGCCGGTCACGATTGTTTTGGGCGAATTCATCAGAACTATATACAGTCGATAACGGTCAACTATCGTACTTGGAACGTCTGAAACTACGAGTGCCGTGCTTTGCGCTTGAATGTGCTCCAAGCCATCGGCAAGCCTTACGAAATCGGCGAGCTCTCTTGACAGGGGTCGCCTAATTTCAAGGGTTTCAGAGTCGAGCAAGTAGTAAGTGGATGAACCCGGATCGAAGTGAACTCGGTTGCCTTCAAGCGCCAGGTCATGCTTTCCATCGCGGCTAAACATGCTTATTGTCGATGGTGCTTTGACCAAGGATTCGTTCACAAGATGTTGAGGAATATGCGCAATCTTCTTGTTCATGTCAACGTCTGCGCCGCCGTCAGCGACCAACTTTAGAGCGGCGTCGCTCTGAATGATTACGCCGACCTCTTCGAGGATCTTTAGTGAGGCCAGATGAATGCGTTCTTTCTGTCCTTTTGACAATAACTGAAACATGGGCGGTTCAGAGTACGAATTAGCCATTGAGACTACCAAGCCCGGTGTCTCATCGAGGTAGACAAATCTATAAAGCGCGGCCCGAACGTGGGCCCTGAAAAATCACCAACAACCTTCAATAAAGTGCCTATTACCCGTTAGGGATTCGGTGGAGTGAGAGATTGTCCGAACAATCAAAATTGGATGACCTAGTTAACGCAATTCAAACTTTTGACCCCGACAAGGTCATGGAAGCAACGAACAATGCCTTGAAAGCAGGCATTGACCCCCTGAAGATTATCGAGGACGGTCTAACAAAAGGCTTGAGAATAGTTGGAAAGAAGTTTGAGGACGGAGAATTGTTCCTAATGCACCTTGTAGCTGCGGCAGAAGCTTCCAAGAAGGCCCTGAACGAGCTTCTTGAGCCAAGAATCGCGCAGAGCAAGGGACAACGAAAATCCCTCGGCAGAGTCGTAATCGCAACGGTAGCTGGAGACATTCATGACATAGGAAAGAACATCGTGGCATCAATGCTGTTCGCCGCTGGATTCGAAGTCCATGACATAGGCAAGGATGTTCCCGTCGACCAATTTGTGAGCAAGACGAAGGAATTTAACGCGAACATCGTGGCTTCCTCTGCACTGCTGAGCACAACCATGCCAATGCAACGTGAAATCGTTAAGTCTCTGGATGCTGTGGGTCTGCGAAATAACGTGAAAGTCTTAGTCGGCGGAGCCCCGGTCACTCAGGATTGGGCCAACGAGATCGGTGCAGACGGATTCGCTGAGAACGCGATTGAAGCAGTGAATGTCATCAAGAAACTCGTAGGCGCAAGCTAGAACCCACCTACCGTAACGAAGGTAACTCATAGTCTATGCCTAGTCTAGAGGCTACTCCGTGATCGTCTATTCCATTGTCTAAACTGATTTCCGGGCAGAAGTTTCGGCACGAACCCATATCAGGGTGCTGCTGATGAAAAGTAGGGCGGGACTGGTAATTGGATTCCTTGAGGGGCCAGTACGCAACGGTTCAAGGCACTCTCAAGACAGAAATGAGCGGCTCCCGCGAGGAATTCCCCTCGCAAACTAAGCGACTCGCACATTCAACAAGCGCGGAATACAGTGTGAGAAGAATACTCGAAAAAGCGCTTCGAGGATGGCCTCCTAACAAGAAAGAAGCACTGCATCTCATGCATTGTCGAAACATTGAGGACTCTTTCTCTCTATTTGCAGCTGCGTCAAAAGTCCGTGGGATCCATTTCGGTAACCGGGTCTTTCTCTATGGGTTTCTTTATTTCTCCACTTACTGTCGAAAAATGTGCTCGTTCTGCTTCTACAGGAAAGCGAACACCGAGTGTCCACGCTATCGCAAAGACCCAGAAGAGGTGGCTGAGATGGCACGAGAGCTGGAAAAGTCAGGCGTTCATCTGGTTGATTTGACAATGGGTGAAGACCCCGTTATTCACGACGGAAAGCGGTACGATCTGCTGGTTAAACTGGTCAAAGCGGTCAGGGACAGAGTAGGTATGAGCATAATGGTTTCACCCGGCGTGCTCCCAAGGAAAGTGTTGAGGTCTCTGAAGGAGGCTGGCGTCGATTGGTATGCCCTATACCAGGAAACACACAACAGAAAGCTCTTCTCAACTCTTAGGCTTGGCCAAGACTACGACGAGAGAATGAAGGCGAAATCTGAGGCAAAGAAAGAGGGCTTGCTGATTGAGGAGGGCATGTTGCTGGGAGTCGGAGAGAGCGATGAGGACAGGGTGGATTCAATTTTCGCCATGAATCGCCTAGGAGCCAGCCAAGTAAGAGCCATGGGTTTCATTCCGCAAAAGGGATCACCTATGGAGGGCCAAGAATCTCCGCCAATCATTGACGAGATGAGAACTATGGCGGTCATGAGACTGGTTCATCAAGACAGGTTGATGCCTGCTTCTTTGGATATCGATGCACTGAAAGGTTTGGAATTGCGATTGGCGTCAGGCTCTAATGTCGTCTCCTCTATCATTCCGCCAAATTCGGGGTTGGCTGGAGTCGCCCAGGCTCACCTCGGTGTTGATGAGGGATTGCGAAGCGTTGATGGCGTCAAGCCATTCATCGAACGGTCGGGTCTACAGGTTGCTTCAAAGAAGTCCTACCTGAGATGGGTGGATGAGGAAAAAGAACTTCAACCGACCCGATCGAATCACTCTTCGCAAAATGGCGCTCTCCTGGGTACCCAATAGGGTCCTTCCAGCGGTTGTTGTAATTTTGAGGCAGCGGAGGAAGGGCTATGCCAATAAACCTCATGGCACGTGTTCATTTGCGGTTAGAGTTTCTCGATGGCTCGAATGCGGGTCGGTATTGTTGGAGGACGCCTTCAGGGAATTGAGGCAGCTTATCTTTGCTCCAAGGCAGCGTTCGAGACTGTCTTAGTAGACAACGACTTCAACCCTCCCGCCAAAGGTTTGACTGATGAGTTTTACGAGATTGACATCGTTAGGAAGCCTGAGCAAGCCAAGCGTATACTGCGAGCATGCGACGCAGTGCTCCCTGCAAATGAAAACAGAAAGGCACTTGTCGTTCTGCGCAGAATCTGTGATCGATTACGCATTCCCTTCATGCAGGACAACGCGGCATTCTGGATAACGTCCAACAAGACAAAATCAATGAAGTTTTTCCGAAAATGGGGAATCCCAACCCCAAAGGCTTGGCCCAGATCAGGCTTTCCCGTCATCGTCAAACCTTCCAGTAAGAGCGGTAGCGAGAGCGTTTACCGCGCCGACGACAAACACCAGCTGAAAAAGACCCTGGAGATTGTGAGAGCAGTAGACGGTGACCCCGTTGTCCAAGAGTTCATCGAAGGGCCAGCAATGTCACTTGAAGTGATGAGTAAGAAAGGGGTCGGGCAACCGCTCCAAATTACCGGCCTTGAATTTGACGAGGGATATGGCTGCAAGAGGGTCTATGCCCCGGCAAAAATCACTTCTGAAGTGGAAAAGAAGCTGAACATGATCGGAATGGAAATTGCGTCGAACTTAAGATTGAATGGGTTAACCGATGTTCAGGCTCTGTTAAAAGGTTCGACTCCAAGAGTGAACGAGATCAACGCGAGACTGCCGAGTCAAACTCCAAGCGTCGTCTACCACTCAGCAAAAATCAACATGGCCGAACTGCTCATCAGGTTATACGTAGATAATAGATTACTGCCAATGAAAGTCCGCTCTGAAAGAGCAGTCATCTACCAACATGTGAAGGTTCTGGGCAAGGAACTCAGAGTGCAAGGCGAGCACGTAATGGCTGATGCGTCGGGGCTTCGAGTGAAGAAAGATTTCTTGGGAGCAGATGAAGCCATCACTAATCTGAAACTCGGTGCTGATGCGGCAAATCGGGTTGCCACAGTAATCGTCAAGTCTCATGACCTTTCGGCTGCATCAAAGAAGATGAATGAAGTCATGGAGAACATTATGAGTGAATACCATCTCGAGCAATACACCGACCCTTCGCCAAGAAGAGGCCCGAGCTCTTGACTCGATTGAAGACCACTGATGTTCAACGCATCCCAGGGACACTGGAGAAATACGAAGAAGAACTAGTAAAGAGGACCGGTTGCACTCTTCTTGAAATAGCCGAAGATGCCGCCCAAACCAACGCGAACATCAAAGCAATCCTCAATCAGACAAAGGCTGCTGTTGTGCCCATCACATCTGGCGGTGGTGTGATAGAAGGGTTCTCTCAAGCCGTGGCAGCCATTCTCAACCACGTCGGAATCAGAACCATCAAGATCAAAGGAGTTGACATAGCCGGTATAGCTGAGGCATATGAGCAGGGCGCCGACCTAATCTTTGTTGCGGATGACAGAAAATTCGTTGCGATAAACACACATACGACGCATGTCGTCGATAATGCGACGTCTACAGCCAAAGCCTACGTCGCAGCACTCGACAAGATGGCTAAGGGCCTGAAAGAAAAAACCGTCTTGGTCATTGGCATCGGATATGTGGGAAGCGCAGCAATATCAAACCTGATCCTGCGAGAAGCCAAACCGTTGGCCGTCGATATTGACAGACTCAAACTCAGGACCTTGAGCGAAAGGCTCGGGCGCAAGGTCGTGGTTTTTAGCAGATTGACCGAAGCGATTGACCACACAGATCTAATTATCAATGCGGCACCCGCAAGGAACATAATTAAGGCAGACATGATCACAGAGAACACTCTCATTTCAGCCCCAGCCATTCCGCTCGGACTCACTCGAGCGGCCCTAAGAAAAATAGGGCGCAATTTAATTCATGATCCCCTGCAACTTGGCGTCGCGACGATGGCTTTGGAAGCCTGGACCAACTAATTAGGCCTTGAACGACTAACTCAGAGCACTGCCTTGTTGGGGGCTTGGCCGAGAAGGTCGCAAGGGTCCTAAGCCCTTGTAGCCGGGTTTAACTCCCGGGGCCCCCGCATACGTTATTTCCAGATTCAGCCACCGGGCTAAGTCTATATGTTCTCCAAGCGAAAACCCTCAGTAAAAGGGGACTGACCTGGCAATATTCAAGCGTCCCTACCTTTTTGACCTAGTCAGCAAAATAAAACTCTGGCCGTCCAAAAGTGGGATTCTCCACGGAGTCAGACAGGTCGAGAACCTTGGAGGGTTGATTAGAATAACTACTCACTGCGGGACGGTCATAGTTGTTCGATCCTCAAGGAGGAGCCGAGCCTCCCGCTGGTTGAGAAACCGGTGGATGAGAGACGCATGCTCTGCGTGTGCAGTTCCTGAGTGGAAGACCGAGAGGTTCAGAAAGAGTGTTCCATGAATGTGCGGAAACCTTGCGATTGTTGAGTTCACAGAGACGCAGAAGCAACGGTTGACAGAGCTTGGAGGCGATGACTTCGTTGATTTACTATTCCCGAGCGCAAGCGAACGCGAAAAGAAGTTCGATGATCTCGAGACTGATCTAGTGAGAAAGAGCAAGAATGGCTTGTTGAAACTCCTGAAGTCAACGAGAAGACCCGTGCTTAGGCAAATTGAAAGGGAAATGGCGCAAGCGCTCGTGGATGCAGGGTTCACTGAGGTCGTGACCCCATCAATCATCTCCAGAGAATTCATCGTCCGCATGGGAATAACTGAGGATCATGATCTTTGGAGGCAAATTTTCTGGATAGATGCCAGAAGATGCCTCAGACCGATGCTAGCTCCCAACTTGTACCATGTGATGAGAGAGCTCCGGAGGGTCTCAAGGCCAGTAAGTATCTTTGAGGTTGGATCCTGTTTTAGGAAAGAAAGCCGAGGACGAGAGCACGCAGAGGAATTCACCATGTTGAATGCTGTTGAGCTGGCTCCACAAAAGAACGCCAGTGACCGGTTGAAGGAAATGATCGGCACTAGCCTAAGGGCGGTCGGAATGACGGAGTATGTGTTGCAAGAAGTTGAATCCGAGGTTTATGGAAAAACGGTTGATGTTGTGGTGAAAGGGGTTGAAGTCGCGTCAGGGGCGACCGGCCCTCATCCGCTTGACGCGAACTGGCTGGTGATTGATCCTTGGGCGGGAGTAGGTTTTGGTTTGGAACGCCTAGCTATGGTAAGAAAAACATGCAAAGTTCTGGGACATGTAAGCCGGTCCCTCAGTCACTTGGATGGTACCAGTCTAAGCGTCACGTAGAGAGAGATAGAGCCGACCCGAGATTTTGCTAAAACTCTGCCCATCATCACCTTCATGACTTGTCTTGTCGCGAAAAAGAGAGCGCTAGGCCCGGTAGACGGGCGTCATCATCCGAGACATTCAGATCAGGCTGCCTGATCCTTTCCTTGTCCCGTCGCTAGCGCTGGAGTTTGCCCGGAGCGTGTCCGGTTATTCAGATGTTGGCGACGCGCGGTCGAGCTTCGTCTTTTCTAGGAACCTCGTGACGCAATCTATTTTGAAATCGCACAGTGCGGCTATTCTTGCCTTTGCCGCGATTCCTTTGGCGTGCCCGAGAGATGACAATGCTCCCCCTATGTCGAGCTTCTCTCTTAGCTCCTTCATAGCGCATTCATCCGTCATGGTCTCTAAGTCTATCCCGAGCTTCTGTGTAACATACTTCTTTGCGTCTGCGATTTTGAGCTTCTTATTCATTTGAGTTCTAGCCACGAGGTCTCCCGCCGTCCTTAGTCCGCCCATCCCGAATAGGAGTCTATACGGGAGGTCGGTTCCTGCAACGTCGCCAACTCCTACCTATATGCCGTCTACGTCTGCGACCGTTATCATAGCCCTTGCTGCCCTTGACGCGCATTCCACTGGAACAGTCTCAACCATAGGAATGCCACATACTCCCATTCCCATGTTGACGTGGATTGGTATGGGCACTTCCTCTGTGCATTTCTTGACCAATGTGACTGAGTAACCGACATTCCATGGGAACGATTTACCAAGTCGTGTGTTCACCGTTGGGCCGAATATGCTTGCCCCCGCTTCGGCAACAAGTCTGCCTTGTTCGTGAACCCACAATCCTGCAAGACGTTTTCCTTTGTACGCGAGTTCCATATGCATTCCTTGAATCATTTCTCCTGACATTCCGACCTCGACAGCCATGCCCGTCTCTTTGATCACGTTCTCCACGCCCTGCAGTGTGGCGTAGAATTCAGCGTCTCCGGACGCACCAGTAGTGTCAAGGTTAATTCCATCCGCGCCTGCTTGATGTATGACGCGAGCCACATAGGTTATGTCAGTAGTCAGGTCCCGGGCGGCACCCTCTTGCGTTTTCTTTGCTTCGTCGAGCTTACCTTGTTTCAGCAGGTCCACCGGCGATTGCCATTTTCCTCCGAGTGATTGATAGTAGATTCCAAGGTTCGGCATCGCCCCGTAAAGCAGGGGGACTACGGAGAAGAGCTGACAGTTCTCAAGCTCAACCGCTTCGTCCAAAATGATTGACTTGACTGGTTTAATGCTGTAGTCAGTGGTTCCGAGGTCCATTGTGTCGAAACCTAGTACTCGCTCTGCCGTCCAGAGAGCCTGTTCCTTTGAAATGGGCACGCCAGCATACCTGGAGATGCCCCCATATTTCATGTAGGATCCATCGGTTGTGAGAACAACTTCTCGTCCTGGCTCGAGCCCAACAGTCAACGTGGGCTGCGTCATTATCTCAGTGATCTCATCGATATCGGTGCTCGAAAGCTCGGAAATGTGTGCTTTCTGAGCAGCTTCTCCTGTACCCTCTTCAATATCATCTTTGATCTGCTCTTTCGTCATTTTGATAAGCCGGCCGCTTCCAACGCGCATTCTATACAACCTAGCATTCACCTCCTTGTTCATCCTAAGTGCGCGAGCGGTCCGTTGCTATTTCACGGTTTTGGGAGGGTACCTTCCACGGGAACTACCGTGGTTTCTTCTCCACCAAAACGCCTGCTGCTATTATAGGAGGATCTGAGAAAGGATAAGTGGAGAGCAATCTGAGGGATTCATCGACTCGGAAGTCTAATCCCGCTCAGGAGACTGACTTTCCGCGGGCAAGCCGAGGGAAGGTTAAGCTCAAACTAACTTGGACCAAGGGGCAGCTTGTCTATGCCATGCTTTTTCATCATTTTTCTGGCAACGTCGTCTAGGTCTTTCTCGACATCTCCTGCTAATGGTTCGGCTTTGTGATCCTTGAGTATTTTTCGAACCGTTTCTCTGGCCCTTTGGAATGTGCCCTTCGATCCCTACCGAGACGGATACCATGACCGATAATACGATATGAATTACGATACGATTCCTTACAAAACGTGAAATGAATAGTACGAGTAGAATTTGGAATTGTCTCGTGAGGGAAGGAATAGAAGTACACAAATCCTTGTCCGCCTGATTGCAAATGGGAGAGAGAATGGCTAGATCGAGTATCAACCTGCTATCGAGAGACGAGATCGAAGACATCCACAACGCTTCCCTAGAAGTCCTAGAAAATCCTGGCCTGGAAATTCTAAGCAAGCGAGCGCTAGACATTTTGAAGGAAGCTGGGGGAAACGTTAACTACGAAAAGAATCGTGCCACAATACCTCGAGATCTGGTCAAGGAAGCCCTAGAAAAGGCTCCGAAAACATTAACATACGGTGCCAGAAACCCCAAGAATTCTTTCTTGCTTGATAAGAGAGAGACACACTTCACTACGAACGGATACGCCGTTTTCATAAGAGACCAAGAGACAGGTGAGCGCAGATACTCAACGCAGGGAGATCTTGCGCGGTGGGCCGTCTTGGCGGATTATCTGGATACGGTTCATGTAATCTGGCCATCACTAAATCCAACGGACGTCCCAGAACACATGCAGAGGCTCAGTGCACTATTTACTTGCCTAA